>MDSX01102929.1_pt1 | contig 23852 bp, 27 predicted proteins | sample 811141 | NCBI WGS metagenome assembly MDSX01 (sample SAMN05326642, study PRJNA326480) | marine metagenome | isolation source: seawater | place: Atlantic Ocean: South East | collected 2010
AACCTCCATTAGTATACTACTAATATACCACAAATAAATGACAATAAAAAATTATTTGCGGTTTATTTTCAATTTATTTTCAGTTACATGTTTCGTTTAATAAACTCACGGTAAGTACTAGTCTTAGATAGAAGGTTATAGAAGACGATAGCACTTTGAGTAACAGCGAATGTTACAACTTCATAGATAACGATCAGTTTGATAATATCGTTGATGTTAAGGCAGTTAAAGTCCATTGTTATGGGGTTTAAGGGGTTTATTAATTAACTTACATAGCTAATATACCACAAAAAGTTGACAATAAAAAATATTTAAGCGCTTATTTTCAATAAAAAAGCCAGCCTCTAAGAGAGACTGGCTGGGAAGGGACTTAGATCGTGAGCCTTACTCAGTGGTTTACTGCAGTCAACTTGATGCTCTGATCATACTCCCGATTTTCATAAGCAATTGGCTCGGAACCTCAACGGCACTTAATGGAGTTTCGATTGTCCGTAATCTTGGTTCCGAGTTAATTGTTATCTTAGTTAAGCAACGCACCAACTTGAGCTGATGTTTCTAAGTGTGCATTCTCTGCAAACGGTGAAGCCATTTGGTTACCTAAATCAAAGTTCTTACCAAGTATGTTACCAGCTTGGACCATCATCTCTGTAGATTCTCGGTCAGTCATATTGAAAGCCAAGTTTTCAGGAGCGTGGGTTGCACAGTGTGTTACACCATTTACAAGAGACCAGATTGATTGATCAGTACGTGCATTCTTTTTCTGAGCTGATGAAAACTCTTGAGGATTCATGTTCATTTTAGTATAGGCTCCATAGTTATTGTTTAGAGGGATCCAAGAGTCTGATGCATCACCAGCATGTCGCTTAACTATATTGTGCGCTCGTTCCATTTCCCATAGAGAAGCTGGAGTTTCAGTAGCCAATTTCACAGTGTTAGCAAAGTCAGTAGGTACAAAACCATTAGACTGCAACTGATTCATATGCTGAAAGAAGTTTTCCATAGATTCTTTACTAAGATTGGTCAACGAGTAAGCTTCGTTAGCTAAGGCGGTAGTTAAGCCATTTGTACACCACATTCGGTTTACATACGGCATAACTTGAATACCACCAAGGGGAGAGTTCTTAAGTGTAATACCTGCACTGAATACCTCATCGGAAAGACCAATACCGCCAAGATCAAAATTGGCTTTAGGATTCACTGCGTTTACGATTACAGAACCTTTATTACCATCAACACCCCAGTTAGTCACTTCAAAGCCATGCTTATCGATGATTTGGTCTGCCAAGTTGATGAAACGATCGTGTGAAATAAGGTCAGTAGCTTGTTTAGAAAAACCAACTACCTTCTTGGAGGTCGGTGACACGATCATTGTAATTTCATTCAACTGGGCAGCCAAAGCATTTTTCATCTGATTGATGAATTTAGCTTTTGTTTCAGGGTTGAACAAAGACTCGAATTTAGAAGCAAATGCTTTAGACATACCAATCATTTTGATTAGATTACCAAAGGCATCTTTTGTCATTTCTAGACGCTTACCTTGGAATTCAATGGTTGTATCATTGATGAGGTTTACATCGCGAACAGCTACTGTTTTACGTAATGATTGAGAATTACGCGTCAATGACTGACGGTTTGCGATCTCGGCGCTAGATAGTGTTGTTAATTGTGGCATATGCTTAATAATTTAATAGTTATACGAATTTATTTAATTTTGTTTCAAGAATAGTTACGCTGGATCTACTACATTTAGTGCTTTAACGTAATCAGCGGCTGTACCAAGTACAGTAGGCTCGTGCCATTGGATATCATATCCAAGGTAAGAGTACCTTGCATGCTCATTACAATGTGATTCGAGCATCTTACCAAAAACATCAGTAGGATTAGAATACAAAAGCAAATCTGCATCCATTTCAATTTGGAACGTATGACCACCCTTAGGCTTCCAGTGTTCACCACCTTCATGGGCTGCGTAATTCTCTTCGTACTGTGTTTGGACTAAAACTGTGTTAATTGACATAATTGTTATTTTAAAGTGACGGAGTAACCTCCATTAGTATACTACTAATATACCACAAATAGTTGACAATAAAAAATTGTGGGCGTAAAAGTTACGAACAATTACGCAAATATAGTTAAATCATCTAATTGATTAAGGGATTCACTAAAGTCTACACCTGCAATTTGAGTACAAACATAAGGCTTATCCCATTTACCAATATGGACCCAAGTATAATAGCTAGGCACATGACCATAGTCAGAGTCTTCAAAGCCTTCACCCATACCTTCATTCAATATAGGCATAATAACTTCCATTAGATCAGCGTATTCAGGGTAAGACACGTGTTTTTCAAGGTCTCTGTCCCATCGCTCTTCTCTGTAATCTATATAAGGATTCAGTTGCTCATAGGTAGTACCGTGGAGCATACTAGGACCTCTCATGATTGATACTTGAATACCACTATATGATTTACATGTAATGGATAATTTGTACTCAGGTAGAGCTTCTTTAAGCGCTTTCCTCTTGGCTGTAACTTGTTCTTTTGTAATATAAGGCATATTTTTAAGTTTTTAATTATAGTACTAATATACGTGAAATAATTGACATAAAAAAATATTTAAGCGTTTATTTTCAGATTATTTTTTAAAAAAAAATATAAGTAGGGTGGAGTCTACTCTTCCAGCTCCGTCAAAAAGCTACGCCCTTGTGGAGGACTGACCTCCAATCTATACTACTAATATACGTGAAATAAATGACAACCCAAAGCAATTGAGCGCAAAGTTACGAACAATATACAAACAAAGATATTAACAATGCGTTGCGAACATAGTTACGAACAATTACCTAAACACACCCTCATACATAAAGGCAAAACCAATAGATCTAACTGAAAACATTATAGCTGTGTCAGCCAAATACCAATACCAACGTTTTTTCTTCATTCCATGACCAAATGCATAGGAGAGCATAGAAGCCTCAGTTAACCTATGTTTGGCAAACCGAGTACCGTGGTGAAAATCAGTAAGAAAGACTAAAGATCTACTAGAAAGCCAAAACCGTTCAGTGCCTACTCTGACTTGACCATTTGGATCTACAACCCATTTGTTTTTCCAAGCTTCTTCATTAGGCCTAATACCCCACTTTTCAAACTTGCCACTATCGCTATAATGGAATAAGTATGCCTGGTTGGCTCCGTCAGCAGCGCCGGCGAAGAATTGAAATGTAGATGCTTTCCATATATTTTTATTCAGCTGGGAAGCTCCGGTGAATGGTATGGCAGCAATGGATAGAATTATTAATATTGTTTTCATATAATGTGTTTAACGTAATAAAAGTAGCACGAGCACGATGAGCGCCATCCACAACAAAGAAGCCCCAGGAAACATAATAAACATAAGGACAACCCAGAAGATAAACTCAATAAAGAAGGGTATCAAAAACACCAGTAACCAGAGTATGAATAATATTTTAATTAACTTCATGTTTATATGTTTGATGTGCTAGTAAAGAATTCAACAGCCAACTTCTTCTCCAATCTATATGCTTCCTTTTCCCAGGGTTGGCTATCATATGGACAGTCATTGTATACTGACTTCTTCCACATGTTATTATGGTAGCGATTACACCACCTCAACTCCTGCCGTGCATATTGTTTTAAGTGAACCATTTCATGGCACAGCGTAGAGATTATATCGTATAGGCTCATGCCTTGTTTGATGTGTATTTTAAACTGTCGACCTTTGTCATCCAGTTTAGTACAACAACCCATGTCATCCATAGGCTTAATTCTAATTTTAATGTCAAGAGTTCTGAATCTAGGTAAAAGCTTCTGTATACACCAATCCAGGCAATCAGAAACTAAGGCGCGCTCGGCAGCCTTACCACCAGAAATAAAAATAGAATTTGATTTGGTCATAGTTATACGTTTAAATTAAGAAAAGTTTCATAGGACCGCCGAAGCAGCCCTATGAACTAATAGATTAGGCAACCAAATTACGGTTGTACATCTTCACCATCTCTACACTACATTTGTAACCACGGCCACTAGCATCAGTAATACTGATTGGCGATTTACGTGCGCGTGAGTTCCAACCTGCAATAGTAAATGATTTACCTTGAAGATCAATAGTATCGCCAACAGAGAGGGCACCTAGACCATTAATACCGGCATAGACATCCCAATTAGCAGCTTCTTTAGTTTTGACTTGACCACCTGCACCAATAGCATTGGCTTTAACTTTAAAGGTAACCTCATCACCAGAGAAGGTTGCATTACCAGTAGAGATTTTAATACCATACTCGGCTTCTACTGAGGCTAAGGCATTATCCATAGCAATTCTTAAGGCTTTTACGGTCTGACGGTCGAAATTTGAAATTTTCATTTTGTTTGTTGTTTAAGATTAACGATTAATTACAATACTAATATACGTGAAATAATTGACAACCCAAAATCTGGGCTGACAAAGTTACGAACAATTTTTAAACACTAGGGCTAATAAACTCAGCCTCAGCTATATGGATCCATTTAAATGAATCCTCTAACTTATATGCATTATCAGCCCAAGTCTTAGAGCCAATAGCTTTCCAGTGACTATGATCAGCCATCTTAGGGAATGAGCTGTGTATAGTACCAATATCAATATTCTCAAGAATACAATTGGCTACAGTGACAAACTTACCAGCTTTAAGGGCCAAAGCAGTCAAGTAGTGATCTGCACCTGGATGGAGAGACTTAAGCTCTATAGTCTGAAGAGCATTCTTTTGGTAACGATTAACCAAATTCTGTAGGGTAGACTTACCATCAGAGATAGTCATAAACCCAGCAGTACACTTGGTGATAACTCTAAAATCGTACTCTACATCCCATTCAAACCCATAGTCATTCGTATGGAATTTGTACATTTTGTTATTGATCTTCTGTTCAATGGAGAAAGTCGTAGTCTCCATAACGCTACATTTGTGTTCTTTGATATACATAGGTTTTGTTTGTTTTTAATTACTATACTAATATACCACAAATAATTGACAATAAAAAATATTTAAGCGTTTATTTTCGATTTATTTTTTGAAACAAAAGTTAAAAATTCACTATAATATAAGGAGTACTGCAACCACCCCAGTAACTTATTGGTACCCAAAGCTTTACCCAGGAGCTTAACACCCCAGAGCTACTCCCCCAACAACTTACCCCAGAAGCTTCCCAGGAGTACTTCCCCAAGAGCTTCCCAGAGTAAAGCCCCAGAAGCTTCCCAGGAGCTTTGTCCAGAGCGCTTCCCCAAGAGCGCTCCCGGAGCTTACTGGCGAGCTCTGCAACGCACCAGTACACTATTACTCTAGAGCAAAAGAGTAAGTCGCTAGAGTCAGCTAAGCAGTGCGCGCCAACACACCAACCGTAACAGAGAGCACCAAGAGCCTAGAGACTAGCAGAGCACCATCAGTAACCAGAGTAACCAGAGCACCAACCGTAACCAAGAGCACAGACAGCTCAGCCAACGCACAGGCAATCAAATAGACTAAAGAGACCAAAGGGACCAAAAGGATCAAAGGGACCAGAGAGACCCATGTACCCAATCTACCCCTAACCACCAATGAGGGTAGAGCCACACATGTGTATTGCGTCTCTGTGAGTCAGGCGTACCAAATGGTGCACCACCAATACAGGGCTCACTGGTCGCGATATGCTTACTGGGCTCTGGGTGTGCAAACGCAACGCATGGGGCCCCGGGGATTTGCGCGGTTTAGGGTACCACAAAGGTAAGAATGTATAATTGCTATAGCAAATCACATTAAGTCGCATTTGCGCAATAACTATCACGGTCCCCAGCCAGCGCGCTCGGGTCCTCATCATGGCCTTAGACTACTTAAATAGACTCAGACAACTCAGAGGCGAGAAAAAAATATCGAATGCGTTGGTCAGAGACGTCGAAAATTTCTGGGCCCCGGGGATGAGAGGCTCCAGGGCCTTAACTAACACGATTACTAAAAAATCGTGTACTGGTCAAATTTTCGCGCATCACTTAGTTGACCAATTCCGCGTGCGCGTTGAGGTCATTCAGAGGTCTCAGAGTAAACCACTACTAAATTGATCTAATTACTCAGAGGGCCAAGTCTGGACACGGATCACGTGAATGGTATTACAATAACCTTTAGGTATAACTATTAGTGCCTTAGAGTACTCAGACAACTCAGACAACTCAGAGCCCAGAGACTTAGTGTGGAAATTGATCTCACGCGCGAACTCTGGTATCTGCGGTCTATTATAGAATCGCGCGCCCCCGGGGGAGAGTCAAGTGGACCACTCAGGGCCAGAGGGTGCCATCGGTATTAGAATCGGTTTAGTACGCGCGAAGTGGCAGAGTGATTTAAAATTTCCTGTGGTCTAAAATTTCCTAAATTTCCCCTAGAGCTTAGATAGACTTTGAGTAGAACGATCGCAAATAAATTAATTAGTCCAAGTTGTCAAAGCCCTTAGAGTTAGGAAATATATAGTAAAAGAAAAATAAACACATGTTCAATGCCAGAAATTTTAAATGATAACGGAGCACACAATAGATACTTAGTACACGGTGTACAAGGAGAGGGCTCGAACCCAAATACGCCAACATATTCTGAATTTGGTTATATAAAAATAGGTGATAGGTTTGCTCAACATCCTAACGGAACAGGCCCAGGTGCAGGTCAGTCTACGGCACCTCAATTTGTTTACGATGAAGACTCTATAGTATATTGGTACCCACATGATTCGACTTTAGTTGCGGAAGGTGGCATACACCCAGCATACGCAATGCCAGGAACGGTAGCATATGTTAGTGGGAAAGCCGTATTATCTTCTCCAATAGAGTGGGCTAATAATAACGCATATATGGGCTTAATAGTATGGGGACCAAATACAAATGGTGGACCTACGCATATTATATCAACTAAGCGAGAAAACTTAAATGCTGTAATTCCATACTTTTTTGATGCACAAGGATCTCCTTTGCATTTATTAGAAATAATCACTAATATTCATTATGCAGATACGCTACATAATAAGAAAATAGATCAGCCAAATTTATGTCAAGATTTTGGAAGTCTCTCTAATGCATTAGAATCTATTAGTTCCAAAACATTAGTTTCTGGTGAGCAACAAACATTAACAAATACAAATGCTAGATTTATGTGGGGATGGGCCAAAGAGCACGATCACGTAAGTACTTCGGAAGATTTAGATCAAGAAGCGGGCGGTAATTTCGCATCTAGATTCTCAGCACTTGCAATTAAAGATTTAAGATTTTATATGAGAGCTGGAGTAGTATTACCAGTTTATACTAAAGGAGATCACGCACAGATTGAAGACCAACCAACATATTGGAATGGAGAAGCATTTGTGCCAGTTGAGGCTGCAACAGTGACATCAAAAAATTCAGGTGCAGGATGTGTGAATAGTTATAGACCACATGTATCACCCGCTGCATATGCATACAATATTTCAGGTAGATTTACTGATCAAAGTTTTGGCAATGGCATAGGAGCTTCTGGATTATCTGATGAACACGCTGCTGAATTTGCAGGCACAATATTTGGAGAAGAACACAGAGAGTGGTTTACAAGACCTAACACAAATGGATCTGAAGAAGTAGGATTTTATTTAGGAGGTCAAGGAGAAACTGATGGCTCACCTGGTGGAGATTGTTGGAAACTTGATAAAGATATGACATCAACATTAAATCAAAACAAGACATATGAAATTTGGCTTAAGCCATTTAGTACAGGTAGACAATCTTTGTTTTACGGAAGTGGAACTATACAACATGTTGAAATTTATCCAGGCACCAATACATTCAGAACTGAAGGTACAACTCAAAATGGATATTCCTTTAGCAGTGGCGCTACTGCACCAAATGGATCGGGACCATATCCCGATGGTAGAGACGCAAGAAATGGATTTGAAATAAATAGATGGAATTGTTTAACAATTACCTTTAATACTGATCATAAAACTGGCGATGGCACAGTCAATTGGTACACTAATGGAATTTTAATGAAAGTGGCCAACATGTGGAGTGGAAATGGAGGCATAAATGAATATTTCGCATTTAGTCACATTGGTAGAGCAACTGGATCTTCAGCATATCTATATGCTAAATCATTTCATGGAGCATTCGATGAATTTAAAATATATGATAGAGTATTGACTGATCATGAAATTATTAATAATGTAAGATCTAGTCGACATTTTGAGCCGAAGCACTATGCTACAGGTAGACTACAAGAAATAATTGAATCATAATTAAATTAAAAATATCTAAGATATGTCAAAATTAATATTACAAAATAAATTAACAAATTTATTGGAATCTGTAAATAACGCCAATAAATCAAATTGGAATTTAATAGAAGCCGGGAATTGGTCAGATGATTATGAAAATATTTCAAATTTACCAAAATCGTATAAATGTTATGATTTGTCTGATTCTTACTCTGTGGGTACAGAGGTTGTAATCAAATTTCAAGAATTACAAGAATATTGTAAAACTATTAGCAATACAGATATAATGTTGGCAGTTTTATATCCACCTTCTGGTTTTATAGGATGGCATACGAACTCAAATAATAGATTACATAATTTAATCTGCACGTGGAGTGAAAATGGAAATGGTATGTTTAAAAAAGCAGAAGATGGAAAAATCAGTGAAATTTCCGATACTTCAGGGTGGTCATTCAAAAAAACGTATTGGTCAAAAGAAAATCCAATCCCACATGCTATCACGACCAATTGCAATAGAATTACAATAACATTTGCACATAAGTGGACCACTGAAGTTAGTGCTCTACATGAAATGCTAAAAGACATCTCATAAACGTGAAACTAATCATATTATCTTAGTATAATATTAAAATAATCAATATGAATTCAAACGAAGTTCACAAAGGTACTAAAAAACTAAAGTGTATGAATCACAACCCAGAAAACTCAAAATGGGGTGAATATGCACCAGAATCTGGATCATGTGACGAAGTAGTGATAGTAGATATTAATACTGATAAAGTTTTATGTTTTAGATGTACTTCTAGATCAGTGAGTGGAGTTAGTAAATTTACAGCATAATATGAGCACAATAAAAAGAAGTAAATGTAATCGTTATATTGGAGGTGTTTGTGGAGGAATCGCAGAATGGTCAGACACATCAGCACTTGCATGGAGAATTATATTCTTATTACTTCCTTCAAGTCTATTAGTATATTTGTTTTTATGGATTCTATTAAAGAAAGATTAGTATGGATAAATTAACTGGATTTTATGTAAGAGATGATTTTAGACTTAATCCAAAAAGCCTTGTTCCAGGAGGATGGGATGTTGAAGTAGAATTTTTCAATTCCGAAAAAAGAATTTATTCTAACATTAAAAACACGGAAGCATATGCTAATCATATATTGGCAAATGATAAAAATGTAAAATCAATAACAGTAATCGGAGAAAGTAAAAAAGATGAATAAACCAACACAAGAAGAAAAAGAAAAACTAGAAAAAGAGTTTCTAGACAATATTAATGAAGTTAACTTTTCAGATATTCAATCAGAAATAGAAGAGGGTTTCGTGACTATGATTAATCCAGATGGCTTAGTTAGTTTTTTGGATCAACCTGGAGAATTTGAAGATTTTGCTAGAATTAAAACAGATCAAGAATTAAAATGCCACTTAATTGCATTTAAGCAACAAGACAAATACACAAAGCACATTCAAATACTAGAGAACGAGGTCAAATCTAGACAAAAATGATAAAAAGTTTCTTTAGAAAAATTAAGAGATTTATTAGCTTTATACCACATGTATGGCGAGGATATGATTGGGATTATCGATATGCTGTGGATCTTTTTACCTACCAACTTTCCAGAACTGCAGACTTTTTAGAGAGTGATCAAGCTTATTCATTGGACGCTAAGAAAAATGCAGCTCGTATTCGCTCAACTGTAGAACTCATAACCAAAGTATATGACGAAGATTATGGAATGGCATATGTCGACGAAATTAAAGAAAAGTATGGAGCGTCTGACTTTAGTTTTAAAGAGACTAACGAACTAGATAATAACGGTGATCCATATTATACATACCATGAAGAGTTTGAAAATGACTATACAGATACTGAACTACTCTTGATTGCAGAAGACAGAGAAGCCATGGTACATGAATGTAGACATAAACAGAGACGTGCCCATAAAATTGCATGGGACATGATAGAACACAATATACAAAAATGGTGGGATTAATATGAAATTAGCACTTATAGCACACGATGGAAAAAAGGCAGATATGGTTGCCTTTGTAATGAAAAGGATGGATTTCTTTAAACGAAAAGAAGTTTCTTTAGTAGGAACAGGAACTACAGGAACTATGATCATGCACGCTGGCTTAGAGGTTGAGTTAGTAGCAAGTGGACCAATGGGAGGCGACGCTGAAATCGGAGCTATGGTAACTCGTGGTGAAATAGATGGAGTTATATTCTTTAGAGATCCATTAGACAAACACCCACATGATGTAGATATTTCAATGCTGATGAGGTTATGTGACGTACATGAAGTACCACTAGCAACCAACTACAAGTCAGCACATATATTAGCAAAATACTTTAATAATAAATAAAAGAGAGAAGATGAAGAAGATGAGTAAAAGTAAGGGCTATTTTATAGTAGCGGCCTTTTGGTTAGCAGTGATGTGTATGTGGTCAATGAAAGCAAATGCACAAAATCAATTAGTAACATGTGATTCTTTAGGATGGTCACAATATCCTGTGACCGGATTATCAATAACATTAGATACCACAAATGCGATGATGTCACCTGTAGATTCATTAGTAGTGATTTGGGAAGTATGTGATGCAACTGCTTGTTATCCAGATAATGGCATGACAGGTTATTTTCCACTAATCAATATGTCAGATACATTAAAGGTTTGTATCTCTACAGAATTCTGGTATGTGCCAGGATTTAATCAGATTATAGAATATTGTTATACGTGCGATTCTATTGCATACAACGGAAATGAGTGGGTGTCTATATATGATAGTAACACGGTTGGTATTGAAGAGTTGATATTAGATCAATTAAATGATAATAAAAAATATGACATGATGGGCAGAGAATTATTAGAGCCAGTTTCAGGTCAAATGTATATACAAAACAGAAAGAAATATATCAAACTAAATTAACACAGTATCACGTTGAATTTAAAAAGCAGAACACAACTCAGCAATCACATAGGCAATACACCTATGATACAAATCGGTAAAAAACTTTGGGCTAAAGCAGAACTATTCAACCCAACTGGATCAATTAAAGATCGACCGGCATCACACATTATTAACACAGCAGAAAGAAATGGAACTCTATTACCAGGTGGAACTATATGCGAAGCCACTTCTGGAAATATGGGCGTTAGCTTTGCATGGTTAGCAGCAGAACGAGGATATCAATGCGTTATCATTATGCCTAACAACATGTCAATGGAACGTAAGAAAACTCTAGAACTTTATGGAGCAACACTTATTGAAGTAGAAGCTGGAGCTTTCGATGATGCCATTGCACTTAGAGATGAATTATGTGAAATGAATGGGTGGTTTAATTGCAATCAATTTGGCAATCCACTAAATATAGAATCACATGAGATAGGTACTGCACGTGAAATTGTAAAAACCTTTCATGGACAAGATGATAATTTAGGATATGTGCAAGCTTTAGTTACTGGAACGGGAACTGGTGGAACTCTAATGGGATGTGAAAAAGAATTGAGACAATATTGGCCAGGTTTAAAAATAGTTGCAGTAGAACCCGATGAATCTCCAGTCATGAGTGGTGGAGAACCTGGTTTGCATGGAATTCAGGGAATTGGTGATGGTAGTAAATTCTTAGTAGATATGAAAGCTGTCAGTGAAGTTACTAGAATTAAAACTGAAGATGCCAAATCAAGAGCAAAGCAACTTGCTAAAGAACATGGAATATTTGTTGGCATTTCGGCAGGCGCAAACATATTAGCCGCTGAAAAATGGATTGAAGATAATGATCCAACTGGAATTGTAGTCACATTCTTGTGTGACAGAGGAGATCGATATTTTAGCTGTATATAATATAATAATATTAGAAACAGTTGTAACTTACTCGATATAAATCATATCACTATATTATTAACACTTAAATCCCAAATAATGGATTTTAACGAAGAACATATTAAAGGACTTGAATTAATGTATCTTGAATTAATTCAACCAAAAAAATTAATTGAACACTTTAACACTGACGATGAATTTGTAGAGTGGCTTCAATTAGGAAATACAGAAGATCTTGCATTGACTCTTAAAGCTTTTGAAAGAGATGAATTATATTCTCATTGCAAACTAATAAAAGAAGAAATAGAGAAGAATGCAAAATAGCATAGAAGAACAATATCGTGGACTGCTAGGTTCACTCTTACACAATTCAACATCTAAAGATGATCGTACAGGAACTGGGACACTATCTATATTTGGTAGACAAATAAGACACGATATGAAACAAGGGTTTCCTTTACTAACCACAAAACGAATGGCGGTCAAAACTATGATGACTGAACTAAAGTGGTTTCTAAAAGGAGATACTAACATTAAATATTTGGTAGACAATGGCTGTAATATTTGGAATGGTGATGCCTATAAGAAGTATAAAGAAGCTATTGCTGAAGTAGGATTATTTGATAATATGATGAGTCGAGAAGAATTCATTACTAAAATCAAAACCGATGATAAGTTTGCCAGTAAGTGGGGTGAGTTAGGTCCTATATATGGTAAACAATGGAGAGATTGGGATGGTAGACAAGAACGAGATGGTTCTTATGATATGAGTCTTGACCAAATCGCCAACTTAATATTTCAGTTAAAGAGAAATCCCGACTCTCGTAGGTTAATGGTCAGTGCATGGAATGTTGGAGATTTACCAACTATGACTTTGCCACCATGTCATTATGGTTTTCAGTGTTATGTAAGAGATGGTAAATATCTTTCATTAATGTGGAACCAAAGATCTGTAGATACATTCTTAGGTCTTCCATTTAATATTGCAAGTTATGCAGCACTACTTTGTTTGATCGCAGAAGAAGTCGATATGATTCCAGATCAATTAATTGGAAACTTAGGTGATGTGCATTTATATTCTAACCATGTCGATCAAGCAACTGAACAATTATCTAGAGAAATATATGATTTACCTACTATAAAATTTAGTAATATAAATATACTAGATGGAGAATTTGATTATGAAGTTGAAGATTACAAATATCACCCATCTATTAAAGCACCAATTAGTAACTAAAACAATTTAAGTATATTTATGTATGGGAAGATTATGGTTGAGATTTGCGCTCTGCGTATATGCTCTAATGTATGCAATATGTTTGCCGCTTGCATTAGGAATAGAAGATAGTTATAGTGACTATCATTCTATTAAACCTATTATATTTCCAATAATTACAATTGGCGTTTCTTTCGGGTTATGGCTTCATAGAGGAACTGAATGGAAAATACCGGCTTTTTTATTAATTGTTGTTGCATGTTTTAATAATGATGATTGGAATGTAGTACATAATACTGCAGCTATCTTATTTTTTATTTCTTCAACATATATTATGGTTAAAGATAAAAGATTTAAGATATTTGGAATTATATCTTTATTGGTATATCCCTTTCTTTTGATAAAAATACCAGAACGATTGTTTTTATTTGAACTTATACAAATACCAATACTAGCAACATATCATTTGTTTAGGGTTTTATATCTTTTAAAATTAAAAAATAAACTTTAAAATTATTGTTAATGAAATTTAAAAAACTAACAGATAATAATTATTTTGAATTAGCAGATTATGTAAAAACATATTTAGCTGATCATAAATATCATGATGTAAAAATGTATATGGGATGTGATTCTCAAACTAAAAGTGGAGCCACAACATACGCAACGACTTTAGTATTTCACGTGTCTTCGACAGGATGTCATGTCATATATAAAAAAGAAATTTTGCCGGAAATCAAAGATATGTGGACTCGTCTGTGGAAAGAATGTGAAAAATCAGTAGAAGTTGCATTATATTTACGAGAAAACGGAATAGAAATAGATACAATAGATTTAGATTACAATATTGATCCAACTAAAAAATCAAATAAATTAGTTAAAGCTGCAGTTGGATATGTCCAAGGATTTGGATTTAAAGCAAGATATAAACCTGATTTATTACCAGGTGTTTATGCAGCAGATAACATCGCAAATTAATAAAGTGTAAACTTATTTAAAGTGATACATATAATAACTATATTCATAACAATTCATTTATATAAAATATGTCATTAGCAGACGGGTACGAAAACGAAAAAGGGAGAAAGGGATCTCCAAAAAAGAAAGCAACTCCATTCTTAGATGAGTTTGGTGAGGATTTGACAATGGCGGCAGCCGAAGGCAAATTAGATCCAATTATCGGCAGAGATAAAGAAATTTATAGAATTTGTCAAATTTTGGCAAGACGTAAAAAGAATAATCCTATTATTTTAGGTGATCCAGGTGTTGGTAAAACTGCAATCGTAGAAGCTATTGCTCAACGTATTGTAGAAAAAAAGGTAGCAAGGGTTTTACTTAATAAAAGATTAATTTCTTTAAACATGACAACTATCGTTGCTGGAACAAAATACAGAGGTGAGTTTGAAGAAAGAATGAAAAACATAGTTGACGAACTCAAGCAAGCAGATAATGTAATTTGTTTTATTGATGAGTTACATACTATCGTAGGTGCAGGTGGAGTTAGCGGTGCATTAGACGCATCCAATATTTTAAAACCAGCATTAGCCAGGGGACAAGTACAATGTATTGGAGCTACAACATTAGATGAATATAGAGAAAACATTGAAGACGATGGTGCGTTAACCAGACGTTTCCAAGAAGTGTTTATTGATGCGCCTTCTATTGACGATACTATTGAAATTCTAAATAGAATTAAATTCAATTATGAAGATTATCATACAGTTGAATATACTACAGATGCTATTGAAGCATGTGTTAAAATGAGTGAAAGATATATTAAATCTAGAGAATTACCGGATAAAGCAATTGATTTAATGGATGAAGCTGGGGCAAGAACACATCTTCTAGAAATAAAGGTGCCTCAAAATATTAAAGATCTTGAATTAGATTCCGAGAATGTTAAATTAAAGAAAAAACTAGCTGTTGAAAAACAAGATTATGAATTAGCAGCAAGATTAAGAGATAATCAAATTAGTTTTGAAACCAAAATAGCAGAAGAAACTGTAAAATGGGAAAAATCACTTAAATTAAAGAAAAGACAAGTTACTATAGACGACATTGCAGAAACTGTGTCTAGTCAAACTGGAATTCCAGTTAATAAACTTGGAACCGATGATTTAAAAATGATCAAAAACATGTCGACCGAAATTAAAAAATCAATTATTGGTCAAGATGATGCAGTTGACGGTTTATCTAGAGTAATTAAAAGAGCGAGAACTGGTGTTTCAAGTCATAAAAAACCAGGTGGTTCGTTTATGTTTTTAGGCCCAACGGGTGTTGGTAAAACAGAAACAGTAAAAGCTCTAGCCGAATACTTATTTGGAGATACAGATGCGATGATCAGAATCGATATGTCAGAATATCAAGAAAAATTTAATGTTAGTCGATTAATAGGAGCTCCTCCTGGATATGTTGGACATGAAGATGGCGGTCAGTTAACTGAAGCTGTGAGACGTAAGCCTTATTCTGTAGTTCTGTTTGACGAAATCGAGAAGGCACATCCAGACGTATTTAACACGTTACTACAAGTACTTGACGAAGGTAGATTAACAGATTCTAATGGTAGAGTTGTAGATTTTACGAATACTATGATTGTTATGACATCTAATGTTGGTGCGAGAAAATTGGCAGACTTTGGAACAGGTATTGGATTTTCAAGTGCGTCAACAGTCGCTGAACAATCTAAAAAAATGGATGCTATTATTAAAAAAGAACTTAAAAATAAATTTAGTCCTGAATTCTTAAATAGATTAGATGATATTATTCTTTTTGATCAATTAAAAGCTGATGATATACTTAAAATAGTAGACATCGAATTAGCTGCATTTTCATATAGAATGTCAGAAGAAGGTTATGCATTTAAATTTAATAAAAATGCTAAAGTTTTACTTTCTAAAGAAGGATATGATCAAGCATATGGTGCTAGACCTATAAAGAGAGCTGTGCAAAAATTCGTAGAAGATATTGTGGCAGATGGAATATTAGAGGGTACTATTGTAAAAGGAGGTTCATATACAATTACAAAAGATAAATCTCAGGATAAACTAATTGTAAAATAATCATATAATAGTTAAACAAACACAAATGGCATTTAATACAGATTTTAAAGAAATTATTTTAGACATTGACAGTATTGGTAGCACATCTCAACCTAGAGATATGAAAGTTAAAGAATTAACTATAGATCAACGATCATTTAATCCAACACAAACTATTGCTAATTTTGAAAATAGAAAATTTAATTGGAAATACTTTGCAGGTGAATTAGCATGGTATTTAGAAAAAGACAGAGACGTAGACTTTATTGGTAAATTTTCAGGATTTTGGTCAACACTAACAAATCCTAATACAAATGAAATTAATTCTAATTATGGATCTCTTTTATTTGGTGATCAATTACAATGGGTATTAGATTCACTTAAAGCAGATAAAAATACTAGACAAGCTATTGCATTTTTGAATCAACCTAAGTTTCAATTTGAAGGCAATAAAGATTTTGTATGTACGATGTATCTTAATTTCTTTATTAGAGATAATAAATTAAATATGAAAGTTCAAATGAGATCTAATGATATATTCTACGGCCTTACTTTTGATGCACCGTTTTTTGGATTTGTACATCAACATATGAGATTGTGGTTATTAGAAACTTATCCAAATTTAGAACTAGGCACTTATCATCATTGTGCAGATAATATTCATTTTTACGAACGTCATTTTGAATTAGCTGCAAAAATTAAAAGCGAATCTAATTCTAATACAGAAGAGTATGAATTTAATATTGAAAAACCATTCTTTGTCCTAGAAGACAACGAAATGATATTAACAAAAACAGGTGTTAGATATACAGAAGATGTTAATCAATTAGTAAGCGAAGAATCAAAACAAATAGATTACAAAAAATTATTAACAAATTATATTAACGTTTCAAAAATAAGACAACATGCCAGAACCACCTAAAATATATATTGATCCTAAGCATATAACATCAGCTGATTTTGATAAAGTCTTAATGTCAAAATATGATATATTTTATAGAAGAATAGTAGAGTACGTTTTAAACAAAATAGAAAAAAACCCAGAAGATCACATAATGGCTATTCTTATCGATGACGATGGCGTAGAATACGAAATGACATTACCACCAAGTGGCTATATAAAATCTTTATACAAAGCAAAGGAATATTTTACAAAAATAGAAGAATACGAGACGTGTGATTTAATAAAACAAATAGAAAATCAAATATGAATTATTACCCAAAAGATAAAGAGTTCGAAAGATTTGCAAAATCAGAACATAATATAAGTTCTAATAAACTAGACATATACAACAAGCAAGCTTCGTTAACGCCATATATATTAGAAGAGAGAGAAATGAGAATGACACAAATGGATATCTTTTCAAGATTGATGGTAGATAGATTGTTGTGGGTAGCAGGTCCAGTTAATGACAACATGTCAACTATTGTACAAGCACAATTAATGTTTTTAAGTAACACTTCGGATGGTGACATTACAATGCATATTGATTCTCCAGGTGGTTCAGTGAAATCTGGGCTATCTATGGTGGATGTTATGGATTATATTCCATGTGATATTAGAACTGTAAATACAGGTATGGCAGCATCAATGGGATCTGTATTGTTGGGAGCTGGAACAAAAGGTAAGCGCGCATCTCTTAGACATTCACAAACTATGTTACACCAATCTTCTGGTGGTTTTAGTGGAAATATTCAAGATGCTAAAATAGATTGGGAAAATTGGCAAGATCTTAATGATGAACTCTTTGTTTTATTAGGAGGCTATTGTAATAAAAAACCAGATCAAGTAAAAAAAGATGCAACTAGAGACTTTTGGTTAAGTTCAAAAGAAGCTTTAAAATACGGCATTATTGATGAAATAATTAAACCACAAAAATAATTTAATATATAGATTATGGCTAGCAAACGAGAAACTACACAAAAAGTCTTTAGAGAACTTATCGATTTACAGTTACAACCGCATGGTAAAACATATAAAGACGTTGTCAACGAACACGATTGGTATATGAATTATAGAACTACCAGGGAAATCGAATCAGATTTCATGAAAAGAGGCATCGAATTAATAAGAAAAAAATTAAGGCTTAGTAAAGCTATGGCTGAAAGAGAAATGAATTGGTTTATTTTACAATGGGGATTAACTACAACAGAACAGGTAGCAGATGCTCAACAAATGTTAGATGATATACGAATCGACAAATCTAAAAAAGCTAAATAATTTCACAATTTTTATTTATTATTCAGAAGATTGATCCGAAAGGACAATCTTCTTTTTTTTTAAACAAAGACAAGCTAAATATTTTTAGTTAAATCTTAACATCAAACCCAGACATTACGATACATATATTATGGGAACATTAACTAAAACACCAGAGTGGATCAAGTCAGGTCCACATGATTTAGAATACAAAACATATAAAATGTTAGGTAGAGTTGAACAGCTAAAGCAACAGCTCTTGGATAACAATCTTATGGGAACTCTATATGAAGTAGATGATACATTAGATTATTTGTACAAATATGATGCAATTAAAGTAACCTCAACAGATCAACATGTAGAGAACATGATTTCCATGGGATTTGAGTGGGATAATTTAGAATTAGTGTTTTCAACCGAAGAACAAATAGAAGGAAATGAGATATTAGATCAACTGTGTGATAGATCTATTGATGAATTTGAAATTTTACACAGTTTGTGTAGAGAAGAGTGGAGAAATATTGAAGAAAACTTAACATGCAATTATGTACCCGAGAAAAAATACTTTTTAAATGATGGTTTTGTTTTTATTAAAACTCCTGATAATTTAATGCACATTTATCATTTTTCAAAACCTGCAAAATATTTTACTCAAACATGGAAAGATTTTAAATTATTACACATTAAAACAGAGACATGGCATGAAAAAGATTACTTTAAAAGACTAGAAGAAATAATAAGTAAAAAATCTGATAAAATAGTATTCAAAGTAGAATGTAAAAATGACGTCATATTAGAAAATAATGCAATTGGAGTAATTAGTCATATTATATTTTCTAGACTTCATAAAGATTATTCTTTTTAAGACTCTGATATATAATAAGAAGAAAAATACAAACATATTAATATGCCACAATTTCAAAGTCAAAATATTATAGTTACTTCTAAAGAAGTCTATAGAATAGTTAGAGGTAGATCTGTTTCATTTGATCTAGTCATACACGAAGGACGAATAGGAAATCAACTAAACATCGGTGTTCAAACTAATGTAATAGTAGAATTGATCGATGAAAACAAGCAAGTATTTGCTAAATTTGAAAAAGCAAATAAAACTTTAACGCACGGTGCAATCAATAGCGAAAAAAGAGGTCAAATCAACTTCGTACTTGATGAAACACAAACATTAACTTTGCCATTAGATTCTACGAATGTTAATGGTTTCGTTAGAGCAAGAATAACCATAATTCAAGGAACAAATACAACAGTTTTACCGGTTACTAAAATTGGTAGAATTTTTATGCCAGGTCAAGCTATTGGAGATACTGTAGTTAGTAGATTTAGTTTACCTGCACCTATTTACACAATAGGATCTTTAGATGGTAGTGGTGTTGTTGGTTCAGGAGTATTAGTAGCCGATTCAGATTCTCCTAGATCTATTACTAAAATACAAATTAGTTTAACTGACGATCAAGGTTATAGAAATAGTTATGTTGAAAGTCTTTTAAAGGAAAGAATTACAGACGAAGGCACAAAGCTAACTTTATATTTGACTAATGTTAATAACAATAGCGAGTATAGTGCATTTGAAATTAAAAGTTATAGAAGGTTAGATTTAGGTCAAACTGAAAATTATAGTTTTGACGATTTAGATGGATTAGAATTAGAAGTAGTATATGAAGGATCTTCTAGAAAAACAGGAGAAACAACATACAACTTAGAAGTCGGCGATAGTATGGGTTTATTTATAGACTCATATCTAAACGGAGATGCAGGAATCACAGTTTCACCAGATAATGCATATGATATTAACGGTGTTAATAAATTGGTTTTTAATGGAGGTGCAATAGTAAACGATGCAGGAGACGGAAACGTTATCGTAACATTTCCTTCAGTCGCTGTTACGACATCTGGAACAAGTGGAACATCTGGAACTTCAGGCAGAGACGGAAGACAAGGTGATGCTGGAACTAGTGGAACTAGTGGAACTTCAGGAGCACAGGGTGAAGTTGGAGCTAAAGGAATTCAAGGTGAATTAGGAAATACTGGATTATCCGCTTATCAAGCTTATATGCAAAAATGGCTTAATGATAATGGAAACACAGATTATTTAAACGAAAGTGATTGGTTAGCATCACTTGTAGGAAATGAAGGACCTCAAGGGCCGCAAGGACCCCAAGGTGATGGAACTTCAGGAACTTCAGGAACATCAGGACTAAATGGTATAGACGGTGATAAATTTAATACACACACCAATGATCCTATTTCATTAGGAAGCGGAGGAACTGTAAATGTAGATCCTAAACTAGGCTTAGCATATGATCAATATATTTTAATAAGATATAACGAAAATAATTGGCAAGTAAGTAGAGTTAATACTTATGATGCCGAATCTGGGCGTTTAGAATTTGATAGTCCTTTAAGATATTCTGGTAATTTGACCGCATCATCATGGAAAATATTTCTAACAGGACACCCAGGTGTTAACGGAATAGATGGAATACAAGGTGAAGCTGGAACTTCAGGAACTAGTGGAACTAGTGGAACTTCAGGCGTAAACGGATCTAGTGGATTAGATGGAGATAAAGGTGAAGCTGGAACTAGTGGAACTTCAGGAATTTCAGGTACAAATGGAGCTGATGGACTTAGTGCATATGCAGCAGCAGAAAATGCTGGATTTAATGGCACTGAATCAGAATGGTTAGCATCATTAAAAGGAACTAAAGGTGAAATTGGAACTAGTGGAATTAAAGGTCAAAATGGTGAAGCTGGAACTAGTGGAACTTCAGGAACTTCTGGTGTAAATGGAACATCTGGTTTTAAAGGTGAACCAGGAACTAGTGGAACATCTGGAAACGATGGACTTCCTGGTAATAATGGACAGCCTGGAACTAGTGGAACTTCAGGAACTTCAGGAGCACAGGGGCCGCAAGGACCCCAAGGTGATGGAACTTCAGGAACTTCAGGAACTAGTGGAACTTCAGGAAACGATGGACTTCCCGGTAATAATGGAATTCCTGGAACTAGTGGAACTTCAGGTTCTGCGGGTTCACAAGGACCACAAGGAGCACAAGGTGATGCCGGAACTAGTGGAACTAGTGGAACATCAGGTGTAAACGGATCTAGTGGATTAAATGGAGCACAAGGTGATGCTGGAACTTCAGGAACATCTGGAACTTCAGGTTTACAAGGACCCCAAGGGCCGCAAGGACCTCAAGGTGATGGAACTAGTGGAACTTCAGGAACTAGTGGAGCACAAGGTCAACAAGGTGATGCTGGAACTTCAGGAACTAGTGGAACATCAGGTGTAAATGGAACATCTGGAACTTCAGGTTTACAAGGACCCCAAGGGCCGCAAGGACCTCAAGGTGATGGAACTTCAGGAACATCTGGAACTTCAGGTATAAATGGAGCACAAGGTGATGCTGGAACTTCAGGAACATCTGGAACTTCAGGTATAAATGGAGCACAAGGTGACGCTGGAACTTCAGGAACATCTGGAACTTCAGGAATAAATGGAGCACAAGGTGACGCTGGAACTTCAGGAACTAGCGGAACTTCAGGAATAAATGGAGCACAAGGTGACGCTGGAACTTCAGGAACATCTGGAACTTCAGGAATAAACGGAGCACAAGGTGACGCTGGAACTTCAGGAACTAGTGGAACTTCAGGTGAAGATGGAGTTGGTTTACCAGGAGGAGGTAATGAAGGACAATCTTTAATCAAAGCTTCTGCAGCCGATTTTGATTTCGAATGGGGCACAGGATCAACAGGATCAGGAATAACAAGATATTTGTTAAGACTAGAATATGATGCAAGTAATCACTTAGTAAATAATACTACAGATAATAGATTTATATCTGCAGAAGGTTACAATATTACAGGAGCAGATGTTTCTAGTGTATCAGTAAATACTTCATCTGCAGTATATAGTGTTAATTTAGCGTTTACTGAAGAAACAACTCCACCTGTTAGTATTATGGTATTAGCGTGGGACCCAGATTCATATAAATATGAAGCACATCCATATAGAGTGGATGCTGGTGATTTTAATTACGTAATAGAAGAGGCAGCTTATACACATGACAATAACGGACAATGGACTGCGCCTTTATTTACTGAATTTGGATCTAAAGTTTCATTAAACATAGATGTAAGACAACAATATATTAAATATGGAAACTCTGTGGCATTTCCACCACCATCTAAATATGCACACGCATTCTTAATATTTACATTTTAATAAAAAATAAATACGAAAATAAAATATGGCAACTTTTAACCCAACTACACCACCTTTATTTCTACCAGGTACTGTTTCTAGTATCGTTAGCGATGAAGTATATCCGTATGGTGATGAACCTACATTGCAAAATTCTGCTTTTTTAACATACGACGTAACTGTTACTAGTGTTCAACCTCAACAGACATTTTCATCTAGCGTTAGAGAAGTAAATCAACAATACAATGCATTAGATATTAAAGTAGGTGATTATTGTACAGACACATTAGGTCAAGGTGTATTTCAAATTATTTCTATATCTGAGAAAACTTTTTCTACAATTTCATTTAAGATGAAAGATGTTGATATGTTATCATATAAAGTATATGGTTCAGCTTCTGTTTGGTCTAACGGAGCAAATGTAGCATTCTTTGAATTAAGTGATTCTGGTGCAGCGCTTATTACAGGAGCAGATATTAATAGCTTTTTTCCTTCTGCGTTAAACGTAGATAGAATACAAGGTAGATTTGATGCTTTATTAGAATCAGATGCACAGCGATTTGAATATGATATTGTACAATCTCAAATTTCTTTAGGAGATACAGTTACTGTTAATTCAGTAGACGGAAGTTTAGTAAGATATGGAAGTACAGACGGAGCAGACATTGCATTGGGTATAGTAGAAGAATTTAGAATGGGAAATACAGTAGTGTATATAAAACCATTTAACAAAATAGTAGATAATTATCCAAATCCAAGTTTATTGACAGGATCTTTTGGACAAACATATTATACAGACCCTGTAAATCCAGGTAAAATGAAAACAACACAAGAAGTTGGAGCATTATCCTTATTTTTACAAATAAAAGATGCTGTGCCAACTACTGTTACTTCTACATTAAGTAATTACATGCCAGATTCAAATGACGTACTTGATATTAATGGCATTACAGTATATGACGGTAATATAGATGCTGCATCGATTGACACTACTGATGGTTTAGTTTCTAGATTAAATTCATTAACTTCTAATACTAATGTGTCTGCAGATAAATCTTCTGTATTCGCATCTGTTGAATCTGATGTTACATTAACATC
>MDSX01104623.1_pt1 | contig 23842 bp, 28 predicted proteins | sample 811141 | NCBI WGS metagenome assembly MDSX01 (sample SAMN05326642, study PRJNA326480) | marine metagenome | isolation source: seawater | place: Atlantic Ocean: South East | collected 2010
ACCAGCAACAATCAAAACGGAGTTACCGATGATGAACCCAGTGAATGCCGCAGCAATGCCTGAAAGTGAATTGAGTAGGGAAACGACGACAGGCATATCCGCACCGCCGATTGGTAGAACCAAGACGATTCCGAGGATGGAAGAGATTCCTATGATTCCCCAGAGGTAGTTTTTGTCGGTTGGCGCATCGATGCTGAGGTAAATCAAAACGGCTACTGCAATGATCATCAGTATCTTCAATGGATTTAGCCACACAGGACCCCATGTTGGGGTTTTGACCCACTTTCCAAAGATGCTAACTCCACCTTTGAGTTTGAACATAGCCAGGATGGAACCCGTAAGGGTCATCCACCCAACGAGTGCAGAAAGACCTGCAGCGACCATGATGACTGTTAATTCAAGCTGTTTAATCTGGGTTACATCTGATGTTCCTTCAATAAATCTCCAAATCTCGGAGAGTGCAACAAGCGCAGACGCAGCGCCGCCGAATCCATTGAACAGGGCCACAAGCTCAGGCATACCCGTCATTTCTACACGAATGGCCATCCACAAGCCAATGAGCGAACCAAGAACCAATCCAGAACCAATCAAAACCCATTCGATACCATCGCCAAGTCCCATTTGAAGGATGGTCGTTATGACTGCTGTAAGCATTCCAAGTGCACCGAGTTGATTTCCAAATGGTGCGGTACGTGGATGTCCGAGTTTCTTCAAACCGAAAATGAACAAAGCAGCGGACAAAAGGTATCCGAGTGAAATCCATTCTTCCATTTCAGTTGCCTCCTCTCTTTTTTCCAGCGATCATGTTCAGCATTCGATTGGTAACAGCAAAGCCTCCGACGACGTTGATCATGGCGAGTACAACGGCAACAAATGCAAGAATGCCTGAGACGGCGGTAGCACCACCCTCGTATGCAACGTTCGCTCCGAGTAAGGCTCCAATGATCGAAATACCAGAGATTGCATTCGCACCACTCATCAATGGCGTGTGCAGTGTCGCTGGAACTTTGGTAATGAGTTCGAAACCAAGGAAAATAGCGAGTATGAATAGCGTAATGTTTCCAATCAAAAATTCTGGGGTCATTCAAGGGCACCTCCTAATCGTGTTTGCTTTGGATGCATTTCTCCATTTTGACAAATGAGAACGCCTCCCATACCGTTGACATAGAAATCGCTTCCTTCAGGAGCACCGACCAGTATGTCGTCCTCTTCTGAGATTGCAATTGCACCGTCATCGACAAGCGATGTGATGAATGTCGTGAGGTTGTTGGAATACAGCATACTTGCAGTTGTGGCGATTGTACCTGGCAGGTTTGATGTGCCTACGACAATGACACCGTTCTCGGTTGTGATGACTTCACCTGCAACTGTATCTTCGCAGTTTCCACCGACATCTGCGTTCATATCGACGACAACTGCGCCTGATTTGAAGGTCTTAACAGCACTTGATGGAACCGTAATAGGGGCAGGTCGGCCGAAGATACGTGCCGTTGTGACAATGATGTCAGCATCGGATGCAACACCGCATACCGTATCGTTAACCTTCTGAATGAATTCAGGAGTGAGTGGCTTTGCATATCCAGCCTCATCTTCAAAGTCATCCATTCCATCCACTTCGATAAATCGACCGCCAACGGATTCAATCTGTTCTGCTGCGGATTTACGAACATCCGATGCATAGACAACAGCTCCGAGACGCTTTGCGGTTGCAATCGCTTGCAAACCTGCAACGCCTGATCCCATGATGACCACCTTTGCAGGACGAACTGTTCCCGCTGATGTTGTCATCATTGGGATGCCCTTTGGAACATGGGCTGCTCCCAGAAGGACTGCTTTGTATCCTGCGAGGTTGTCTTGGCTCGAATTAACATCCATGGATTGAGCACGACTGAGTCGTCGTGGAATCATGTCCATGGAAAGCAACGTTATCTTGGAGGAGATGCAGTCCTTGACAAATTGTGGATTTCGGAAGGGATCGGAAACACAAGCTAAGTTTGTTCCTTCTTTCATTCCTTCGACACCAGGAAATCGAATGGTAATGACATTCTCACACGCTAGTGCATCTTCACGGCTTCCAACCGTTGCTCCCGCCTCCTCATACGCTGAATCAGCATAGTTTGCAGCGACGCCTGCGCCCGATTCTATGATTACCTCAAAACCTGCTTTCAAGAGCTTTTTCATGCTGGTTGGAACGATTGCAACACGTGTCTCTCCTTTTGGTTCTTTGAGTACACCTAACTTCATTGTAACACCGTTGTTTTTGCCCAATGTTAGGAGGTTCTTCAATACCACCCTTTGGCGTTATGAAACAGGACACCTGCATACCCTCTTGATTAAAAGCGTCCGACCTTGACCGACAACTGGTGAGAAACAATGCCAAGAGGAAGTCGAAAAATCGCAGTTATCGGTGCAGGGAACGTTGGTGCAACATGTGCATTTGTGTTGGCAAACATGAAGATTGCTGATGTCGTCCTGCTGGATATTTACGAAGGATTTGCAAAAGGGAAAGCCCTTGATATGAGTCAAAATGCTAACGTATTGAACTACGATGGAAGTATAACTGGAACATCGCGCTATGAGGACATCGCAGGATCTGATGTTGTCGTCGTCACAAGTGGGTTCCCACGACAACCGGGAATGACTCGTGAAGATTTGATCGGAAAAAATGCTGAAATTGTCAAACAAGTCGGTACAGGAATACGAGAGCATGCTCCGGATTCGGTAGTAATTGTTGTCACAAATCCGTTGGATTTGATGACCTATCACATGCAGAAAGTCACCGGCTTCCCCGCCAACAGAGTGATTGGCCAGGCTGGTGTCCTTGACAGCGCTCGCATGGCGCATTTTATTGCATTGGAATTGAACTGCGCCGAGGAAGACGTCAGTCCGATGGTCCTTGGAGGTCATGGCGATACCATGGTTCCGCTTCCGCGTTATACCACTGTGGGAGGAATCCCCATCACCCAACTCATGTCTGAGGAACGCATCGCAGCCATCTCAGCTAGAACTGCTGGTGGTGGTGGAGAGATTGTCAAGTTGTTGGAACGTGGTTCGGCATTCTATGCCCCCGGTTCTGCTGCGGCTGTAATGGCAGAATCTGTTCTCAATAACCGACGCCGATTGCTCCCAGCATCATGTCTGTTGACGGGGCAATACGGTCTTGCTGATGTTTACATTGGCGTACCATGCATTCTTGGATCAAACGGTGTTGAAAGAATATTTGAGTTGGAATTGACCGATGGTGAACTTGAATACTTGCAAACATCAGGAAATTTCTACAAGTCACAACTTGCTGATGTCTTGGGGTACAATTGAAGCATCTTGTTTGATGCTTTTGATTCCGAATAAGTAGCGTGTGATTCGAGTTCTTCGCACCATTTCAAAGGCTAGCCAGCATCCAATCGTGACGAAGATCGAGCCAAACAAGACAGCGGCGATGTTAGTCACTTCGAATTCCTTTGCAAGTTTCAGTCCTGCGAATACAATAGGCAAGTGTATGATGTAAAAGGGGTACACTCCTTGGTTAAGATACACTAGGTAGGGGCTGGGTTTGTTGAGGAGATGTGCGCCCCAAGAGAATACGGTGAGACACCAAAACCATGCATGGAAGCTATGAAGAAAACACGCCAAAATGGTCATTTCGTCGTGCAAGATTCCGACTTCAAGCCATCCTCCGTCCATGTATGGTACACCATCATTGTGTTGCTGGATTCGCAAGAGAACAAAGAGTACGGTGAGTACTGCCGTTGTTGCTGATATTTTGATGCGGTTCACTTCGATGAATTGGTAATAGTGTTCCCTGGAAATGATACAGATGTAACCAAAAATGAAGAAGACAAGATACCAGACCCACTCATAACCAATACCCATAAAACCCGGAAACCAGGGTTTGAAAACTACTTCTGTTAGAGCAAGAAGAACAGGTAAAACAAGGAAGACCCCTAATCCTCCTTTCAACGAAAACATCCCTCTGAGTTTTTGTGCAAAGCCTCCCTCAGGGTGTTGTTGTATGTAATGAAAAATCGGAACACAGAGAAGAGAATACAAGAACAAATTCCACAAAAACCACAGATGATGAAGTGCAATAAGTTTACCAAACAATGGCACCCAGAATACGAATGACGTGAAGATCACGTGAAACAAGAATTCAATCAACACATCTGCGAAGGTATCGCCCTCAAGCTCAATAGCGCCGGTTAAGATATTGCTAGCAAATCCTATGGTCCACATTCCAAAAATCATTGGAACAAGCAATCGTTGCAAACGTTCGATCAAAAACGTGCTCCATTTACGTCGTTTGAATGCAAACGCAGTTCCCATTCCTGAAATCATAAACAATGCAGCAAGCCTCCATTGATGCATCCAATGAAGAATCATACTCGCTGGGTCGATGGACTCAGCCGTGTAATCATTCCCTTCATCTGCGATTGCCAATCGTTCATCAGGATCATCGGTAATGTTTGGGTTGATTCCTTCTCCATAGGTCGACCAATACACTCCGATGGCGACGTGAAACGGGATTAAGAGACCAAATAGGATGACACGTAGCCAATCGATGTCGAATCGTCGCTCAGAACGATCTGAAATTGTATCTACCATCGCGCCTCACCTCAAATCGAAGACTCATTGATTGAGGAAATCCTACGAATCGCTAACGCAAATTCTGAACCAATGCTTGTCGCATCATCGGAATCTGGAGCAACCCTGACCAGTTGTTTCCCCATTTTTCCTCGACTACGCATTCGTGTGAGGATTTCTTGTCCAATGTAACACCCTTTTGATTCATGAACCAAATGCGTAAGTCCACAATTGTATGGGTGAACCTTTGGTGTGATTTCGTGTCCCTGGAAAGGGATTAGGTTGGCTACACGATAATCTGTGAACTCGGCCTCATCAAGTGTTGGCTCAAGTGGTTGTTTTATTGAGGTGACAACAACATATCCAAGGTAGGATTTGGTTATGGTCAGTCCATCACGTTCTTTGACTGGATGAGTACTTACATACACGTTGTTGATTGAGGAAATATCCCTAATCGTCACATCCTGCTGCAGTATTCGTGGTTGCAAATGGTTCAGAACATTTTCTTTGTATGGACCATGGCCTACGACTGCTATGTTGTCTCCGACTTCAATAACATCAACCACATCAATGATCTTGGCTTTTGTTGTGGTTAGTACAGTGCTACAAGTGCCGTCAACTTTGTTTGTTGACAATCCATCAAGGAACGTAAAACGATCTTTACCGGACACAAACAACACGTATGCATCAAGTTCGATGATGCCCATGATCGTTCCTCAAGAGAAGGATTCTCCGCAACCACATGAACTGGCTGCGTTAGGGTTGTTGATCTTGAATCCGCCACCCATGAGACGATCGACATAGTCGACTTCAATTCCGTCGAGAAGGTGTGATGAGGCGTTCGGTACCAAAACCCTGAATCCAGAAATTTCCAATTCTTGGCAGTCAACCTCGGTCGTTTCTACGATTTGAAGATCGTACATGTAACCGGAACAACCTCCTGACAAGACACCGACCAGCAACGCATGACTTCGATCGTCTCCAAAAGCATCTGTCAGCATTTCAATAGCCTTGTCAGTAATCGTCAACTGAACGTCAACAACCTCTGGTTGAACAACTTCGATTGTTGGCGCAGTCTCGCATGTTCCGCAGTCCATGTTCGACCCACGATGCCGCCCATTATGAATCTGACTTCGATTCAACGGCGTGCAAGTTTCTTTTTTCGTTCCTTTTCGAGAATGGTACAGCGTCGAATTTGTTCTTTCGCACGCTTCGATTCTTCCGCTGACAACCCGCGTGGGATGGACTGTTCATAGCACTTGATTGCATCTGGGAAGCGTTCCATTTCTGCATAAGCCGTACCCATGTTGTACAAAGTCTGTCCTCTTACATTTGATGGATCAATCATCATGGCCTTGTGGTAGGATTCAACACACGCCGGATACTCTTCCATGAAGTAGTAGGCGTTGCCTCGTCCGTTAAGAATTCGAATCACCATTTGGCTATCGTGTGCAAAAGACGGGAGCGCTCTGTCGAACGATGAAAGTGCTTCACGATACTTGCCATCTTCCATCAACTGAATACCTTGGTTGTACCACGATATATCCTGATTGGCGACAGAACTTGAGTCCGATGATGTGATTTGGTTCACTTGTACCATTGCTGTTGCGTCAAGCGCAGCCTTCGCCAAATCAACTTCAACGTTGGGTGTCTCATCTAACGCTTTCGGAGTCCGTTCGATTGGTGTTAGCAACAAATCATTCGCTGCGGTTGTCTGCTGGGCTTCTTGGACAGGCTTTGGTGAGATTGTTGATTGCATGCTTGCTTCAGCAACCATAGCAGGTGGTTCTGGAGCAACTGCAGGTGGTGTCGCTGTTGGTGGAGGAGGTGGAGTGTCAAATTGTTGTTGGGTTGAAGTTGGTGCTTCCAACGTTTGTGCCTTGGAGTGGCAGCGTTGAGCGGTATCCAAATCACCAGCAGCCTCCAATGATTTTGCAAGTCCTCTCCAAAGGACTGGATTTTCTTTGTCATCTTGAATAAGTTCCCTCCATTGGGTCACAGCCTCGATGTTCTCTCCTTTCAGTGTCAACGCTCGTGCGCGTTCGATGGATGCACCAGGGCTTAGCAAATCCAGTGCATACTGTGCCAGTTGTGGAGCCTCTGGCATCGTTGGCGATATACCGGTAATGTATTCGAGAACCTTAACCTCGGTCTCACCGCATTGCAAGAGCATTTGCACAATTTCATCCCGTAACGTTTGATCATCTTGAGAATCGAGGAGAATCATTCCATGAGAGATGACCAATCCTACATCATTTTCTTCCTTCGCATATTCCAACAATTTACGACGAGCTTTCGCATGACGCTTGTCAATTTCAACTGTTGACTCGAAGGCTTCTTTGGCACCGTCTACATTGTCATTTCGAGCGTAGAGGCTGCCCAGATTGTACCACCCTGAGGCGACGGTTTCATCGAGTTGTGTTGCGTGTTCCAAGGCTGCAATGGCATGAGTGTCCAACTCCATTCGAGCCATGGCGCCACCTGCTATTCTCCATGCGCCTGCATGCTGTGCACCGATGGTCTTGAGATGCGGTTTGAGCAATGCCAAGGCCTTTTTCGGTTCGCCCTGTCGAATGAGTTCTGTGGCCTCGTCGGTTAATCGATCAAGATTTATTTCTTCGACAATTGGTCGTTGTTCAATCTCGACTTCGATGGATTCTTCGATTTGTTCTTCAACAAGTTGCGTGGCAGCAACGACATCGGCTGCACTTTTGAGTTCGTCTTTATCGAGATGCCCGTCTCCATCCAAATCGTGGTAAGTGGCCTCAGCTAGAATTGCCTCTGGATTCTGAACACCAGTTTCTTCCATCACAACATTGAGCGTCGATTCTTGATGGGTTGCCTTCGTGATGGTTGACTCAATCGGTTCTGGAACTTCGTCCACTGGTGCATGCATTGTACGATTGAGTACGTCGGTCAAACTTGGGTGGCCTGGGAAGAATTCCAATCCTCGCCTCGCCATTGCAGCAGCACCAGCATCATCACCAATACGGTCGAGTAAAATCGCCAAGTTTGCTGTTGCAGGTGCATGGTCTGGATTCAGGTCGAGGCATATTTGGAAGGCCTGTCGAGCTCCCCTCGCATCCTGTTGTGCTTCGAGCAAGACACCTCGATTGAACCATGCCATATCACTTGATGGATCAAGTGCTATTGCCTTATTGAACGCGACCAGCGCTTCTTGTGGCGAGTTTGATCGAGACTTGAACTCGCCTTCTTCGATAAGAGCCTGCAATTGTTCATCAACACTTGATTCTTCATTTGAGGGTTCAGCTGCTTCGGAGGATATTTCTTCAGCATTGACTTCAGGCATCATTTCTTCCAGTTCTGGAGCTTGGTTTTCTTCCTCGCCCGTTGCCAGCATGGAACCTAATCCAGCAGACCTTAATGCGTCCGCCATGTCGTTCATCAATGCATTCGACATGTCCTCGTCCTCAGCACCCATACGCTTGTCCCACTCTCTGGCAATACTATTATTGTATAAGCATAGTTGCTTCTTGGTCAGGAGAAATCAATGGATTCATCTATTGCATGCCCATAGGAATTCCATGGCGGACGAACCACTACGAGTCATGGGACTATCCGGATCCATCGGCCGGCAATCAAAGAACGGTATGTTGGTTGACTTAGCGCTCAAAAAAGCAGAAGCCTTAGGTGCAGAAATTCATTTTTGGGACCTTCAAGAGAAGCCACTTCCGTTGGTCGGTGAGGATGGTTGCTGGTCAAATCCAATCGTGAAAGAATTCCAAGAAATGGCTTCAAGTTGCGATGCATTTCTCGTATCCTCTCCTGAATACCATGGTACCATGTCGGGTGTGATGAAAAACACCTTTGATTGGGTTTACGAACAACACGTCGGAGGAAAAGTGTTTGGCCTTATGTCAACACTGGGTGGCATCTCCAATTCCAACACACTCAATCACATGCGCATCATGTTACGCTGGCTGCATGGGAACCCTGTTTCACAACAATTGGCTCTTGGTCACGTCAAGGAAGCGTTCGATGAGGATGGTAATCTCTCTGATTCTTCCATGGATGAACGTTTGCAGTCGCTTGTGGTATCTGTTTTAACAACAGCAACGATGTACCGAAACTCGTGATGTCATGAATGCCAATCGCCCCTCTTTTGAAGACGCATTTGGCGGAACATATCTCCTCGTAGAACCCGGCAAGTGCAATCTTGGTGATGAGGTAGGATCAGGCCACCCGAATGAATCACCAGTCGTCCCGGCGGAAATCTCGGACCCATTCTTCTTGGGCATCCGCCCTGTTACCCAAATACACTGGACTGGAGTAATGGAGAACAATCCATCGAGGTTCCAAGAGGGTTGGAGCGCAGGTCTTCGTCCGGTGGAATCGGTGTCGTATACAGACGTTGAACAGTTTATCTCGCGACTCAATGAAAGCAATTCAGACTACATTGGATTTCGAGGTGTTTGGCGATTGCCAACGGAATTGGAATGGGAATACGTTGCGAAAGCAGGGACCTCGACACGATGGTCATTTGGAAACAAAGATTCGGAACTTGACGCACATGGGTGGCATGCTGGTAACAGTGGGGCAACAACACGCGAGGTTGGGTCAAAAAAGGCGAATCCTTGGGGATATTTTGACATGCATGGATTGGTTTACGAGTTAACGACTACTGCATGGACTTCATCACATGGGAATAGCATTGAACCAACCGATTCAACACGCCTACTCGAATACATTGTTGCCAAAGGTGGTTCGTGGTTCACAGAGTCTGATTCAACACGTTCCTCATCTCGTCGCAAGGTGCATTGTGATGACCGTAAGGATGGAATTGGATTGCGACTTGTTTGGGAGCCCATCGAACCCCTGAACTAATCTCCAGCCCGCACATCAACATCTGCATCGAATCCGAGTTCTTCACTCAGGTTTTGGCCATAAGGAATCTCTCCTGGCGTTGTAGTCCATTCAATTTGATCTACGTTGTCCACAAATCTCATCACATTGAGTCCGATGAACACTTGGATACCAGCATGGGTACGATGAACAACCGGCGAAACCTCTTCATGGAATGTTGAATTCATTAATTGACAAACTTCGGCAAATGTGCGTTGACCATTACACAATTCCCAAAGAACGCTATTTTTGTCAAGAAGTGGTCGGCGTAATTCTCGAGGAGCCCTCATAATTTTCGCGAAAACACGCTCAATACGCCCAAATTTCTTTTCAATTCGTAACACCACAGTCTTCCCTGTGCATCCCTCTACGTCGGGGTGTGGCCCTGATTCACCGGTCCGACACCACCAGACAGGAAGACGAACAGGATACTTTTCTGCAAGAGGATGGTTTTCCAAGTCAACAAGTTCCATACTATCACTCAAAAGTCTGTCCAAGTCCAGATGACTAGGCTGAGCATCGAAACGATTCCACTCAATGCAGAAATACGCACTAAATTTTGACGTTGACTAAATTTGTCAAGATACCATGTGAGGATTCCAAAAAATGCCACAGCAACCCAAAGAAAATACCACACGGGACTATCTTGGGCCATACCTGACCCATCGCCACACCTTTCAAGGCTGTTTCCCTATGCGGTCCAGGTATTGCTGTCCATAGTGTATCCACTGTTCCATACTCCAACCAGCTGGAAGACCGTCATCCGGAATTGGGGGTGATGTTTGAGTAACAGCTGGCCCATCAGAAGTCATTCCAACATGTTGTTCAGGTTCTGTTTCTACGGTTGTTTGTTGCGTAATCGGGGGTCCTGAAACAAATGTTTCATCCTCAACAGTTGCAGTTCGTTGCTTCCGAACCAGAAGCAAGATTGCCAATAAAATGACGATACCGAATCCTGTAGCAATCAAGGTTGGACCGTTGATTGTTTCAGAAAAGAAGCCTCCAGTTTCCGCTGGTTGAGCGAATTGATAGGTTTGCTGATCAGTGAATTGAATTGACTGATCTGTGGTTGCTGCTACGAGCAGGATTTCACCGCTGTATGGGCCGCCCATGCGTTGTATGTCACAACGAATATCTTTGATGACATCAGTGTTCCTTGTGTATGGAAGCGATACATTGACTTCCTCGTTATTCGCAATCAACGACCCATCGCACATCATTTGCCAATCTGAAGGGTACGTAAAAGAGTAAACAATGTGCTCTGTTTGCGTTGAGAGGCTGGTCATGTTAAACCAGACTTCAGCAACGGAATCAACGGTCGTGTTTCCACTTTCAGACATTTGCATATCGATTTTTCGTTGTTGATCAACAGTGATGAGATTTTGATGTTCCAATCGAATGATATCTCCTTCCTCATTTTCTCCACCTTCCACAAACATGGTAACAACAATTCTTGTGTTGAGAGGAACGTTCTTTCCAACGATAACATCGATGAACAACAATTTGCTGCTTCCTGGGGCCATAGGGAAGGTCAAAACGTCTCCTGATTCCGAGGTCGGACCGCCTATTCCAGCAGTCATGAATGCTACGACATCGTCGGTTGGAGGTGATGTTGAGAATGTAAATCCAACATCCATACTCGATTCCAATGTATTGCCGACATTGATGACTGTTGCGTTCAATGTCGTTGTCGAATCAACCATCGCATGGTAATCGAGTGGAGAACCATTTAATTCTGGGAAATAGACGCGACCAGTGATCATATCAACTTCGAGTTGATTGTTATCAGGTTGAAGATCTTGACCTTCTGGTTCAACAGCAATGGTGACTGTGTGAAATTCTCCACCTGCTTCTGTCATCGGCACGTACAAAAGAAGTTCGACATCTTCAACCTCACCGCCCAAATAAGACACACCCAACTGTACCACGGGATTGTCGAGTATGACTCCGTCCACACGAAGAGAATAAGTCCATGAGACAGGTGTATCGATAAGATGAACCGAAGCGCTTGTTGGCCCATTGCCATAATTTGTTAATTGCATAGTGATTGTTGTTACCGCACCAGGTTTGATTTCTGATTCAAGTGCAATCAAATCTAGTCCAACATCATACATCGTGGCAATCATAATTTTGTTGTAAGCCGGTCCCTCGTACTGCGTACCACTTCGGGTCGAAATGAGAATCGGCTTAATCTCTGGGGCAACGTCATTGGCTTGTGCGTTCAATGGTGCAGTTACTGCAATGTAGAACGATGCAGATGCACCTGGATTGATTACAATTGAAGGACGTTGCTCAGCTTCAATCAACCAGCCGATGGTTTCAACAAAATCGACGGACAAATCAAAACTATCCTGCCTACTTGCTAAATTCGTTAGTGTATATTTGAGTTCGATACGTTCTCCTGGTGTTAAGGTCGTAGAACCATCGGGATCGATATCCAACTCAATCTGAGCATTCGATATCATTGACGCTTGAAGGACAATCGCTTCGGTGGTTGTACGTGTCGTATCGTTCTGAGCGACCATCGTCAACCAGAAATCACCCGTTTTATCGGGTGTTTCACCAGAAGGTATTGTCATCACGAACTTGACCGATTGGAGTTGATTTGGTATGAGTCGAATCGATGGTGATTGATCGAACGCTAGATTGACATTCCATCCTTGATGAAGTGATTTCGGCGCGACCTCGAGATCAAAAACATCCGTAGCTTGTCCAATGTTTTCAACCTCAACGTAGAATGCGCAAGACGATCCTGGAGCACATTTAGGTTTAATCTCAGGGACATGAATATGAGGAATTCGATCTGCTGAAACCTGGAATTGCATTTGCTCCAGAACGGAGAAATTTGGATTTTGTAGGCTCGTAGCCTCGAACGTGAGTGGGACAAACCCAACGCTGGCATTCGCACCAGGTTGTAATTTCACATCGATTTGTCGTGATTCTCCCGGCAAAAGTCGAACGCCTGTATTTGGATTAACGCCAGCGCCATTGGGAAATGAATACGCAACATTCCAATCGGTTGGTAAATTGGTAACCGATGGGACCAAAGAATCACTGATGTTTCCTGTGTTGGTTAGTTCCAATCGTATCTTACCCCATGAACCAGGTATTGACCCGTCTGTGAAGACTCCAGACACATCAAGATTGTATTCTTCAGTTCTTGCTGTCTGATCGTAGACGATCACAAAATCATCAAACCAATATCCGATATCTGTCCCAGAAACATCACTCGTAAATGCAAATTTGAGTCTTGAATTGGAATGGAAATGATTCGCTGTATCAAGCGGGACTAACGGAGTCGTGTGTCCCATATGATTGTTTGAGATGGTTTGCCAATTCGAAAGCGTGGCACCAACGGTTCCAGCAATATTGACAAGTTCATCCCAATTGCCTTGACGGTTGAGGGCGTAAACCTTCATTGCGTCATTTTGTTGTGCACTTCCTGTGTAGAAGAACGTTATACCGTTGGTTCTTGTTGGGTTTGAAACAATGTCACTCATGTCCCAAATCGGTGTTAGCAAATCGGTTTGGAGATTGTTTGCATAGGAACCAGTCTGGCCTTGACCAATATGACAGGATTGTCCCATACTCAGTGCGGTGTCTGTGTTGGTTCCCCAATACGGTCCTGCGTTCCAGCCAACCAGTGAGGTGCAGGTAAAATAGGAATGAGCAACAGTATAATGTCGATTCAAAACGTCGTTGGAAGGGTTGTCGTCAACACCTTGGAACGTAGGAATAATTTCGAGTGAATGATTGCCTGAATAGTTGACCTGAACGTTGTAAAATGTTGCAGTTCCTTGTCCATTTGATGATAAACTGTTCATGGTAATGGAGCGATTCGCAAGTTCAAATCGTTCGTATTCGTTGTGAAGTATGAGCATCTGGACAGTTATGATTCCAGAGGCTACATTTCCATTGTTTCGAATGGTTATTTCGATATCCATGGGTGTTGTATTAACAGCATCGACAACATACAAACTCTTCGGACGATCAAATCCTAAAATCGGATGATTGGATGAGAACATTTTGTACTGTGATTCATCACTTGGATTTGAATATCGAACGGATACATCAGTTGCGGACAAATCTACTCCGCTGTTTTTTGAAGAATTCGATACGGTTTCAGTATCATGAAGTTCGTTGTTGGCAAATGGTTGAAGCAACAAAAGTACGACGAGCAGACCCACTACACCGTACCTTGGCATAGTGGTGAATCGGCATTTACGTATTTGATTTATTCGTCGCTGGAGTCTTGTGCAGCAAGCCTCAGCTTTTGCTCGTTCCTACGTTCTTTTGCACGAGCAGCAAAGTACACTGTGAAAGATGGAATAAGGACCATTGAAAAACATCCCACAACGGCTGCAAGGGCCCACAGAAACTCGGTTGCAGCATCAATTTCAAAGACTTGAATACCTGCAAATTCCTCATTAACGGTGTAAACATTGACTTGTGGTTGGACAGACTTGTCGCCAGGTTCGACGATTTGAATGATGATTTGTGAAGGCTCATGCGTGTAGTTGATTTCACTGCGTGCAAGCTCTTCTGCTTCGGACAGGCTATCTGCGAAGACCGTTCCGTTCGAGCGGCGAGCAGGGTCTGTTGACGTCAATGATTGGAGGCTAAGTTGACTGGATTCGGCTTCGACTTCGATCGAGTCTGAGTATATGCAGTGCTCTGAACACCTGAAATCAACCGTCTTTCCATCAACTTCGACTTCGGCATCGGGGACACCGAGGAACGGGTGTGAATACAACTTTCCATCATTTGTCATTTTGACCAATGCTCCGCTTGCGAGGTTATCGATCGTCATATTGACCCACGTTAGGTTTTGACCATCAGGAGATACAGTACCGATCCAGGTTGTTTCATTGTTTTGGAAGACCTTCGTAAGTTCAATGTCTTCAAATTCGCTTTCTGTTGGGTTTGTTTCATAGATGTAGTAACTGGGAGAAATTGTTGCGCCGTACACTGCATAGGAAAGCAAAATAATGAGCGTAAGAGACAAACCGATGAGTGTCCTCAACAAGTTTGGATTCTGGGCTAAAGCCTTCTTCATTGTTTCTCCCAAAACGCATCCATTCAAGAACACTTGCACGAGCCCAAAATCAGATGAATGCTCTTCAATCGCGTCTACAAATCGCCCGCTTTATTCAAATAGGGGAGATAAGTCGGAAGGATGCTTGGTGTAGTTATGACGACGTTTTACGATGTACCTGCCAATTTCCTAATCCCTGCTCTCGCAGAGCAATTGAAGAGCAATGATGCGATTAAGATGCCAGATTGGGCAGATGTCGTCAAAACTGGCTCGTCCCGTGAGCGCCCTCCGACTCAAACCGACTGGTGGCACACGCGAGGGGCTGCACTCCTTCGAAAAATAGCTCGTCAAGGTCCAATTGGTGTAACCGCACTCTCGCAAGAATACGGAGGCCGCAAGAACAACGGTTCCAAACCCAACACACCTGGTGTAGGGTCACGAAAAGTCATTCGAATCCTTGTTCAACAACTCGAAACTGCTGGTCTTGTCTCTACACAATCAGGGCGACTTGTTGAACCCGAGGGACGTGAAGCAACCCAACTTTACAATGGACGTATCATAACTCCAGCTGGCCACAAACTTCTCAACGAAGTTGCACACAGTGTGCGTCCCGATGTTGAGGCAGCCTATTCTGGTCTCGATAAATATTGATTGAACGGAAGTGAATGGATGACAAGTGTTGCAGACGATTCGGCGGAACTTGAAGCGTTCCGTCAGCGTCGACAACTCGAGCTTCAGCAACAACTCGAACAGCAAGCGAAACAGCAAGCCGCCGCTGAAGTTGAATCACAAGTACAAGCACAAGAGCAGCAAGCACTTGACCAGGCCATGAAGACCATCCTTACTTCAGATGCGAGAAGTCGTTTGACCAACATTTCCTTGGTCGATACCAACAAGGCCGATCTCCTTAAGCGACAATTAGTCGGACTCTACGAGCAACAACAAATTTCCATACCTGTCAACGATGAACAGTTGAAGAGAATCCTAGCAAGCCTATCCAAGAGCCGCAGAGATGCGTCTATCCGTCGAATCTAAGAGGGGTGCTCGAATATGTCAAAAAATAAACCAGCAGCAAAGAAAATTCGCCTGATGAAGGCAGGAAAGCAGAACCGCCGTGTCCCAGTATGGGTCATGCTAAAAACGAACAGAAACACAGTGTCGCATCCAAAGCGACATCACTGGCGACGTAGCAAGTTGCAACGATGAGGTGTGTTGACATGGCAAGAGCAGCAACATCTGAATTGATCGTCCCTCTACGAAAAGCATGGAACATAACCCGTTTCAAGCGAGCACCTCGTGCAATCCAAATCATCCGCGATGAAGTCATTCGTCATCTCAAGGTTCTTCCTGAAGAAGAGATTTACATCGACCCATCGGTCAATGAGAAAATTTGGGAACGTGGTATTGAAAACCCACCGCGCAAGATACGGTTGACCGTTATTCGACATGATGAACCGGATATCCCAATCGAAGTCAAATTGTTTGAGGAGGCCTGAAAATGGGAAATATTCGTCCAAGTTTTATCAAGATTCGAGCAATCCGTCTGGTTGAAGAACACGGTGAAAAATTCACAGATGACTTCGATCACAACAAGGTGATGGTCGAAAAGCTGACCGACGTGAGTACAAAGAAGCTTCGTAATTGGATCGCTGGCTACGTTACTCGTTACCGCCAACGCCGTACTGATTGATGAGGTCATTGTTGTGCCCATTCGGGTTGATTGGAACAGAACTCCCGTTTCTGTTCATAGCCCTACATCGGAGCCACTGGAACGATTGATTCTCTATCTTCGAAATACGTACAACGTCCGCAGGCGCTCGTTGGTAATGCCGGACCGAGAGCAAGGTGGCTACCTTTTTTTTCTGTATCAAGCATGCAATCCGATGTGGATTGCTGAATTCATTCAAAGCCAGGAGGAAGAATGATGGGTGAACGGAGTGATTTACCGCTCCCTCAATCTGCCTACAGGTTGCATGTCGTATTGGTGGGTATCCAACACCCAGGTAACTTGGGAGCTGTCTGCAGGTCACTCCTGAATCATGGATTTGATTCGTTACGTTTGGTTCAACCCAAGTGTCACCCTGACGATATCGAGGCTAGAAATCGTGCAAAACATGCTGGGCGTGTGTTGGATGATTGTCGAATTTTCGAGTCGTTTGAAGCGGCAACAAACGATTGTTCCGTAGTTGTGGGGACATCGGGCAAACGTGAGATTGGTAATAAAACGCAAAAACGTCATTTTGTTTACCCATGGGAATTTTCTGAACGGATATCGGATGTTGAGCAAGACGTTGCACTAGTGTTTGGTGAAGAAGGGAAAGGATTGTCAACAGTTGATCTCTTGCGTTGCGATTACCTCGTGACCCTCCCTACATGGGAGGGATATCCAATAACCAATCTAAGTCACGCCGTCCACACGCTGACGTATGAACTTCATCGATATCGAGTATTGAAGCGTCAAGGAAAAGAAAAAGCCCTTCCAAATATCGTGCCTCTTCAACGGGGAATCACACCAGAACAACGCAAGGTTCTGCGGAAATCGGTTGAGGATATTGCACGTTATTTGCCCGGCGGAGACGAACGCCGAATTTCTTTTGCACATTCGTTAACACGTGCCCTTCAGCGCTCTGGATTGGAGCCAGATCAAACCAATCGACTCATTGGGGGATTTGTAGATGCTTCTACTGCACTTGAATACGCCACAGAAAGTGGTCATTGGAAATCAAATCGACGTCGTCGGGTTGTGCTTGAAGAAGAATAGTTATGCGTGCCACGATGCCCAACTTTTCGGAGTTTCGCGTACATGCATAGCCACGAGTCGTAAGCGATTGCCGTATGCAGTTCGGATATGTGGTTCAACCTGTTCAAAAGCCCATTTAGCCAGGTTTTCTGCGGTTGGAATGAACGGTACAATTACGGTACGATGTTCAGCAGAAAGTCCGGAAAGTACGCTTCTAGCTTCTTCATCTCCTTCGTATACAACGAACGCATGATCAACAACGTCGTGGATATGGACTGTTAGAATCGAACTTACATCGCTAAAATCCATCAACATGCCTTGTTCACTTACGCCTTCTGTTTCGACAATGTCTCCTTCAATTTCAGCTTCAAATCGATATCGATGACCGTGAAAGTGTCTGCATTTGCTTTTGTGATTTGGCACTCTATGTCCCGTATCAGTCTCAACATATCGGCGTATTTTTGTAGTCATTCGTTCACCTCAAATCTCATTGCTGCACTGTTGATGCAATAACGTTCTCCACCAAACTTTCGTGGTCCATCATCGAAAACGTGGCCAAGATGCGCATCACAACATCCACAGCGAACTTCAACGCGAGTCATTCCATGCGATGTGTCGATTATTCTCTTGATGTTGGCATCATGATGTTCTGTGTGAAATGCTGGCCAACCGCAACCAGAGTCAAATTTCATTTGATTCGTGAAAAGTTTGGTATCACATACGATGCAAAAGTAGTCGCCTTTTCGATACTCTTTGTTCAGTGCACCAGTGAATGGTCGTTCAGTACCATTTTGTTGTGTGACGTAGTACGATATTTCGGATAGTGATGCGATGCGTTCATCAAAATTCATATGTTAACCTCCTGCTTGTGATTACGTTCAACGACTAAGGCGTTTTCAAGGACTGTTTTCCATTCGCCTTGGTATTCAATTGGATCTTGTCGGCCAATGGAGTGAAAAGCGAGAATACGCTCAATATCCGATCCGCTCTTACCAGAACTCCTACCGTCCTTATCAGGATTATAGGACGTAATTGTATTGGAAAGAACTTCATCAAAATCCAAGTCCAAGAGTTGGGTTGACTCAAGGGCATCCAAGAGAATTGAGGTTTTGTCGCCATTTAGGTACGGCAAATCGAAGCGAACCTTGTCACTCTCCCAATTCCCAATTTCAAAGGCTGATTGAAGAGCATGATAGAATTCCGGCCGACAATCTGGATAAATGGCATGATCGCCACTGTGAACTCCGAGAGCAAGGACGAGTTCATGCCCTGTCTTTTGAGCCTCAGAAAGGGCAAAGCCATACAATATGGATGCAAAGATTGCGTTTCGGTTTGGGACTACAGTTTGTTTCATTTGAGCTTCTTCATAATGGCCAAGTGGAATATCCTTGTCGTCGGATGTAAGAGCTGAATCGAAAAGAGACATCGCAGGAGATAGATCAACAATATGATGTTCAACACTGAATCCCTTTGAGAGACAGAGTGCCACCGTAGATTTTGCCTTCTCGATTTCAATTGCATGCTTTTGTCCATAGTTGTATGAAATGCATACAGCACGATACTCACGGGCTAAATAGTGTATCAAGAGACATGTGGAATCCATGCCTCCACTCAATGCCATGACAACTGTTTTCATAGAATTCCCATCCATTTGTGCGTTTGCAATGATAATCGCCAGCCTGCATGTTCTTTCACAATTTGTTCTGCTTCCTGAAACATGACACCATTCTCTTCGATGGTCGCTGTATCGATGTAACAAGGTTGGAGAAAGTGGTGCTCAAATCCTGATTTGAGATCACCATACATCGACAATTCTTGACCACAATACACAATCTTCAGTTCATTTCCCATGCGTTGGCGAACAACGGAGTTGGGATAGACTTGATCTTTTGGCGATATACAGATCCAATCGATGAGACCTTGTGGTATTTCTATCGTGCCATTGCTTTCGATTGAAAGGTTGAATCCGCGTCGCTTTAACAATCGATGCAATGGCCATAAGTTGTGGAGCATGGGTTCACCTCCAGTGAAGATGACACGTTTGCAATCGTATTGCATGATTTCACCAAGGATCTCTATAGCATTCATTTGTTCATGTGTATTGAAGTCAGTATCGCACCACGAGCATCGCAGATTGCACGTTCCAAAACGTACAAACACGTGGGGAATCCCAGCGTGATACCCTTCACCTTGCACTGAATGGAAGATTTCAACGACCGGATACTCGGTAGCCAAATCCGTTGGGTCATCACCAACCGCATCTCCAGCACGTTCGCAATCCATTTGCGATCAACTCGAGTTTTCAATGAGTTGCATCAGTTCGTTCCTTGCTTCTTGTTTCTCAAAGAAAACTCCACGCATTGCACTGGTTGTCATGATTGCATTTTGCTTGCGAACGCCACGACACCGCATACAACCGTGTGCTGCTTGGATAATCACGGCAGCACCAAGAGGGTTGAGATGCTCCACCAAATCACTGGCAACATCATTGGTAATCCGTTCCTGATTCTGCAGTCGATGTGCATGATGATCGACGATACGAGCAAGTTTTGAAATCCCTACGATCCTATCGACAGGAATGTACGCAACGTGTGCTTTACCACTGAACGGTTGCAGATGATGCTCGCATGTCGAATGGAATTCAATGTTGCTTAACAACACAATACCATCGTATCCTTCCGCATTGAATGTTGAGTCAAGAATGGTTTTGGAATCGGTAGAATACCCAGAAAAAATCTCCCCCCAAGAATCGATCACACGCTGAGGTGTGTCTTTCAGTCCCTCTCGATCAGGATTCGATTCTAAAAAATTCAAGAGCGTGTACACCGCCTTTTTTGCCTCATCTCTCGTAACCATATTAATCGCCCCCAAGTCGACCGTGTCGCATATCAATCGTGTCGAGTTGATCCAACAATTTGCGGCAAGCAGAGCGTATTGCATCTGCAACGCTGATGAATTTCTTGTCGTCCCCTACATGCTGTTTTAAGTCAACGAGAAGCTCGTTCGGCATGTCTAAACTAATTTTGGGCATAGTCTGCCCTTACTGGAGTATTATTTTAAGAATACTATGATTTCGTGGTAATAATGTCTTCACGGTGAAATTGCTTGGCTGCGTAACGAACCGTTAGAATACAAATCAATGATGATACGAACACCCACACAACGACGTGCTCAAGAATCACTCGATTGAGCAACAATTCTCTTAATCCTAAAAGAACATTCACGAACGGTACGCCAAACCAAAACATTTCTACATCGTCCAGATTGATGAACTGAGTCAAGAGTATTGGCATGATCATGGCTAGTGTTATGGGTGTAAGTACAGAACCTGCTTCTTTGACGGATTTTGAACGCATTGCAAGTGCCAAATACAGCGCCACAATCATGGTTCCATAAAATCCAACAGCGAGTGCGAGTAAAAGCACTGCTGTTACACTCAACGATGGTACATCGATGAAATCACTCGCAAGATAGGCAATACCAAACAAGAGCCCTGTGATTTGGAGTGCGACTCCCACGCCTGTAATCGAAACGACTGCAAGCCATTTGCCAAGTAACAATTCTGTTCGCGACAGCGGGAGACTCAACAATGACTCAAGAGTGCCGCGTTCGCGCTCGCCAACGGTCATATCGATAGCAGGTTGGACTGCAGCACTCGCTGTCCAAATTGCTAATACGAACGGAATGAACAATGAAAGAAGCATGCCGGCCTGTTCGCCTTTTGTTGCAGCATCTGCATCGTTAATCGAACCATCCCAACGCAATGGGTTCAATGTTGACTCGACGTCAAGGCCTGCGGATTCAATCCGCTCACTTGTCAGATCCTCTTCCCATTGAATCAAAACATCAAGAATCCGACTCCTTGCCTCATTCGATTGTTCGGATGTTGAAAGGTGGAGAATGGAATAATACCAGGTTTCATTGCGCAATTCGATTCGCAAAATAGCATCATAATCCAGATTACGTAATTGTTCAGTACTGTTGCTGGTATCGGAAAGGCTTGTTAGATTGAGGGGCATTGATTCGATGGTCAATGTTGCTGTCTGATTCTCAAGTTCGAGTATCAAATGATTTTCAATATCATTTGATTGCACAAGGATGTCGACTGTTTTTTCATTCAGTTCGGCTGCCTCATTTTGCATTACAATTGGAAAAGCAATGAACAACAAAGGGAACAACAACAGTGGTATGAGGACCAGAGCGACGATGGTTCTCCAATCACGTATGAATTCAATGATCTCCTTTTTCGCCACAATTACAATTCTTTTTCGGCTACTCATCTTCTCCCACCTCCATTCTTTTCGAAGGTGTGAACAGTCGTCTCCATAGAGTTGATATTCGGGAAGGTTTGTCTGTTTCTTCCATCCTCGGTCGTGCCGTTTCGTTCGTGAGTGCTACATAAGCCTCTTCAAGCGAGTCGGTATTCGTAAGCACGAGCAGTTCTTCGGGCGTTCCATCGGCTTGCACAAAACCGTTGTGCACAATAATAATCCTGTCACACACCTGTTGTGCCTCAGCAAGGTGATGTGTTGAATAAATAACAGTGCCACCTTCATTCTTGAGCTTTCGGACGAGGGAACGAACCGTTCGTGCAGAGGTCACATCAAGACCTCCTGTTGGCTCATCCAACAAAAGAATTTGAGGCCCATGCGCAAGTGCTCGTAACAACGCCGTTTTTTGTTTCATTCCCCTTGAAAACCCTTCAGTATATCGATGGAGTGAATGCTCTATATCGAGGAGCTTTGCAAACCGATAGGTCCTGTTCCATGCCATTTGATCATCTATACCATGCAGTCGACTGTGATATCGGATGTTTTCCCACGCCGTTAATTTCGAGTACAATCCTGTTGATTCCGGAACAACACCAAGCACCGAACGCATTTCAGAAATTGGCCGATTGTTATCCAATTCGACTGAGCCTTCTGTTGGCCGGTAGACACCTGACATCAATCGGAGCAGGGTTGTTTTACCAGCACCATTTCCGCCAACTAAACCAATGACTGAATTTTTGTGAATGTCAATGTTAACATGCTGAATCGCATGTATCTCTCCGAAGGATTTCTTGACGTCGAGAAGACGCAGAAGCGGTTCCATATGGAGCACTCTCAAGATGCGCGACCGCTTTCAACTGCGAAATCGAGTCCAGGGTGTTTTTCCTCCAAACGCTTTGCCCGGTCAAGTGTGTTACGGAGTTCTTGCTGTATTTCTTTTTGAGAAACACCCATCTCAATCAATGTGCCAATCAACTCGAACGCCCCTTGCACGGCGCCAGCATCAAGGAATGCTTCGTTGGTAATCGTTCCATTGTGACGCAAGGTTTCCAACTGTTGAGCCAAGTATTCTGATTCCAAACGAATGCGAGGTCCGGCAACATGCGGCAGGGCCATCAGGTGGTCAATACAACTCCTCATCAGTTGTTAGAAGTCGAGGACGATTATGAGCATTCTGTCCATCGTATCTCTTATCGCTGTTTGAGTTCCACCAATATCCCACCTGTGCTTTTTGGATGTACAAAAGCAATACTGGAGTTGTGAGCGCCCTTTCGTGGGCTCGTATCAATCATTTGTATGCCGTTATCCATAAGATGTGCAATCATTGATTTGAGATCATCAACGGCAAGACAGAGTTGTTGGATGCCCGGACCACGTTTGTCGAGGAATTTACCAATCGGCGTATCAGGTCCCATTGCCTCAAGAATTTCGATATTTGTTGAAGATTTATCGACGACATCAAGCGGGAAAAATCGGGTAATTACGCCTTGGTCTTTGACTTCTTCATCCTCACCGTTGGAATCCAATCCTAAGAGTTCCCAAAATCTACTTCCTTCGGCCAAACTATGGGCTGCAATTCCAACATGATCGATTGTAATTCGTTGTTTCATACTCTCACCTAAAACCCACTGGGAGCAGAGTAAGTGCCAAAAATATCCTTCATAGCCGACATAATTTCACCTAATGTCGCATTATGTTGAATTGCATTGATAACGATTGGGAATAGGTTCGAACCGTCTTCAGCAGCGCTCCGAATCTGTTGCAGAATTACCTCGACTTTTGATGAATCCCGATTCTTCCGTAATCCATCCAAACGTTGATGTTGGTGTTGTGCAACCTCTGGATTCAACTTCATTGGTTTGATTTGTAAGTACTCATCCATCGTACCGTGATTGACACCAACGATACGACGAGAACCACCTTCAATCTCATTGAAGTAGCGATATGCAGTTGTGTGAATCTCTTGTTGTTGATATCCTTGTTCAATCGCTTTCAACGCCCCACCCATTGAATCGATCTTTTCAATTTCAGATTTTGATTTGTTGTAGATTTCATCAGTGAGTGATTCAATGTGAAAGGACCCTGCAAAAGGATCTACTACATCTGCAACACCAGACTCCTCAGCAATAATTTGTTGAGTTCGTAGGGCGATTGTAGCACTTTCTTCTGTAGGTAAGCCCAATGCCTCATCGTAACTGTTTGTGTGCAAGCTCTGTGTTCCGCCACAAACTGCCGCAAGGGCTTGGATTGTGACTCTGCTGATGTTGTTCAGAGGTTGTTGAGCAGTCAGTGAAACTCCAGCAACTTGAGTATGAAATCGTAATTGCGTGGACCGTGGATGAGATGGAGCATAGC
>MDSX01049123.1_pt1 | contig 23839 bp, 18 predicted proteins | sample 811141 | NCBI WGS metagenome assembly MDSX01 (sample SAMN05326642, study PRJNA326480) | marine metagenome | isolation source: seawater | place: Atlantic Ocean: South East | collected 2010
ACGCCCGACTGTTTGCGCATACGGCGAGGATCGAGAGGGACACATTCGTGAGTCGCCATCGGTCGATGCGTCCGAGAGGGACACATTCGTGAGTCGCGATCGGTCGTTCAGCGTCCCAGATTCTCGGGACGCTTTTTCGTCGGCACGTTTCGCTCCGACGCCGCGCGTCGACGGCGCGACTCCGCCGCGTGCGCGAGCGACGCGGCGCGACGCGACGCGAGCGCATCGGGACGACCGCGAGGGACGACCGCGCGGCGCGCGCGACGCTCTCGGACGCGACGGCGAGCGCGCGCGCGTCGACGCGAACGCGCGAAAAAGCGCAAAAGTCCGAAGCGATAGGCGACGCGACGCGCGCGATGGCGACGCATCACGGCGCGCACTCGCGGAAATCGACGCCGGATCCCGACGAGGACGACGCGCTGGACGATGATCTCGATGATCTCGAGGTGCGAGCGCGAACGCGGGAGAGACGAGGACGAGAGGGAGGAGACGGGGGGGAATTGTGGGAACGCGGGACGACGCGGGACGACGCGCGGGACGAGGACGCGAGGCGAACGAGACGCGAGCGAACGGCAGAGGACGACGAGGCGAGGACGCGCGATCGGGACGGTAGTGATCGCGAGGTCGAGCGCGCGAGAGAGAGAGAGGGCGTCGAACGCGGGCGTGGAGGTGACTGACGAGGCGCGACGACGCACGCAGGGCGGCAAGGGCGACAAGCAGTCGAAAAAGGCGACGACGTCGCAGTATCGCGGGGTGAGACAGCGGCCGTGGGGGAGCTGGGCGGCGGAGATACGCGATCCAAATCGAGGCGCGAGATTGTGGCTCGGCACGTTCGATACCGCCGAAGAGGCGGCGAGAGCGTACGACGCGGCGGCGAGACACATTCGCGGGCCAAACGCGAAGACGAATTTTCAGCTCGCGCCGGGGGAGGAACCGCCGCCGTTCGTTTTGCCCGAGCCCCCGTCGGGGGGGCGCGGTGGTGGCGGTGGCGGTGGTGGACGCGGCCGGGGCGGACACGACGCGGGTTTGCCGTCAATCGGAGGTTTCGGCGCCGGAGCGTCGCGCCAGCCCAACGCGCTCAAGAAGCAAAAACCCGTGGGGAAGGACGCGAAGGGGGGTCCGAGCACTATTTACGGCTTCGGTCCGAGTTCGAGCGACAAGAACTCCACTCCTAAGCGTGGTTCGATAGGTTTCGGCAGTGGCACCGACTTATCCGCCCTCGTCAACGCCAATCTCGCCTTGGCCAACCAAAACCTCGCCTCGGCCGGGTCGGCGAGAAAGGATCACGAAAACAGTTTCATGAAACTCTTCGCCAACGGTAGCGTGGGTGGGACGCCGTCGAGCACGGGTGGATCGCCGCTCATTATGCCCGAGTCAGTGGAACTGCGCGACGGCATGAGCGGCATGAGCGGTGAGATTCCGGTGATTCACGGCAAACGCGACCGCGGTCCGAGCAGCGCGTTTTTTGGCACGTCGTTCGGCGTCGCGGGTTCGTTCGGTTCGATGTTTCCCCCGGACATGGGGCTGTCCTCAACCCCGGACGGTGTCGACAATTTCTACGGCGAGTTCTCCATGTCCCCCAACGATCGGTCGGCGCACGGTGCAGATCATTTCCCCGTCGGAAGCTTGGGGACGATGGTCGACTTGAACGACGCGCTGCCGGCGGTGGGATCGCTCGATCTCGGAAGTCCGGTAGACTTAGACTCGATGATGAATTCGTTGCCGAGAAATAGTGGCGGGAAGGTTCAAACCGTCGCATCTATTCTCGGCAAACCCAAGAAAAAAGAGCACGATTCACCGCTTGGAAGAGCGTCGACGCGCAACACGCGCGAATCCTCGCGCTCGAAGAGCGCGTTGGACGCCATGTCAGCGCTCAAATGAAGTTTTCTTCTTGTATACGGTAGAACAGTACAAAAGAAAGAGCGCAAGCTCACTCGCGAAGCATTTCCGCCCATTTACCCTCTTTCATCTGTAATTTTCAAGTCAATTTTGTTCCCTCGGGCTTGCCGCGCGTCGAGTCGAAATCGCGCGCGTCGCGCGTCGCGCGTCGTATACTTTGTTCGTTCGTGTTCGCATTGACAACAAAATTGATAATAGAGTCCCGGGGTCCCCCGGTGTCATCGCCACATCGTGCACACGCGTTCAAAGGCTAAGGCAAAGCTGGCGCGCGTTTAAATCTTAAACGAGCCGCCCTCCGAGATGTTCAAGCCGCCCTTCGGCTTGTACTGCCCGCTCTTCAGGTCGTCTTCGTACCCGGCGCCGATGACGCCGGAATCGCGCACGGACTTTTCGAGCAACCAATCGAAGAATCCCTTCTTTTGGCCCGGCTGTGTCGCGTGCGTCGCGCGGTCGCGTCATCCGTCAGTCGCGCGTTCGCGTTCGCCTTCGTCTCCCCCTCGGTCTCTTCCCTCGCCCCAATCTCGCGATCGACCGTTCGCGACCCAGCATCGACCCCCCCCCGAGGTCGCGCGATCGATCGATATCGATCGCCGCGTCGCCGTCCTTTCACCGATCGCCGCGTCGCGCGCGCGTCCTCGCGGCCGATCGATCGCGCGCGCGCGCCGATCGCGCGCGTCGCGCGCGCGCGTCGATCGCGCGTCGCGCGCGCCGCCCCGCGCCCCTCGCGGCCTCGATCGCGGTCGCGGTCGCGACGGCTTCAGGATAAAACCAAGCGGCGCCCTGCGCACCTTGCCCGCGGCGGCCTTCTTCCCCGCGACGCGCTTCGTCCCGGACGTGTTCGCGGCGTTCACGACGACGCGCGTGGAGCTAACGGCAAACATGTGTCTCGGTGGCGGCGGCGCGCGTGTCTGACGCCGCGCGGCGCGCGCGCGATCGCGGCGCGCGCGGTCGGTCGTAAAGGTCCGTAAAGGTCGTAAAGGCCGTAAAGGTCCGTGTGTGCACGATCGACGGACGCGAGACCGAGCCCCCGCGCGCGACGCGCGGCGCGATCCGTCTCTGCACGACGCGCGCGAACACGCCGACATGGGTCGCGTTCGCACGAAGACGGTGAAAAAGGTGCGCGTCGAATCGAACGCGTCGCGAGCGGCACCGGCGACGGCGCGCGCGGCGACGGCGACGGCGCGAACGCGCGACGCGATGGACGGGGCGACGATGGAAACCCTAAACGGACGATCGCAGAGAGAACGAACGCGCGCGGGAGAGCGGCGTCGAGCGCGCGATCGGACGCGCGAACGGACGGGGAGGCGCGGGTGATTTTGAACGCGCGCGATGACTGACGACGACGACGATGCGGTGTTCGCGCGTGCGGTAGGCGTCTCGCCAAATCATCGAAAAGTATTACTCGAGGCTCACGCTCGACTTTGCGACGAACAAGCGCATCGCGGATGATATCGCGATCATTCCGTCCAAGCGTTTGCGTAACAAGATTGCGGGTTTCACGACGGTACGTTTTAAGGCGAGCGAAGCGCGGGAACGCGGTCGGTGCGCGAGAGGGCGCGACGGTGCGACCGAGGCTCGATCGGTGGGGTTTGAGACGCGCGAACGCGCGACTGACGTCGGGTTGATGAATCGTTCGGAAACAGCACTTGATGAAGCGTATCCAACGCGGACCGGTGCGCGGTATCTCGCTCAAGCTTCAAGAGGAGGAGCGTGAGCGTCGCATGGATTTCGTGCCGGAGAAGTCCGCGCTCGAGACGGACTCCATCGAAGTCGACCGGGACACGATGGATATGTTGAAGTCGATGAACATGGGTAACTTGCAAGGCGTTTCTGTGTCTAGCCGTGCGCACTACAACAAGGGTCCGCGACGTGATCGCGCGTAATTTCGCACACGTATGCCCGCGAGAACATTAGGTCATCGCGAGTAGAAATGTGAGAGACTAATAGACTTGGTTTAAATTGTCGCGCGTCGCCCTACCTGCGCATCGATTCCCTGAGAGATCCTCGCGCGCGCATGTTGAGTAGAATCGCTCGAGTGTCCATATCGCCGACCTCGAGGACGTTCGTCGTTTCTTTCAGCGCGCTCTCGCTCGACTTTTCTGGACTTGCCGCGGGCGTCTCGACGACGACGGAGTCGTCGCCTTCGTTGGGCGATTTTCCATCAAAGTCGAGCTTTACCACCGTTTCGCGTCTCGCCTTGAACGATCCTTTCCTGCCAGAGAACGAAGAAGACGATCTCGTCCGTTCAAGCGGAAGCGTGGGTAACCCAGTGTTGTTTGCCGGCATGTTGTCGACGCCTCGTTTCGCTCTCTGCTCGCGCGCGACTTGCGCGTCCAGTAACGTCTGCACTTCTTGAAATATGTCTTCGAATGAAGGTCTGAGCGAGGGATCGCTCTGCCACGCGCGCTGCATCAACGCGCGATATGATTCGGCGTCGAGAAAAGCGGCGCCGTGCGTCGCATCTACCTCTGGACGATCGCCGTCCGGAACGATGGAGACGATTTGATAAACGTGCAAATCCTTGAAAGGCGCTTGCAAGCTTTGAAGCTCCCACATGACGATGGCGAAGGAGTACACATCTGATGCTGTACCATACTGTCCGTCTGTCAGAACTTCAGGGGCCATCCAACGAGGCGAGTGAAGAGTACCTGAGCGCTCTTCGCCCTCGCCCGAGGCGACGATGTCGTTGTGCACTCGAGATAGGTTGAAATCGCCGACTTTGACACGGTAGTAGCGGTCTACCATAAGATTGGCACTCTTTAAGTCTCGATGCAAAACGGACGCATCGTGCAAGTAAAGCATCCCAGCCGCGGCACCGAGTGCCATCTGAAGGCGTATACGCCACGGCAACTCGGGCGCGCCCGGCTTGATGTGTCGCTGAAGTACCGCGTACAGCGAACCTCGAACGCAAAACTCCTGCACGATGGCTGGACGCGGTGTCATCACGACCCCGAGCAAAAGCACGATATTTGGATGTCTGAGCTTCGTCATGATGCTCACCTCTTTCTCTAACTCTTCCAAAGAATGAATGAGTCCGCTCGACGTAACATCGATGTCTTGAGCGCCGATGAATTTCACGGCGACGTCTATGTGATTCCAAGTAGCTTTGAACACGCGACCGAACGATCCTTCTCCGATTTTTTGTTCAAGTTTAATATGATCGTACGCAATTCGCGCTGTTTCTGATAACGTAGCCGACTCGGGCGTCCTATTCACCGGAATAAATTTACTGTCATTCATCACCTTGGACGGCGATCCCAAGCCCAGACGTGAATGCTCCTTTCGCGCCGTCTGTCGAAGCTTTCCGAGCATGGCTTCGAGCTGCGAGAGAGGCCAATACATTATGCTTCCGAAACGACCGACGGTGATGACACCGATAGAACCACCGCCGTCTATCTTGGTTAAATGAACGAGCCCACTACCGTGCGCGACGAGCTTACTCGAGCGTAACTCGAAGGGTGAAGCGTTTTTCGAAGAAGCGAGCGTTTCGGCGTGGAGAGATGCTTCGTGCAACTCATGCGCTCCGGGGAGGGGCCAAACTGTCAGCTTTCCATTCGCGTGTCCGATGGCGATGATCGTTTCGACAGCCACGGCGCCGACGATGCTTTTACCAAAGTACTTGGAAAGCGACCACGCATCAACCGCCTTGAATCCCATTGTGATGTTCATCACGCGCTCGCCGGTTTCTACCGCGCACTTATCTCCGCCCCATATTTGCACCGCACCCGTGTCGTGCACGCTGACGATCAAATCTCGCACCGTGGGGTGCTGCATCAACGCAACCGCGGAGCCGAGATCTTCCAAACTCACCATGCGCACGCACTTTGCCTCAGCCACATCCCAAACCTCCAACACTAAATCATTCTCGCATGCGATGAATACCACCCCTTCTGAGCCGTCGCTCGCGTTGTGTAGCATACACGACACGCTTTTGGACTTTTTACGAATCGAGTCGGGATCTGGGAAACTCGGACGATGGGTGGCGGATGCGGCGACGACGTCGCGCGCGACTTTGAACTCTCCAGCAGAATCATTCGTACTCGCGACGACTCGCAATTCAACTACGGTACCATCCGTACAGCCAATCCACGCGCGCGTGCCGTCGATCGGTGCGATCGCCGTCACGGACTCGTTGCGCGCCACGACGACGATTTGCGAGTTCATCAATCGCCCCATATCGCAATCCCACGCCATGACCCCTCCGTTTTTCAAACCGGCCCATAACAACGGCGATCCGTTCGGTGCGTTCACCATCGTGACTATGGATGACTTCAAGAACGCAGAGCTCGTGCCCCCGCTAGGCCGAGCCATGCACGACGTGCCGCCCGTGGCGTCTACGCGCGGACTTTCGATTCGGCGCCGACCACGTATGAACATGTCGTACGCATCGAGCCTGGGAAACGCCCCGCCCGTGGACCACCAAAGCTCAGCCCCACCCGACCCCGCGGCGCACATCGTGAGCACACCCGAGCCAAAGATACTATCGATCGTCTGCGCGACGCCGCCTCGAAGCAGCCGGCGTCGCCCGTCGCTCGACACGCCCGCGACGCCCAATCTTCCCGACGCCCCGGCCATGTTCCACAGTTGTAGCTCCAGAGCCTCTAAATCTCGCGTCACTTCCTCGAATTTCCCATCGGTTTTCCCCCCTATCGCGTACCGCACCAGTTTTTGCGCCGTCGTGAACGACCCGTAAACCTCCGCCAGCGTCTTCCCGTGGTGCAACCGTCCCAGCACGCTCACGCATTGCCGCTTCACCTGCACCCGTCCACCATCATCATACATCGCGTACACGTTCTCCACCTCTCGCAGCGCCAACATCGTCGCCTCCGCTTGCCCCCACAGCGCCGAGCACTTCTCCCGGTGCGACACCGCGCCGTGCGCCGCGCGCTCGAGCGCGCGCGCCGCGCCGCGACACCGCTCAAACAGCCCTTCGTTCGCGCCGCCGACATCATCGCGCATCCACGACGCGTCTTTCACCGTCGATCTGGACGTCGACGCGTCCTCGCGCGTCGTCACCGCGTCCTCGCGCGTCCCAACCGTCGTCATGCGCGCGCGTTCCGAAGCGCTTTCCGCGCGCTTCGAGCCGCTTCGAGCCGCGACGCGCGCGACGCGCGGCGCGACGCGCGAGCGCGCGCGTCTCGACGACGCGCGCGGGGCCGCGGCGCGCGCGCGGGTCCGCGGCCGCGCGCGCGGCGTCGAGACGCGCGCGGGTCTGCATCACGGGCGTTTTCAACGTTGAATACGAGCCTGATCGACCGGTCGTGAACCGTCGGTGCGAGGACTCGGATGCGCGCGCCAACATCCGACGATCGCCACACGTCGACGCGACGAACGCGGGACGAGCGCGCGCGCGATGTCTCCGAAGCCGCGCGCGATGAAGCGCGCGCGCGCGAAGGGCGCGAAACTACTCGCGGGATGCGCGCTGGCGTCGCTCGCGGTGCGCGGTGCGCGCGGGGACGCGACGCAAACGGGAACGACGCGGTTGGGTGTTGACGACGCGCGAGGGTCAGACGAGGCGCCGCGCGAGAGCGGGCGAGCGCGGCGCGCGCGCGCGGGGATCGCGTCGCTCGGGTACGGTCTGAGTGACGTGCAGCCGAACTTGAACGACGACACGCTGCCGCACGGAAAGCCGGGATGGCGTTGGAGGTTTGGCTCGAGGGAAGGGCTGAGCTTCGTGTGCCCGGACTCGAACGCCCACCCGAACGCCGACCCGAACGCCAATCTCGGCGAGGGTGACGAAGACTCGTACTTAGACGAGACCGATAATGCGTTGCCCGATCCTCCTCCGACGCGATACGTCGTTCGTTATGGGACGTACGGGCGTTTCGCCGATACGGGCGTGGACAAGTACAACGACGCGTGGTTTGAAAGCGTCGAACACCAAGCGGACATCAAGTGGACGTACGGCGTGTGCAGACCGGGTCAAACCATCAAATGCGAGTCTTCGACGTTCGGATACGTCAACCCATTTCCTAGCATCGCTGATGGCATGCCCGGGAAGAAGTGTCAGTACTTGAACGTGAGAGACATTCCCAGCCGCGACGTCAACGCGAGCATCTCCTTCGCTCCTGGCGAACAGCGCATGGACGTGGACTCGCTCGGCGCGGAGGTGGATTTGAATGTCATCAATACCAACAATCGCTGGGGTGTGAGATCGTTTTATGTTTTCAGCGCGGGTAAGGTGAAGGCGATGTTGAAAGAGATGTTCCCAGACACGGTGATGCACCAAGACTTTGTGTGGCACTGGTGCGCGAACGAGGGCTCCGACTACCCGTCCTCGGGCTGCGAGTGCAACACGATGATGCGCTACGGTTGGACGGGTAACCAGACTTTACAAGCACCGAACCCGGCGGAAGACCCTGACTTTTCTAAGTGGACTATCGTCGACGCGAGATTCGAAGACACCCCCGTCATTCCGTGCAACCATCACAAGCTCGGCGGCGTGCTTCCGTTTCCGCTCGCGAACGAGCGCATTTGCCAGTGCTTGGACAGCACCACGCTGGCGTTGTTCAACGCCGGTTTGCAAGCCACCATAGGTGGTCCGGACGTCCCGGGGCAAACGTTGTTCAACATGACCAACCACACGCATTACTACAACAAGACGCACGTCGATTACGTCAGAGAGCAGCACCGAGCGGCGGCGGCGGCGGCGAACGCGTCGGACCATCCAGCGGACGATGACGCCGAAAAACGCCACGAATCCGACCTCGGACGTCGACCCACCCCCGTAGAAAGACATCGGGCGAAGATCGCAGAGCTCAGCGCGTCGCGCACCGATGTCGACTCTATTCTCACCGCGAGCGGGGCGACGCTCGTCGTCGCCTCTGTCGCCGTCTTCGCCGTCGTGGTCTTCGCTCGGTACAGGCGTTTGCGCGAGTACGAGCGCGTGCCGGAGACGACGGACATAGATTTTTAACGCTCTCGCGAGTGGAGGGTAATAATTGCAATCAATCGTAACACTAATCACAATCGTCGACGCGCCGCGCGCGCGGCGTCGCTTCAAACGCGCGTCTCGCGCGCGCGTCCTCAGATTCCAGCGCGCCGCGCTCGGCGACGACCGACGACCATGCCGAGCGTGGTGCAGAAGGGCATCGATAAGGTGCGCCTGATGGCTGGCCTCGAGCCGTCCGCGCCCGCGCCCGGCGAGCAGACCGCCGAACTCCTCGACGAGTACACGTCGTGCGCATCCTTGACGTACGAGCAGCGCATGTACGGCTTTGCGTTCTGCGCTCTGTTCGGTGTCATGTGCAGCGCGCTGTCGAGCGTGTTCTGGACGCGACCGACCAAGTTCGCGACGCTGTACAGCATGGGAAACCTGCTCTCGCTCGCGAGCACGGGGTTCCTGACCGGGTTCGCGAGGCAGCTGAAGAATATGTTTCACGGGACGCGCTTCGCGGCGACGTGCGTGTACCTGGGAGCGCTCATCATGACGCTGGTGTGCGCGGTGGAGCTGAAATCGTTCCCACTCACGATGGTGTTCTTAGTCGTGCAGTGGTGCGCGCTGATTTGGTACTGCATGAGCTACATACCGGGAGGCCGCGCGGCGCTCAAGGCAATCGCCAAGGCGTGCTGCGGCGCGGGTGGAGAATCGGGTGATTTCTTTTAGAATTTGTAAGTTTACACAAGACAGTGCTAGCTAGCGCGCGGCGCGTCCGTGGAACGAGCGACATCGATCGCGCGCGATTCTTCGTCGATCCTTCGTCGATCATCGACTCCGAATCGCGCGGTCTTTCTTCTCGCCGACGCTCGGTTCGCGCTACGCCAACGATCCCAACGTCCCGCGCTCGCCTAAATCCCCCGCCGCGGTCTGCCCTCCCGCGGCCTCTCCCGCCATCTTCGCTCGAGCCTCCGCGAACAATTTATTCTGCAGCGCCATCGCGTCCTCCGCGCTCATGTCGATCCGCTTCCTCTTCTTCTTCGCCTCGCGCTTTTCGTTTTCCTCCTCCTTCGCCTCGTCGCGCGCGATTTCGCACTCAGCCTCGTACGACTCGAACCCCAGCGCTCGCAGCGCTCGCAGCACGTGCTCCGCCGTTATCGTCGACTTTCCCTCTCGCGTCGACGCCTCGTTCGCCTCCGCGCTCACCGCGTTCACGAATTCATCCCCGCACTCGCACACCATCTCGCGACACTCGTTTGAGATTTTCTGATTCGCGTCGATCGCGCGCAGCGCGTCGTTGATCATCTTGTGCAGCGTCGCGCGCGGGAGCTGCAGCTCATCGTCGCTCACGCCGTCGCGGTCGAAGCCGTCCATCGCGCGTCCCGTCGCGCGCGCGAATGATGGCTGCGAATGCGCGCATCGACGGGACGCGAACGCGCGCGGCACGTCGCGACGCGGCGCGGCGCGCATGCCGCGGTGCGCGAGCGACGACCGACGATGGTCGTCCGCGGACGTCCCGGGCGAGGCGTCGACGCGCGCGCGACGCGAGCGACGCGAGCGACGCGTCTCGAACGCGACGACGACGGCGACGACGGCGTCGGACGCGGACGAACGCGACGGACGCGGACGACCGCCGCGCGCGACGACGACGACGGGGACGCGCGCGAACGAGACGAACGACGCGACGACGACGGCGCGCGACGACGCGGCGCCGAGCGTGCTGCAAAAATTGCAAAAGTGGGGGGATTACGAGTCGTGCGGGGACGTCGTGCGCGGGACGCGGTTGATTCCGATGAAGACGCCGCTGTCGCCGCGGTACGTGGAGGAGAATTGCGTGAACGCGCTGACGATGGAGTCGCTGATGCGAGGACAGCGCGCGCGAGGACGGGAGATCGGGCTGATCATCGATCTCACGAATCACGATTGTTTGTACGAGGACGACATACCGAGCGACGTGGCGCGAGTGCACGTGCGAAACGTGGCCAAGGCGGTGCCGAGCGCGAGCGACGTGCGAAAGGCGACGGAGGCGGCGAATAAGTTCTTGGCGACGGCGGGGAATGAGAATAAGTACATCGCCGTGCACTGCGCGTACGGATTCAATCGCACGGGGTTCGTGATTTGTTGTTATCTAGTGCAAATGTTCGGGGCGACGCCCGCGGAGGCGATGGAGCTCTTCGCCGAGGCGCGGCCTCCGGGATTGAAACACTTGCACTTCAGGCACGAGCTCGTCGAACGATACGCGCCGAGCGAGACGAGAGGCGATTCAGATTCCCCGATCGACGCCTTGTCGCGGTTGCGAATCCGTCGCTCGTTCGACAGCGAGCCGGATTTCCGCAACGCAATCGACGACGAGGACGAAAACGACACGCTCGACATCGAGATGAATCGCAAGCACTGGCGCGCGGCGCCGTGACCGGCGCGAGTCTCCGACGGCGTTCTTCGATATTTCTCCGCACTCGCATTTCTCGCACTCGCGTGCTCTGGTGTAATATGTACTTCAGTTTTCTAGCGCAGCCGAGCGCTCGCGCGGCCCGCTCGACGCGATTCGCACATCGCGACTCCCGCACCGACGCAATGGTGCGTCCAGCGCCCGCTCGCCTCGAACGCGTCGAGATCGCGCGCGCATCGCGTCCGCGCGCGTCGCGCGCGCATCGCGCGCGCGCGCGCTCGTTCTCGCGCGCCGACGTTCCACGCGCGGGTTTACCCCAACCCGACATCGACGACTGACGCTCGCGCACGTCGCGATCGCGCGCGCTCGACAGCCCGTGGAGTCCATTCCACCGTTCGCCATCATCGTCGGCGCCATCACCGCCATGGGCGGGCTGCAGTACCTCACCCACGGCGCGGCGTACGGGAAGCCGCGCGCGATCGGGCAGGACGCGTTCGATCGTCTCGTCGCGGCGCGAGACGAGCGCGTCAAGACGGCCGCCGCGAGCGGACGCGGGGCGCAAAAGTAGCGCGTTTGAACCGCGACCGGGCGCTCGAGCGCCGTTGTAATTGATCCCTAGAGTAGCGCGGACGCGGCGAATCGAGACGCGACCCGGCGCCGGGCGAAGCGACACAATGTCGCGCGCGTCGTCGGCGGCGCGCTCGATCGCGCGCGCGGGCGCGCGAACGCGCGCGGGCGCTCGCGCGCGCTCGATTCGCCGCGCGCGACGCGCGCGCGTCGCGGCGTTGACGAACGAAGAAGTCGAGTTTATGGTTGAAAACTTCAAGCCTTGGGTGACGGATGAGGAAAGCGCGCGTAAGTGCGACGCGTACATGCGCGAAAAGCACGCGTCGCCGAGAGCGTTTAATTTAGAGAAGGCGCGGGCGGTCCTGGATTCGCTGAAAGCGGACCACGCCAAGTTACCCGAGGCCGCGGGGCCGTTTTCGCTGCCGAAGACGTGGCCCGGGATGTCCCTGGTGCTGGAGCGGTGCGGCGATTCGTTGGAATAGCGAAGACCGCGGCGCTAGTAGTGCTACTGTAGTATTAGTATTGCATGTCGCGATATATCGCGTCACGCGCTAGGAATGAATTCGCGCGCGGAAAGGTCGAGCTTGGGGACGGCGCCTCGCTTGGCGTACAGCGCTCGACCGTCGGCGGCCAGCGTCAGCGCGCGTTTGAATTCTTCGTCCGCGCCGTTGTAATCCAGCACGCTGACGATAGAGACGGCTTGGATACCCAGCGCTTTTCCTATGCGTCTTTTGGTGAGCGCAAAGATGACTGGAACATCTTTTTCTCGAGCGTCCGCGATTATTTGTCGGACACGGTCGTCGAGGCCGCCTTCGCTTTCAATCTTCTCGATGTTCGGCGCGATGACGACAACCTTGCTCGTCCGCGCGTCCACGCTTTTCGCGACTTCGCGTAATCCGAAGAGCAACCGCCGGCGCATCTTCGCCTTAATCTTATCGGTGTGGTACAGACGGTCCTGAAAGCGTTTGAGCGTCGAAAGGAGCGTCTTGGTCGCCTCGTTGAGCTCGTCGGTGATTATTTGCTCGGCGTATCGTATGTTTAACGCGCCTTCTTCGCCGACGTACGTCTTCGCCGCTTTATTCTGCGACGCCGCTTTCTCCGCCGCTTCAGGGTCGTCCCGAATCGCGAGCTTTTTCGCATGCAGTTTACCGCCGACGTGCGCGTTCCATGCTTGCTCGCCGAAGCACTTCACGTCGCACACGTCACACGTTCGAGTCTCTTGCTTCACCTTGGCCGACTTTGGCTCTGGTTCGCCTTTCAGAACGTCCAGCAAACTTCGCACGCCCCACACCCCGGCCGGTGCACGCGCTTCGATGATGTCGAGCTTCTGTTGTACGCTGTGCTCGTCGGCGTTCTCGCCCTCTGCTGCGGCGGATTCGTCCGACACATCTTCATCCGAATCATCGTCCGAGTCTGCATCCATGCACATGAAATTCACACCAACAGAGTGATTCGTCTCGTCGTACGTCAGAAGCACATACACCCAGTCGACGCGAACCTCGATCTCGACTTCCACTTCCTCTTCGACGATCTTCTTTGATTCTTCCTCTCGCCGCGTTGTGCGCTCTCGAAGAATTATCTTTTTCAGCGTCGATTGCTTCTTTTTCTTCCCTTCTCGTCGCGCTTTGCCGCGTTTGGGCACCATGCCCGTCGACGTCGCCATGTTTGTGCTTCTAATCATCTGCTGCTCTTTACCCTCTGCCCTCGCGTTCTTCGCCGGCTTGTCCGTCTTGAAGTACGTCGCGAGAGAGTTCACCATGCTATTCGAAGTCTTCGTCTTAGAAGACACCAAGTCGCCTAAGTTCAGCGACACACGATTGACTTGCGTATTGGCCGTCGGTATAATTCCAGCAGCGATCTGCGCCGCCTCTAAAACCTTCGCCTCGGGATTATTCAAACCGTAATGCGAAGCGCCGATGTGCTGCTCCAACGCGTCGTACGCCTTGAACGCGCGTCCACACACCTGACACCGAACTTTGCCGAACTTATCCATCACCGACCGCCTCGACTCGCGATGAAGTAACTCTGCGGTAATGATGGGAAGTTTCGGCGCTAAGGCTTTCGTCGTCGAGACTTCTCGCTTCCCCGTGGGCGCCGCGCGCCGCGATTCAGACGCCATGATATCCCGTAAACTCGTCCCACCCTCGCGCGTCAATGCCCCGGCGCGCGCTATCGGCGCCGGTTCCGATGTCATCACCTTGACCGGCTTCACGTTCCACGCCGGCACGCTCGGCGCCGGCGCGGGCGGCAACAACGCAGGCTTCGCCTTCGTCTCGTCCGCCGTCGCGTCGACGCTCTTCGTCTTCGTCTTCGTCTTCGTCTTCGCCTTCGTCTTCGCCGCGTCTGTCCCGTCTCGCCCATCCCCTTTCCCGCGCTGCTTCACTCTAACGACATCATCGACGTCGCATCGCATGCGCCCCTCGTCCATTCTCTCGCGCCGCCACGCCGCGCACTTCGCGACGTCGTCCTCGCTCGCGCCTCGAGCAAACTTGCTGCACCGCGTCCCCTTCCCCTCGACGACGTGCGCCGTCGCCGCGAACGCCGCGAACACGCGCTGATTCGCCTCGACGTAGTCGTAGATGAGAGCCGCGCTCGCGTCGTCGTACGTCCGACCGTCGCGCGCGTCGTCGTCGTCGTCGTCGTCGTCGTCGTCGCGTCGCACGTTGAGCCCGACGAGGACGTTCATCGGCATCGCGCGCGCTTTGCGCGAGCATACGGCCTCGATCGCCGCCGCGGTGACGTCCACGGACGCGCGCGAGTGTCCATCGACGCACAGCGCGCTCGCGATGTCGCGCGCGCGCGTCATCGCGAGCGCGCGTCGACGTGTGCCGTCACTCGTCGTCGCGTCATCGCGATGATGGACGCGTTCGGCGCGCTCGTCCGCGCGTCCTGGGCGCCGATCGCGCGCGGTGCGCTCGACGGCGTCGAGCTCAACGACGTCGACGTCCTGGTCGTCGCCGAGTGCGCGGCGTTCGCGGCGTGGTGCCTGCTCGGGTCTTGGGTTTGGAAGACGTACAGCTTCGTCGACCAACTTTGGAGCGTGACGCCGGTCGTGTACGTCGCGACGTACGCGTATCACGGCGTCGGCACGGCGGCGCGGGCGCGGTTGACGCTCATGCTGGGATTGGCGCTGCTGTGGGGGGCGAGGCTGACGTATAACTTTGCCAGGAAGGGTGGTTACGCCGGAGAGGAGGATTACCGCTGGGGCGAGTTGCGAAAGAATAAACTGTTGCGTAATCCGATCGTCTGGCAGCTGTTCAACGTGTCGTTCATCGCGGTGTATCAAAACGTGTTGTTGCTGTTGATCGCCCTGCCCGCGGCGGTGGCGTATCGATCGAAAGAGGCGCTGGCGTGGCGCGGCGCCGACGGCGTCGCGCTGTGCGCGTGGACGGCGGCGTTTCTCGTCGAAGTCGCCGCGGATGAGCAGCAGTGGCGGTTTCAACGCTCCAAGCGCGGGTTGGCGCGCAAGGTGAAGGGGTGGAAAGAGGATTACGAGCGAGGGTTCTTGACGCACGCGCTGTTCGCGTGGTCGCGACACCCGAATTTTTGGGCCGAGCAGACGATGTGGGTGAGCTTTAGCGGCTTCGCCGCGGCGAGCTTAAAGTCCAAGGCGTTCTTCACGCCCGCGCTCATCGGACCGATTCTGTTGATACTGCTGTTCCAAGGCTCGACGTCGTTCACCGAAGCCATCACGGGGAAAAAGTACCCGGATTACAAGGCGTACCAAGACGCGACGAGTCGGTTGCTCCCGCTGCCTCGTCGCCGCGCTTTGCCGCCGCCGACGAAGAAGGATTAAAGTCCGCGACGCGGTGCGTTCGCTCGTTTTACCCGCTAAAATCAATATTCTCAACTCCTACCGCCATGTTTCCTAGTGCGTTTCCGCGAGCTCTTCCTCCCGCTGTCTCGACAGGTGCAACAGCGCGTCCACCCTTCGCTCGCGCGCCGCGCGCCTCGCGTCCACCTCCGCGCTCACCTCCTCGTACCGCATCCCTCGCCCCGGCTCCCCTCCCTCTTCGATGACATCGTATTGATCGTAATTCGCGTACCCTCTCGCGATCGCCTCCCCTCGCGCGTCTCCCTCGCCCCGCGTTCGCGCCTTCGCGACGTCCTCCGTCTCCCCCATCACCGCCCGTCGCTTCGCCTCGCGCAACCGTCGCCGCCCCGGATCGTTCCCACGCCTCCCGCGCACCGCGCGCGCCATCTGTCGCCCGAGCGCGCACGCGACGCCCACCCCCAGCGCGAGATACGTCAGCGCGAACATCGCCCGCATCAAATTCGCGTCCCGTTCGACGCGCATCGCCGGCGGCGGCGGCGGCGGCATCGACGCCATGTCGGCGTCGAGGACCGGCGCGACGACGTCGAGGATCGTCGCGCGGCGCGCCTCGGTCGCCGCGCGTCGACGAGTCGCGACCGTCGGCGCGCGCCGGCGACGCGTTCGGCCGCGGCTTTGGTCCGTGTTAAAGTGTCCCCGTCGTGAGACTGTGGTCCGTGTTAAAGTGTCCCCGTCGTGAGACTGTGGTCCGTGTTAAAGTGTCCCCGTCGTGAGACGACCTCGCGACGGACGCGGTCGCGGACGCGATTCGTCGTCGCCGCGCCGCGACGCGCGCCGACGCGACGCCGCGCGACGCGAGCGACGCGCGCGATCGCGCGGTCGACGCGTCGGACGCGGACGCGCGAACGACGCGCGACGCGGAAGCGGGACGAACGACGGCGGAGGATTCGATGGCGCCAGGTGGCGACGAAGCGCCGACGTCGCGCGCGCGCGACGCGCGGCGCGCGCGAGGAGCGACGCGAAGGCGAGGAGGAGGCGCGCGGCGCGCGTTCGTCGCGATGGCGGTCGCGGTGGCGGTCGCGGCGGCGCGCGTGGGGGCGTCGTACGACGACGACGACGACGACGACGACGACAGACGAGGCGCGACGACGCTCGCCGTCGGGGGGGACGCCGAGTACGACGAGGTCCTGCTGCGACGCGATAAGTGGTATCGGTTCGACGTGAGCGGGACGTCGTCGGACGTCGTCGTGGAGTTGGAACGGGAGAGCGGGATACCGCTCGTGTACTTGAAGAAGGACTCGTCGTCGACGGGGGGGTGGCAAAGAATCGTGGGAGCGTACGCGGCGATCGGGAAGTCGAACGAGTGGTGGGATTTTCCGTTGAACAGATACACGGTGGGGAATTACGGCGCGTATGGATACGTGGATGACTACAGAACGATTAAACTCGTCGGCGCGTCGGCGGGGAGGTATTATTTGCGAGTGAAAAACTTGCAGGAGACGTCGATGACGACGGGACGGGTGACGTATTCCGACGTCGCGAGGTACAAGCTCAGGGTGCGTTCGACGAGCGATGGCGTGACTCAGGCGCCGTTGTGCGCGTGGGACTGCTCGAGCCGCGGGACGTGCGTGAATAGCGGCTCGGCGACCGGCGATAACACCAAATGTGAGTGCGACGCGTCGCCGACGATAACGGGCGACGGCTTCACGTTCGCGAGCGGAAGCGCGTGCAGAGATCGTTACGGGACGTACGAGAACTTGAGATCCAAGTCCTCGTTGACGGTGTCTCCGGGACAGTTTTTGTACTCGTCGTACGACGCGTGGAATTTAGTCAGTCGATCGCAAGATTACGGCTTAGAAATAGACGTGTACTGGGAGCGCGGCGGCGATCCGTTGCTCCTGGTCAAGGCTGGTTCGCCACCGACGCTCATCGATTACGACGCGCAGTACGGTTCGTTGCGCCTGGGTTACAATTCTGTCTACCTACCGCGGCTCGCGTCGAGTCAAATGTACTACTTTGCCGTCTTCAATCGCAAGTTTGACGCCAACAGTGACTGCGTTTTCAGAATATCGCTGACGTCGGCTTCGCGGAACAGGGCGACGAACTCGCCGAACATGGTGTCCATGGCGCTCGTGTTGTTCGTGAGCATGAGCTTTTGCTTCGTCGTCGCCCTCATCAAGCGATACTTTCAGCGACGCTACTTGACCCAGTTTCGCGAGCAACGAGTGCAGCAGCTGTCGATGGAAGAATTGCGAACGCAACGCCGCAACGACCGCAACACCAACCCCGGGACACCCGAAGACATCATCTCGCAAATCGCACTGGTGGATTATCATCCCAACTTGAAGGACGGCATCCTCGCCGACGGACAAGAGCCGACGTGCACGATTTGCTTGGATGATTACGTCGAGGGAGACAAGCTGCGACGCTTCCCGCAGTGCAAACACATGTTCCATCAAGAGTGCGCGGACTTGTGGTTACACACGAGCCACACGTGCCCGAACTGCCGGGCGTCGCTCCTACCGGAAGAGAACGCGCCCGCGGCGGAGAGCGCGCCCGCGGCGGAGAGCGCGCCGATGCCTCCCGGCGTTCCGGGTGGTGTATACGAGCTTGCACCTCTGCCTTACGCGCTTCGCGGGCAAGCGGCGCCAGTCGTAGTCGTTCACATGCCTCCGCCGCCGACGCCCGTCCGCGGCGCGGGTGGCATAGCGCCCGCAAATCCGCGTCCGTTCGACTCGAGTGAACTCCCGACCATTTAAGCCCGAGTCGAGCGAACTTTTTACTGTGTCATCATTATTGCATATTGTTATCATTACACGTAGCGCATCTTCACTATATTGTCGTATCTTCACTTTTGCGTCGCTGGCCAGTGAGCATCGCACGCGCGCGCCGACCAAGCTCAACCAAGCTCAATCTGCGACTGACGGCGCCGGTGCCGCGAGCCGGCGAGCCGGCGAGAACCCATGGGTGTCTCGACACCTCGCGTAACGTGATTCGCTTCTTCGGGTCGGGGTGTAGCATACGAAGAATCAGATCTTTGACCTCGTTCGATATCGATCGAGACATCGGCGCGATGTTTCCCTTCACGATGTTTTCGAGCGTCAACTTCACGGAGTTTGGGCGGTCTGGATTTTGAAATGGATATGTGCCAGTCAACATGATGTAACAAAACACCCCGCACGACCAAACATCGCAAGCCTTCGCGTCGTACTTTGTTCGTCTCACGTTCCCGTCGCCGTCGTGCTTGTCCAGCATCTCGGGCGCCATGTAATCCGGCGTGCCGACCGCGCGCGTCGCGACGCTATCCAGGCCCTTGGCCAATCCGAAATCGATGAGTTTCAAATCTCCGTGCGGCTCGCACACGATCGCGTTCTCGGGTTTGACGTCTCGATGACACAATCCGTGATCGTGTATCATCCGGATCGCCTCCACGAGCTGCGAGAACAACCGTCTCGCCGTGACTTCGTCCAATCGTCCGCCCCGCGCGTTTATGAAATCCAAAACGTCGACCCCCCGCGCGAGTTCAAACACCAACACCAACAAATCTTCCCCATCGTTCACGACATTCATCAATCGCACGACTCGACTCGTCGACGCCATCAATTTCGTCGCGTACTTGATCTCCCTCTTCACCGCCGCCAGCGGCACCTTCACCCTCGCCCCGTCGCCGACGTCCAAGCACTTCAGCGCGACTTTTTCCCCCGTCTCCCGATCCACGCCCTCGTACACCAACGCCGTGCCACCGCGATTGATCAGCTTCGTCACCTCGTACCGCGCGTTTTTCCCCACCGTCGCCCCGCGCGCGAGTTCGTTCGCCGCCGCGCGCGTCGACCGCATCATCGCGACGCCGATTGGTCTTCTCGGCGATGGCGCCCCTCGCGATCCGCGTTCGTTCGACGACGGCGCGTTCGCGACGACGCGATGCGGTTCGCGACGGACGACGACGCGACGCTCGTTTCGGACGCGCGTCGCGACCCGGCGCTCGATCGACGCGTCGACGAATGAGACGCGTCGACGAATCGAATCGTTCGCTCGAACGCGTCGACGTGTGTCGATCGAACCGACGCGCGTCGACCGGCGATCGCGACGCGCGGCGACGCGATGCGGGACGCGGTGTACTACCCGGACGACGACGACGACGCGCGCGAGGACGCGCGCGAGGACGGCGCGACGACGACGACGCGCGCGGGCGCGACGACGACGACGACGACGACGATCGCGACGGGCGATGCGAGCGAAGGCGATGGGAAAGCGCGCGCGACGATCGCGACGGGCGCGCGCGAGGGAGGGGGGAGTTACACCACGCCGGGAGTGGTTCCGCCGGTGATGCCGACGCGGTTGGTGAGCGCGAGGACGTACGAGAGCGAACCGGCGAGAGGGACGCCGGTGAGCGCGATTGAGACGCGACCGCGACCGCAGACGATCGCGCGCGCGCAGGGCGGCGTGTTCGCGTTCGTGTCGCCGATGTTCGCGGACATGGATGATCCTCAAGTGCGCGCGGTGATGGAACGGGAGTTCGCGCGCGAGTTGGGGTTGCCCGAGGGCGAACTGCCGGTGGATTTGGAGCACTTCATGCTGGCGCGACAGTTGAGTCGCGTGGTGCGTTTGTTCGCGTTGATCGATATGGTGTTGTGCGTGTTGTACGCGCTGAGCGGGGTGAGCGTGATCGCGGTGTTACTCATAGGCCCGCTCGCTGGGTTCGTGGGGGCGCGCATGTACAATCCAGGGCTCACCGCTTGTTACGTGGCGTTTTGCGTGGCGTCCATCGTTTGGCGAATTTTGAATTTCGTCTTTATGAAAAATGTCACCGCGCGCGTGCTGTCGGTGATCACCATCATCTTAGCGACGTACATCACGCGATTGGTGATTCGGTTTTATCACGTCGTGCGCGTGATACCGCTCGAGGGACAAATTTTGCTTCGGCAACTCGACTTCGCGAACTCGGCGGCGCCCGTGGTCTAAATGTAATTTTCAACGTACAATAGTCGATAGTTACAGCTGCTGCTACCTAAACGCCGACCGACCTAACCGCGCGGTTTTGGTGTCGTCGCCGTCCGAGCGATTTCCAGAACGCCTTGACCTCTTTCCGCGCGTTCGGACGTCCTCGGCCTCCGCAAAACGACTCGGCGTCTTTGCCTGGCGGAACAAAGCACGCGCACGAGCCGTGTTTTTTCACCTTCTTCACGCGCTTCAACACGAACCAGCGACGGACGCGTCGTTTCGACGACGAACCTTCGCTCGTTATGAGCTTTCGATATCCCTCTCTGTCCTCGACCCAACCGTGCGCGCAAAACGTATCCATCCACCACCGCCTCGTTTGATACGTTTCGTCTTCGTCTCCCACCGGGCTCCCACCGTCGAGCGTCTTCGCCAGCGCGAACACCATCATCGCCCCTTTCTTCGCCACGCGCGTGGCTTCGTTTATCACCGGATCGACGTTTTCTTTCGTCGCCTTCATCTCCATCTTCCCGAACGGTTCGAACGCGACGACGTAATCGAAAAACGCTCGTCGATACGGCAAGCGCCGCAACGACGCCGCCGTCGCCACGCCTTTCGCCGCCAAATCTCCCCCCCGATCGCGCGTGCGCGCGATTCTCGGATCGACGCCCACTATCTTAAACCCTCGTTCTCGCATCTCTCGCAAAAACGTGCCCGTGCCGCACGCCAGCTCCAATCCGCGCGCGTCTCGCCGCCGTCCCGCCGCCGCGCGCACGAACGCCCCCATCCCTTCGCACGCCCCGCACGTCGCCCGCATCTCCGCCTCGCCGATCGTCACCGCGCGCGTCTCGTCATCATCATCCTCCGCTCGCCCTCGCGCGAACCACGACGCGAGCGCGGACGGCGGCGCCGGCGGCGCGCGCACGCGCGCGCCGTCCGGTCGAACGAACGTCGTCGCGTTCGCATCTTTCGACGCCGCGCGGTGCGCCCACGTCAGCGTCGCGCACGCGACGGCGACGAGGACGAAGAGCGTCGGTCGGCATCGCCTCGGGCGCGCGACGACGCGCGAGAGCGCCATCGCGGCGCGGCGCGGCGCGGCGCGAAGTGCCGTTCGGGCGCGGCGCCATTCGTCCGCGCGCGACGACGCGCCGTCATGGCGGTCGCGGCGCGACCGTCGCGATGGGACTTTCGCGCGCGAGTCTTCTTCGCGCTGTGCGCCGTGACGTGCGCGAGCGGGTGCGCGTGCGCGTGCGCGGCGCTCGCGCCGGGCGTCGTCAGACGACGCGCGGACGCGCTCTTCAGACTGTCGATTTACGCGTCGACGAGCGCGTTCGCGTACAGGATCGCGTACGGCGCGGCGACGAGCGTGAAGGCGAGAGATTTTAAGGCGCTCGGCGCGCATCTGTCGCGAAGCGTGCGCTCGAACGGGGGGCAATACATGATTTACGGGTCGATGGCGTTGGCGAGCGCGCGACGCGGCGGCGCCAACGCGCCGCAGTTGGCGCCTTTGATCGTGCTGAGCGCGTATCAGGTGCTGGCGATCGGGCATAAAGTGTGGGAGGACGCGGATAGTAAAACGATGTGGTGCAAGCTCGGGTTCGGACGCGTGTTCGACGCGGCGCAGCGAAATATGGAGCTGGCGCTCGCGATTTGCGCGACGATGGAGGTGTCGCTGATGACGACGATTCTTCTGGATTTAGCGAGTCCTCAGCGACGTAGTTTTAGCCGAGTGATCGCGTACGCGTTTTGGCTTCGATCGAGGTATCACTGTCACGATAACACGGTGTTTCGCATCAAGTTTACCGCGCACGATACGGCGCACTACCACAGAGAGGTTTGGAAAATGTTGGACGAGAAGGTGGCGTCCAAGGTGCCGGCGCTTCGAAAAGCCCTGTCGCCGTTCGCGACGTGGTTCGCCACGCCGTCGGCGTCGTAATGTTGTAACGAGCGTGTTGAATATTAATCATCATCTAAAAGTTCGTCCGATCTATCAATATTTTGGTGGCACTTTGCACGCGTCGATTTCTCTCGCCGCGGCGTCAAAGCCCGGGAACATCATAAAGTTTGGCGAAATCCCTGTCTGATCGATGTCGACGAGACCTGGGGTGACGTACTTACCCACGGTGAGTACCATCCCACTCAAATCACTGAGTTCGTACACGCTCTGAATCAAACCCTTGCCGTACGTCTTACTCCCGACCACAGTCGCTCGACAGTTGTCCTTCAAAGCGCCGGTTAAAATTTCGCTCGCAGAAGCGCTTCTGCCGTTGACAAGAACAACCAGCGGAACGTCAGCGGCGACGACAGGGTCATTTTTCGACGTCGTGATCGCCTTCAGCTTAGTCGGTAGTTGAGAATCAGATCCGTTTCTCGCGGTTTTTGTCGCCGAGACGTCGGTATCGCGTTTGACGCCTCCGGCGACGACTCGACCTTCGGTGTACGCGATGGTCGAATCCGCGGGTAAAAATAATCGAGCAATCTCCACACCAGCTTGCACTAATCCCCCAGGATTGTCGCGTAAGTCTAGAATATACGCGTCTGCTCCTTGCGTCCTTAAATCCGTGATCGCTCTCGCGATATCGCGCTCGGCGAGCGAGTTGAACTCGCGAAGCCGAATGTAACCGACGTGTCCGCCCTCCAGACGCATGCTCACTGGACTTTTCGGCGCTTCGAATTGACTGTCTCGCGTCAGAGAAACGACGCGCGGGACGTCTTCGCCTGTGCGCGAGATTGTTAGATCCACGCTCTTCCCGTCAGCCTCTTGAATGAGCGAAGACACCTGAAACGCGCTCAAGCCGCGCACGAGTTCGCCGTTGACGGCGACGATTTCATCATCCTGCGCCACTCCAGCCTTCATCGCGCTCGAGTCGAGCACCATTCCCAGCACGCGCACGCGTTCAGGGCCGTCCGCATCTTCCGCGATGTTCAAACCGACGCCGGTGATGTCGTATTTCAACATCGAAGTGAACCGATCCGGCTCGATGAAGCGCGTAAACTTATCCCCGAGCGTCCCCAGCATCGACTTAATCATCTCGTACGCCTCCTCGCGACTTTGAGGCGGATTCGCCTCGTGTTCGGCCTTGATCGCCTCCCACGCCGCGCGATCGAATCCGTCCGACTCAGATTTTCTCGCCGGTAAAAAGTTGTCGAAAACCAACCCCCACGCTTCGTCCAAGATGGTCGCGTCCGTCGCGCCCTCCGATTCCGCCTCCGCCGCTTCGGCCGCGATCTCGCTCACCAGTTCCACCGCCGACGACACAGATTTCGTCCGCGCGTCCCCTCGACCGCGCGCGACGTCATCCGCGAACGCCGCGGGCGTCCCGAACGTCGTCGCCGCCGCCACCGCCGCCGCCGCCGCCGCCGCCTCTCAAAATTGCGGCGGCCGGCGCTGCCTCCA
>MDSX01021715.1_pt1 | contig 23836 bp, 15 predicted proteins | sample 811141 | NCBI WGS metagenome assembly MDSX01 (sample SAMN05326642, study PRJNA326480) | marine metagenome | isolation source: seawater | place: Atlantic Ocean: South East | collected 2010
TCACCTATGCGCTTCGCAAGCTCGGCCCACGGATCTGCTGCGGTGCTATCGTTCGTGTGTGCGTCTGCGACGCGCACGGCTATGGGCGCCAACGGAAAATCAACGTCATCGTCATTTCGACGCCTCTTCGGAGCAGATTCAACGGCTTCCTTATTTTCCGCGAGCAATGCCTGGACTTCATCTTCGGCGTCGTCGTCGTCGGCTGCCGCGTCGACGTTTGCGTCCTCAGCGTCGTCGTCGCTCTCGGCGTCTGGACAAAGCAACAAATATTGCCTATCATCTTCGTTCTCGCCCGCGAAAAATGAATCGTACACAGAGAACCCATCCAAGTCAAACACGTCGACCTCTGCGTGCCGCTCCGATTTCACGAGCCCGGTATACCCGTGATCGCGATATATCTCGAAGCGTTCTCGGTCCTTTAACACCGAGAACGCGATGCCCAAACGCTGCAGCTTTCGACACGCCGTCGCTGCTTTCGTGCGCCCACTCTCTATGCGAGACTCGTACGTCGCACGCTCTGACGCTAAATCGTCCAAGCACGTGACGACCACGCTCTCGCCGTCGACGACGAGCGGAGCGGTGTTGTGTTTTCTATCCCATTCGCGACCGGCGATCGATCGCTTCGACGTCGCGACGCAGTGCGCGCAAAAGTCTCGTCCTCGCTCGCCTCGCTCGTGAGCGCGATGCCAGCGATTAAACCTAAGCACGCTTTGGCAAGCGTCGCAGAAACCCGCGGACCCGCCGTTCGTTAACAAGCGATCGGGATGCCACTTCATCGCCTCGCGATGGTACGCCGCCCGCGCGCGGCCGGCCGGATTTGCGTTCTCTTTTGAAATTTTCAGCTCGGCGTATAAATCGAAAGGCTCGTCCCTCATGTCCTCGTACCCGCACGCCTCCGTCCACCTCGCGAACGCTTCGTCGTCGGCGTCGTCGACGCCCTCTTCCTCGCCGCGACTCGTCGCATCCGTCGCATCGTCGCCGCGCCGCAGCGTCACGATTTTCGCTCCACCGTCGCGAGAGTGCTCTTCGCTTCTCGCGCGGACGCCTCGCCTTCGCGCTTCTTCGTGCACAGCTCGGCGCGCGTCGACGCTGAGCGCGTTCCCGTCGTAATCGCTGACGATGCTGTGCGCGTCGCTGTCGCCGTCGCGCACGAAGAGCTCGACGTGATGTCGCGCCCAATCGCGAAGGATTCGCGGCAACGGTTTCGCGTCGACGGTCGAAAAGGCGCTCGCGTCGACGCCTCGCCGTCGTCCTCGCGCGGGCGTCATGGCGTCACCGCGCGCCGCGACGCGACGTGACGCACGGACCGAGGGGAACGCTCGCGCGTCCGCATTGCGCGACGGCGCGTCGCCGATCGAGGCGAAGACGGACGACGACGGCGAGGACGAGCGAGGCATCGAAGCGAGGACTCGATGTCGTCGAACGCGCGCGCGGAGACGCACGCCGAAGCGTCGACGTCGACGCTGTTCGATTTGTCACCGCGCGAGCACTTTACGCGAGTCGTGCGCGGTGTCGCGGCGACGCGCGCGAGCGCGGTGTGCGCGCCGCGGCGGGCGTCGCGCCGGTCGACGCTCGCGATGACGACGCGCGAGAGACCAGAACACGCGTTAGGACGGGATGTGCGAATGCAACGACGCGCGCGCGGTGTCAAACCGCGGCGCCGCGAAAGCGTCGAGGCGACGGGCGTCGAGGCGACGGGCGAAGACGTCGCTCGCTTCCTCAGCGTGAGGTTGCGGGCGATGGATATAAACGTCCTCATGGACGGATGGCAGAACACCTTAGAAGACGCAGAGATGGCGCTCGTGATGGAGAGGCACGTGTTTGGTGCGCGCGTGGAGGCGAGAAGCGCGCGAGAGCGAGAACACGAAGAGGCACAAATGACGATACCGAGTACAGTCGACGCGCACGTCACGAAAAACGTGACATCGAGCGATGTCGTGCAATTCGTGGAACGCGCACTCGCTCGTGCACGCGCATTTGCTCGCGCGCAAAGGTTTCCTCCTGCGCAACCAGCGGGAACGCCGATGGACGCTTTGGCGATGCGCAAAACGGGCAAAGATAAAGCTCGCCGCGCTGACGAGATCGCTCGTCGGATTCGATGGAAGATTCACGATCTCAAGCAAAAGGAAGTCTCGGTGAAGATAATCAGCGATGCGTTAGCGAAAACAGAGCTCAATGCGAGCAGCACCGTGGCAAAATCCACGTCGAGTCGAGCGCTAAAGCGCGCCGGGGGATTTCAAAAGACAATGTCTGCGGCAAAGCGAGCGCGGTTCAGCAAGCACAAACCGCTCGTGCTCAAGCTTCGAGAACCAGAAATTTCTATTCTAGGTTCGAAACAACTGACGTCGTTCGGTCGGGACGTCACGAACGCGGCTTCAGATCAAACGCGGCGCGTCGTGGTGAACGTGTCAAAGGCGGCGTCCGGTGTCTTAAGGCGCAACTTTATGAGTTCGGTCAAACGTCATTCGACGATGCCGAGAACGACTGCAGATGACTTTTCGGTTTCGAAGTTTCCGAAGCTACCGCGATAAAGTTGAAATGAGTAGAGTTTGTATGATGAAACGTGGAGACTAATTTAACTCGGGATACTGCCAAGGGCTGAACTTTGTCGGCACGCCCTCCGGCTTCTTTGAATCGTAGTCGTCGTTGAATTCCCAAACGTCTGTGCCGACGTCCTTTTCGAGCTCGTGTAAGTCGGCATGCTCAGCCTTCTTGAACCACCGCGGGGTCCACACTTCGCCCTTCTCCTTGCGCGTTCGTCGCTCGGCGCGTTGCTTCTCCTCGAGTTGCGTCTTCAAGGAAGTCGCCGAGGAATCACCTTCATCCAACGCCACGCGATCCGGGCGCAAACGAGAATCTGATGCTAACAACCCATAATCGGGTGCACTCGCCATTTCGTTCATCTTGATTGTGTACGTCGGGAATCCGTACTTGTTCGCCGGCACTGGCCATTCGTCCACTTGCCAGAGCTGCACTTTCTCATCCTCATCCTCACCCGCGCGCGTGTAACTTAAATCCCGGTTCCAGTGCCCGAAAACGTCCAATGCGGTCGTGCCATCCGGACGTTTGATCACGCCAGAGCACACGTATCGAGCAAAGCTCATTATACCGCACGCCTTGAAGTCAAGCTCGGCGACGGCGCCAGATGTGAGATTTATGACCTTCATCTCACCGAACGTATCGATCCAGATACGGCCGATGATGAGGTTATTCACTCGAGAAGACGGCGGAACGATGTTAAAGGTCTCACCAGTCTTGTGAAGCGTAATGCGGGTGCGACCGACCGGGAAAACATCCACCCAATTACCCATGAATTTTGTGGTCACTGCGCTCGTGATATCGTACGTGAAACTCTTCGTCTTGACGTGCCCAGCGCCGATTGGCGGGTGGTGGCTCACTTGTTCTGCCAAATAAGTGCTACCGTCGTTCATCTTAAGCTCGAATGTCTCGCCCAAGATGGGATTGAATGGTTTTTTCGCTCTCTCCATCGTGCTGTAAACCGCCACGGCGAACGCCGTCACCTTGGCCAGCCGCACGTCTGCGTCTTCCTCCTCGTTCGCCTCCTCGAGCAGCCGCTGGTACTGCATGATTTCCGCCATTTTTTGTAACGTCGAAACGGGCTCCATCAAGAATGTGGGAAGGCTAAACATTGACATGATGTCGCTCCCTAGCATATCCTTCAGTTGACCCCACATAGCCTTTCTGTCATCCACCGCGTCGACTTCGGTGTGTTCGCCCGCGTGCGCTTCCTCACCACCCTCGGTGACCTCGAGCTCATCGTATCCGGCCAAATAATTCAATCCATCGCCGACGGCGTTCACCAAGTCCGACCCCCACGTCCCGACGCGACTGATCCACGAGCGATGGGCCTTCGCGTCTTTCGCGGCGTCGCTCGGTTGTTTCGGCGGTAGCCCGGCGCGAACATCGTCCTCGAATCCATCCATGTCGTACCGCGAGCTCGCACGCGTTCACCAGCACCGCTCGACGCACGTGTCGCTCGCTCGTTCGCGGACACCGAGACGATATCCGTTCGAGTGCTGCGCACGCGTCGCGCTCGCGCGACGACGACGACGCGCGCGATTGAAGACGAAACGACGGAGTCGTGCGCGTCAAACACGCACGCCCACGCCGCGTTGACGTCGGCGAGACGATGCCGCTCGCACCTCCGTGTGCGGCGTCGTCGCGCGTCGGCGAAGAAGAGAAAAAACCCGCGTGTTGACACTGTCAACACGCGGGTTTTTTGTCAACTTGACAGCTGGCCCGAGAGCCGTTTTTCGTGTACACCTGGCTGGGTACGTTTTACATGCTAATATGGCGAGTGTCGACGACCGGGCGGACGCGCACGGTCAACGGGAGGACGCTCTTCATTCCCCACGTCTGGTGTCCACGCGCAGACCAACGCGTCCTCGCCGACCGTGGCGGGCACTCGAGCGGATTCGCTCGCCGTCGCGTTCGCATCCCAAACTATGGAGCGAACGATGTCGCGGTGACCGCGCCTGAGGACGGCTGCGGGAGCGCCGAGACCGACGTACGCACTCGTTCCGCGCATCGACGGCGACCCTTGTACGAGCGGGAAAATGCCAACCACACCGCTTTGCGTACCAGCGGAGAGGAACAGTTCGCCGGGCGCGACGCCGTCGTGAATACCCAATACGTAATCGACTTGCGCGGCAAACTCGGGCGCCGACGCCGAGACTTCTGGAGACGACGTTGCCGCGGCTCGCACCAACTCTCGCGCGTTCTTTAAGTGAACCAAGTGCACTCCCACCCGTCGCCTGTCGCTCGATGCGACAAATATGTGCGCGTCTTCCACGCCCGTGACGCACCAGAGCGCGTCGCGCGCGTCGCCGCTGGAGCCGGAGCGGCAAAAGCCGATATTATTCACCGCCGCTTCGGCGGACATGACGCTGATCAAAGACTCTTCATCGTTCAAAGGCGTATGTGCGCAGTCGAACGCGCACACCAAACCGTCGACGCTGGATGTATACAATTCACTTCGTCTCTCGGGGTGAAATCTTACTCGCGTCACCGCCTCTGAGTGCGCGTCTTGGAACAACGACGCGTTACCTTGCTGACGACGATCGTAAAACGCCACGTGCGGACCCACCGCGGTGGCGACGAGGAAGTCTGACGCACTACCACCGAGCGATGCGCTCGCGACGTCTCGCTCGTTAAACGGCGCCCTAAAGCTCGCCGTCGGTCTGTCGTCCTGCGACCGCGCGTCGTACACGCGCGTCGTGCCATCGCCGCACGCGCACACGATTGAGAATGGATCCGCCGCCGATCCGAACTCGCACTCATTCACGCTCGCGTTCAGCCTGATTTCGCGTTCGCCGTGAGCGAACGCACCCGTCGCGCGCTCTCTCGCGTACACGCGCACGCGCCCCGAAGTCGTCGCGACGGCGCAGGACGTCCCGTCGTGATTGCTCGCGATGTGCGTGTTGTACGGTGCGTCTTTGTCCACCGCGGTGGACGTCATCGACGTTGCCCTCAACGACATCGCCGTCGTCGACGCGCGTCCGCCGCGCACGGTGAACGTCAACGCTTCGTCGCTTTCGGGCGTCGGCTCGACGTAGTCGTCGTTCTCGAACACGTTCGGCGCGCCGCTGTCGTCGACGAGCGCGCGAGCACCGCGCCGGTCGTCGTCATCGTGAGCGTCGTCGTCGTCGCGCGTTCTCGTCATCGCGCGAACCGCGCGACGCAATCCCGACGCGATCGCGACGTCACCGCACTTTTCGCCGCGCGCCGACGACGGTTGGCGTTCACCATGTCGACCGCGCCTGACGCGCGAGCGATGGCGAACGATGCCGTGAGACGGGCGCGGCGCGCGATCGATGACGTCGTGGATCGTTTACGAGACGCGCGCGCGCGCGTCGTCGTCATCGCGCTGTGCGTATGCGCGTGTACGAATCCGAGCGCGGAGACGTTTCACGGCGCCTGCGTCGAGGGTAAATTCGTCGAGCGTTCGGCGCTCGACGCGCTCGTGATGCGCACGCAGGGACGGGTGTGCAGCAATTACGGCTTGTCACACGCGTTACGCCTGAGGAAACCGACGTACGGCGTGCATGACGTCATCATCGCGTCCATCGCGCGCACGACGCGCGATGGACGGCATTTCCTCGGCGCGTTTGGAACGTGGTTTCGCGTGCCAAAGGTTTTGAATTTCATCCCCACGGTGTTTGTGAACGTCTATCGCGTGCACGTGACGGTGTTTGCACTCATAGCGCTCGGCGCGCTCGGTGCGCTCGCCGTGCGAGCGTTGCGTTTGATAAAAACAGTCGTCGTCGGCGTCTTCGGACTCGCCGCGGCTTCGTACGTGGCGCCGCGAGTGTGCGACGCTCCGCTGTGGTCAATCGCGCTCTGCGCCGCGATGTGGGGGTACGCGTACAAGAGGGGTTGTTTGAATGGCGTCGTCACCGTGCTCAAGGCGCTCAAGCCCCCGCCCAAGCACCGCCGCGGGCGCGGGCCGCCGCCTCGCTAAACCCTGGCGCGCGCGCGCGCGATGAGACTGGATTCCCGTTCCGCCGTTTCGGCGCCCGCGCGAGTCTCGGCGCCCGCGCGAGTCTCGGCGCCCGCGCGAGCGCGTACGCGTTCCGTCGCGTTTCGATACGATTAATAATATGGGACGGGATGATTCGTCTTGTAAATGATACTGTACGAAGATTTACATCTCTACGCTTGCGCCCGCGACGACGGATTTGCGAATATTACCAAGCTTCGTCGACCATCGTCTAAAAGCAAGATATCCGTCTTAGTTTTCATCCGGAACCGGAATGAATCGCCAGATCACCGCCATGGTGCTCCCTAACACCGCCATCCAAACGACGGAAACCGCCGAGGGCACGCGCACGAGGTACTCCGGGAAGTGGAGAGACGCAAGCAAAAAGCCAAAGGCGCTCGACTTCATCGCGGTTTCGATAGCGACCGTTCTACAAGTCGTTTCACTGTACTTGAACACACGCATGATCCCATAACCGGCGAGGCCGCCGATGAGATGGAGCATGAAAGCGGCGAGTTGCAACGTCATACCAGCGCCCAAAATGCCGGCGGCGCAGTTCGCAACTGCTCCGCCGACGAGGATGATGGTGGCAGTAACACCGACGACAGGGGAGAAAGGTTCAACGCTTCGACAGAACTTCGGCACGTACTTGTTCAAAGTCAAACCGAGAACGACGGGCACAAGAACAACTTGGATGGTGGAAATCGCCATGCCCATGGCGTCCACGTCGACGACGGCGCCCAAAGCGAGTTTGCAAATGAGCGGAGTCATGAAGATGCAGCCGACGGTGGTGGCGGTAGTCATGAGTACAGAGAGCGCGACATCACCCCGGGCGATGTAAGCGCACAGGTTGCTCGCCTGACCGCCGTTGATTGAACCCACTAGGATCAGACCGGCGAGGAGCGGGCCGCTCAAACCAAGCGCGTTGCCGATGACGAACGCCAACGCCGGCATGAGGACGTAGCACGCGAAAAATCCGAGCCCAATCACCCGCGGTTTTAAGAAAACGCGCTTGAAGTCATCAAGGGTGAGCGTGATGCCCATGGAAAACATGAGCAACGCCAAGCACGCCGTGTACGCGTTGTTCGTCATGAACGCAAACGTGGCCGGTTTCGTGACCCCAACGACCGCGGCAAGGATGGTCCAAATCGGAAACAAGTTGGCGAAGACCTCCGAAAACTTCTTGAACGTCGCCATGGGCGCGATCGCCCCCCCGGCCGCGCGCGGGACGACGGACCCCCTTCGCTTTTCTCGCGACGCGCCCCCCCCGAACCTAGTCGCCGTCGCCGTCGCTCGCGCGACGCCCGCGGCGCCCGCGACCGCGCGACCGGCGTCACCGATGGCGTTCGGCATCACACATCGCTCGCCCGCGGCTCGACGCCGCGCATCGCCCGCGGCTCGAGCTCGCGCGCGATGCGCGCGCTTCGTGGATAAAGCCGTACCCCCAGCGCGGTGCGCGCGCGGGGCGGTGGCGAGCGCGCGCGCGGCACCGCTCATCGCTGACGTCGCGAAGCGTCGAGGCGAACGAAAGCGTGGACGTCGACCGAGCGTTCGGTGGACGAGTCGGCGACGCGCGACGACGAGGTCGTCGCGAAGCGCACTGCGGCGCGCGCGACGCGACGCGCGCGCGGGGCGAGGATCGGGTGTTTTCGATGGCGCGTGATTTTGAAAAAAAACAATCCAGCGATGGGCGTTACGCGTGTTCGTATACGCAGTTTGGATGCGCGTTCGGTTCAAGCCGCGTCGGTTCGGCGCGAACAAAGCCAAAAAAGCGCCGCGGCGCGCGCGCGGGCGATGATGGGTTGGCGATGGGCGATGGGCGATGCGAGCGATGCGAGCGATCGGTGAACGCGTCACCGCACACCCGCGCGCGTCGATCCATCGTCCGCGAGCGATCTGATTCGTGAACGCTCTCGCGCACCCCACGACACGGCCACACTCGCGATAACGTCGCAAACGATGCGCGCGACGCAACTCTCCAGCCGCACGGCGATTCGAGGCGGCGATCTTGCGGCGAAGAAGACTCGCCGAGGTGCGGGCGCTGGACGCGCGACGTACGCGCGACGATCGAGCGCGATGACGGTGACGAAGAGTCAATACTCCGTCGCCGTTCTCGGCGCCGCGGGTGGGATCGGTCAATCGCTGTCACTCTTGTTGAAGATGAATCCGCTGATTAGCGACTTGCGACTGTACGACTTGGCCAATACGCCAGGCGTGGCGGCGGATTTGTCGCACACGAACACGACGTGCCAAGTCCGTGGATTCATGGGAGCGGATCAGTTGAAGGATGCGCTCAAGGGTGCCGATTTGGTGGTTATTCCCGCGGGCGTTCCGCGTAAGCCGGGCATGACGCGAGACGATTTGTTCGCGATTAACGCCGGCATCGTTCGCGACTTGTGCGTCGCGTGCACCGAAGCGTGCCCGAACGCGTTGATCAACATCATCTCCAACCCGGTGAACTCCACGGTCCCGATCGCGAGCGAGGTGTTCAAGAAGGCTGGATGCTACGATCCGAAGAAGATTTTCGGCGTCACGACGCTCGACATCGTTCGCTCGAACACGTTCGTCGCAGAAGCCAAGGGGTTGGACATTAACGACGTCGACGTTCCCGTCATCGGTGGCCACGCTGGCATTACGATTTTGCCGCTTTTGAGCCAAACGTACCCGAAGTGCGACTTCACCGCCGAAGAGGCTGATAAGCTTACCGTGCGCATTCAAAACGCCGGCACCGAAGTCGTCGAAGCCAAGGCTGGCGCCGGCTCCGCGACGCTCTCCATGGCTTATGCCGCTGCGCGCATGGCTGAAGCTTGCTTGCGCGGTTTGAGTGGTGAACCGGACGTGTACGAATGTTCTTACGTCGCTTCCAACATCACGGAACTTCCGTACTTCGCGACTAAGGTCCGTCTCGGCCCGTCTGGCGCTGAGGAAGTCATGCCCATCGGCGACATTACCGAGTACGAAGCCGATTGGTTGGCCAAGCTCAAGGTTGAGCTCACGGGTAGCATCCAAAAGGGTGTCGACTTCGCCAACCAATAAGTTATTTTCCGGGCCTTTTTTTCCCAGCACGCGCCCGCTCTACCGCCTTCGCTCTCCCATCGCGTAGTACTCACGTTGAAACAAGTACATGCCAATTTACCTTAAGCTTTTGCGCGTTTCTAAATTACAAAGGCGTTTCGAAGTGTGAACTATCATTGTTATCGACGTCATCTGCGCCTAATGATGACGCGACACGATAAGCATTTTCGTCTTCTTCGCGCACGATCGCCGCGGCATAGTCGAGAATTCTAGAGCACGCCGAGGAGCCGACCACGCACACGGCGAGGAGCCAACATCCGTCGCCCAACGACGAGTCCACGTCGAAGCAAAGGTCATGGGCGTGTGACAGTGGACCAGAGACGAACTGTTGCAACGTGCGATTCAAGGCATCGCAGTTCCCGCCGAGCATGAAGGCGAGAAACTGTCTTATTTGTGAAATCGCCGCCACGAATGAAAAGAGCATCACGTCCAAGGCGCTCCACGCGTCGACAACTTCTTTGCAAACCAGGAATGCATGACGTTGTTTCGACGTAAGTGGTAAAGTCCATAAAATGATCATTGTTGTTATACGCACCAATGGCATGGCAAATGCGAAGATCAACATCGTCCACTCGATCAGTCTCGAAAGCGATGCGTGCAAGTCGGGCGATGCGTTTCGCACCTCCGCGGCGACCGATCGTAACGACATGGTGTGTGTCGACGAATCTGGACCGAGCGCGGCACCGGCAACGCCAAGCATTGTGAACCTGATGGCGATTGCTTTGAATCCAATCACCAATGCCACCATCGTTCCTATCAAAAGCACCGTGGTCGCCACGCCGAGGATCCATTTTTTTGTCTCGCTGTAGCGCATGCGCATCCACATGATTTCCGCACTCTCTTCATTATCTTCGTCTTCGTCCGGCGCCCCGGCTTCGCCAAATATGTAGCGGTGCTCGTGGAGACGATGATAACCCGTTGTGATATGTCCAAGAATCATGGAAAGAACTGTGGCGAGGAGAAAGACGAAGAAACCTCTCTGTGGATGCACCGAAACCGTCAACGCGCCGTAGCCGCTGACGTCCTCGGGCGTTCTCACTTCAAAGTGGAACAAAACCATAAAGAGCATCAGCACGAACGAGTCGAGCAGCGACCATTTACCAAACGCGTCCAGGTTCTTTAAGAATTGTCCTCGTGCACGCAGATCAAGTCCTGGTGTCGACCAAGAAATCCACATTGCAACGAGTTTGGCGTACGGCCACACACCGGAGAACAAGAGAATGAGCAGCGCAAGCGTGTACACTCCCGCGCGCCACATGTTCAACACGGTGTCTCCGAGAGAGAATGTGAAAACCTCCGGTAGGTAGATGTCTGCACCAGAATCTAAGGAGCCCAAATCATGTTTAATGGCTCGAACAGTCACCGTAGCGCCCACACTCGTGTTCGACGCCAAGAACAACAGGCACGTCATCGCATACAGAATCGGCATACCAAACTTTGCACTCTTCGGCACTACTATGGAATCGCATAAAGCCGCCTGTCGGTGCATGAGAGATTTCTCATCTACGTCTATGTTACCTTCCTCGTCTATTTCCGCTTCACCGAGAAGACTTTCGGTGATCATGCTAGTGTCATCCGCCGCGGCTTCAACGCGACGTCCCGAGTGGAACGACGCTCTAGAATAGTTTCGTCGCGCCGAAGTTTGTTGAGGCGTCGAGTAAGCGATGCCGCCATCCTCATCATCGCTTTCGTCACCCTCTACTTCCCACTCGTCATCAGCATGCGCCGACATTGCCGCCAATTGCTTCATTACGGCTCGAAAACACCAACGACCGAATCGTCCAAGCGCGACGACGAGAGCGAAATGACCGAATAATACAGTCACGAACATTCCAGCACAGATCGCCGAAGTGTAGAGTAGCGCAATCGAAAACGCTCGCTTGAAGCGAGCTACACGTAGGGACACTCGCGTCATGCGTGGACAAGTCGCCGATCGAACGCGGTCGATCCTACGACGTAATTCCTCGTCGAGCGCGTTTCGTGCGGTTGAGCCCAACTGGTGGGACACGGCGAGACGAACCGCCTCATCGAGCTGTTCCGTGATAAGCAGTGACGTTTGCGTAATCAACGCATCCAGACTTGCTTCAAGCGAGTCATCGCTTTCATCCACGGGGCGATCGCGGCGCCAAGGATTAACGATGATGGAGCCCGCACGCCCTGTCCAGTCGAGCGAGAGCACGCGCGCGTCCCGAATGGTTTGCGAAACGCACGCCAAATTCGCCTGCCTCGTCCCTTTCAACTCCTTCAACTCATTTCCATCCACTGCAAGTCCGACTTCGACGACAAACTCTGGATCTCGAAGTTCAAAGCTCACGATCAAAGGCTCGATCCATGGATCGAGTTGAATATTCGTCGGTAAAATATCCAACACGCCGGAAACGTTGAACAATATGCGATTCCAGCCAATCGTAAAACTAAGCCGCGTGTCGATACTGCTCGCGTTCGGAACCGTCGGCGATGTCACCACAGACGGACCTCGAAGCGTCTTTGCTGTTTCTAAACCTAAAACTTTGATGTCATATACGATGAACGCCGCGCCTTCAATCGTCGTCGCGACTTCTCGCAAAATATCCTTTGTGAGTGATACGCTCACCTTGGGCAAGTGCGTCTCCGAATCAAATAACCAAACCTGAGGTACTTGAACGACGCGTGCGTTGTTCTCGTTGTTTTCCTCATTCTGCGCTTCGATCCAACGCGCAAATGCGCTCACAGATCTCACACCTTGCGCGCCGATATACGACTCGGTCATGTACTCAACCCATCGCACGAGTGGGCTCGCACTCAAGTTCACAATACCATCCGTCGCGTTATAAGTCGGAAATGGCGTTGATGCCGCAGGCTTGAGCAGAGACGCAATAGCTCGTTCGTCTCGCGCGAGTTGACCATCCTCCCAGCGCTGCCCTTTCGCCGTTCCGCTAAATTTCTCTAAACCGTTAGTCGCCGACGAGCACGTGAGAGCGCTGAGCGTCCTTCCTAATTCCGTTCTAATCGCAAGCGAAGCTGTTTTCAATACCGTCGCGAACCGACCTCCTGTAAACAAAAGATCGGTCACCAGTAACTGCGCTTGACAATCGCTCAACTTAACCTCGCGCGGTAGCGGCGGCGCTCGTTCTTTGTCCACGTCCAGCGCAAACGAGAATCGCGCGCTCGACTGCGACACCGTCGCGGCCGCGTCGCCGACCGCGTGATTTCCCAGTCTATCTGTCACCTTCCACTGCAGCGCACAATTGAATTTCACATCCGACAATGTTGCGCGCAGTTCTCCTTCACCGTCGCCACCGCCCACGTCGACGGTTGCGGTTGCTGTCGTCTCGCTTGCTAGAGCGCCCACGGTCAAATTGACGCACGTCATTGCGTCCAATTCCACGTCGATCCCGGCGTAGGGCACGCGAAACGTTTGCTTGGGGAGATCAAACTTGAACTTCGCGAGCCACGCGGACAGAGATGAGATCCCTTCGCCATCGCGCGCGTCAGAGGTTTCGCACGACGACGGCACCGCGACGAATCCGAGCGCGGCGACGAGCGCGAGAACGGCGACGAGACGGTGCGCGCGCACGAAGGACGACGCCGGCGCTCGACGCCTTCTAACCCGCGTCCGCCGCGCGTCGTCGCTTCGACGGCCCATCGTCGCCGCGCAACCCCGTGTGACGATTTAACGACTAAGCGTGCGCGCCGACCATTAACAGAAACTGTATTCAAATTTCATCCTCGCTAAAGTCAACGTCATCCAAAGGCGGGAAGTCTCCGCACGACACGTTCTTCGGGCGCTGCAGCGATCCGTACCCATCGTTGCATTCGAAGAGCTTCACCCCTTTCACGGTGCCGTTGTTCATCCCCACCGGTTCGTCGAACTGCACGCCAATCCAAAATCCCGGCGGCAGCGCCTCGCATCGACCGACGAATTTCACCACCCCTCGCTTGGCGCCCGGATTCACCTCACACCTCGACCCGACCTCAATCTTCGCCGCGTCTTCTGCCCCGGTGTCGTCGTTCACCTGTTCCGGTGGCACGTACGTCTGTCCGCGTTGCTCCGCCATGTGTTTTTCAATCGTCCACGACGGATCTCTCGCCACTTGTTCGCGTTTCCATTTTCGATACGTCGACTCGCGCTTTTCGTAATCCTCGTCCGACATCTCATACTTTTTAACTTTGCTCACGTCCTCGAGCCAACCGTTCGCGGACAACGACTGTGGATCGTTGTCGACGACGTGCAACTCCATCCCGTCGCTCGCGCCGTAATAGCCCAACTTTCTCGTCTCATCGCCCATCACCGCCACCACCGACCCATCGACGTCGCGCAGCACGAGCGTCATCGCCGACGCGTTACTCCCGCAGTGCGTCATCAGTTTTCGCTTCACCTCATCGATCGTCTGGTGCGCGTCGAAGCGTATCTCGAGAAAACTCGTCTTGAGATTGCTGTGCGACACGCGCAAGCGAATCGTCGTCGCCGCCGGTCGCTGTGCGTGCGTTTCCGCGGTGACGTACGCGCGAAGCGCGGCGAGATCGGCGCTCATCGCGCGCGAGGCGCGCGTCGTCGCCTCGCGCGCGACGCGGAGTGACGCGACGACGCGACGTCGAAGAAGTCAACGCCGACGACGCCGCGCGTCACTCGCCGACGCGCCTCGATCGACCGACGCGCGCGCTTCGCGTCATGGTCGCGTCGTGGTTCGCCGCGTGCGTCGTCGCCCTGAGCGCGGCGTCGCGCGTCGCGGGCGCGGCGTGCGCGGTCGAATCCGACGGCGTCAATTGGTGCCAGGTGTCGACGTCGTCCACGCCTTCGGGGATAAACATCGCGTACGCCCTCGCGCCGGGCGCGGCGACGCTGGACGTGCGCGTGCGAGCGACGTTCTCGGGCGCGCACGACCCGGGAAGCGTAGGATGGATCGCGCTCGGGCCGGGGAGCGGGATGTCGAGCGGGGAGGTGGTTGTCGCGAGCGGCGGCGCGGGTTCGACGGCGACGTATTATCAATTGACGGGACAGTACGCGCCGTCGACGGCGTGTGGGGGGGCGTGTGCGCTGAGCGCGGCGAGCGTGACGGCGGCGACGGGGTCGAGGACGGTCGTGGTGCGGTATCAAGACGCGAGCGCGAGCGCGGGGGCGACGAAGTCCTTCCTGTACGCGTCGTCGCCGAGCGCGTGGCCGGCGCAACACACGATGACTCGGCGCGGGGGGCTGATCATCAACTTCTCCACGGGCGATGCGACGTCGATGACGATAAAATCTGCGATCAAGAGAGACGTCACGCACGGGGTCTTGATGTTGGTCGCCTGGGGCGTGTTGATGCCGACGGCGAGCGCGGCGCCGAGAATGAAATTTTTATTCCCCGACGGCAAGTGGTTCTTGATGCATCAGATTGGCGTGGTCGTCGGTGCCGTGGTATTCGTCACGGCGGGTGCGATGCTCTTGGCCGAGCACGACGAACGCGAAGATGCACACAGCGAGTCTAGTACGTTTGACGCGCACAGCCGCATCGGCATCGCCGTCGGTTTTCTTTGGTTGGCGCAGTTTCTTCTCGGCGTGTTTCGACCGAATAAGAACATCACCGACAGCGCGCGCTTTGGATTCATCCCGTCGAGTTGGCGAAAGGCGTGGTTCCTTGCCCACGCTAGCCTCGGCCCAATCACGATCGGTTTGGCCTCCGTCGCGCTCGTCCTCGGCGCCGTACTGATTCGCGATAAATACGTCGGTGAAACCGATTCCGGAGTCAAGTTCCTCGCCGACGGTGGCGTTTACGGCATCATGGCTGCCGTTTGGTTCGTGTGCGCCTTCGGCGTCTGGCGCGACGGTTTCGCAAAGGCGAAAGGTGGCTTGGAAAATTACGTCGCGCGCGAACCCACGCCGTCGGAGAGCAATCGCAACGCGCGCGAGATGCGGTTCACCGGCATCACCGTCTCCCGGGGATGACGGGAATATGGCGCGGATCGACGTCGTCTGACCTCGCGCATCGCGCGCGTCGTTATCATGATTTTTGTAACGCATACGCATCGGTATTCCCGCCGCGCGATGTCACTCTCGCTCGAGCGCCAAAAGCCCGTCTCCTCCGAAGCGCACGGGCTGGTCGTCACTCGACGACGCGCGCTTCACGATGCCGCCTCGAGCGATCAAAACCACTCGCGGCGCGGTGACGGAGGCGAAATCCAAAGGCGGAAAGTCTCCCAAGTCACCCGCGGTGACCCCGCGCACGGCGCGCGCGAACCGAGCGAAGAACCGCGCGGGAAAGCGCGAGCAGCCGCCGCCGCCGGAAGAGGATGAGGACGAGGATGACGACGACGAGAGCGACGACGAGGACGAGAAGGCGTCCGACGACGACGATGACGATGCGTCTGAAAGCTCTGAAGACGACGAGGACGAGGAAAGGTCGCAAAGCTCCGACGACGAGAGCTCGGAGGAGGAAGCAGAGGCGAAGAGCGCGAAGGGAAGGAAAGGCTTTAGCGACGAAAACGCGAAATGGTTGAAACCGAGCGCGAAGAAGCGCGCGGAAGAGAGCGAGGAAGACGACGACGACGACGACGATGAGTCTTCTTCGTCTTCGGGGGAGGATGAAGACGAATTCGCGGGTTTGGATGGTGTCGGCGACGACGAAGACGAAGACGAAGACGAGGAGTCTTCGGAAGAGGATGGTTCCGACGGTGAGGAAGGCTCGGAATCGTCGAGCGAATCGTCGAGTGAGGAAGAATTGCTTCCAATCGAGCGTAAGGCTTTGAAAGAAGACGCACGACGGGCCAAGGCGCAAGAAGACGCGCGCGCGGAGCAGCTCGAGACGAACATTCAAGACGACGACGTATACCAACTCCCGGATTCGGACGAGGAAGATGACGGGATTCCGGATTTGAGCGCTATTCAGATGCGCATTCAGGAGATTGTGCGCGTTTTGAAGGACTTTAAGAATAGAAGAGAAAGTGGCAAGAGTCGTAACGACTACGTCGAACGGCTCACGGCGGATTTGGCAACGTATTACGGTTACAATAGCTTTTTGATTCGGTACTTTTTGGACACGTTTAGCGTCGACGAAACCATGGAATTACTCGAGGCGAACGAACAGCAACGCCCGGTGACGATTCGCACGAACACTTTGAAGGTTCGTCGTCGCGAACTCGCCGAGAGCTTGATAAACCGCGGAGTCAATCTCGACCCGGTCGGGAAGTGGTCCAAGGTTGGCTTACTCGTGTACGACTCGCGTGTGCCCATCGGCGCGACGCCCGAGTACATGGCTGGTCACTACATTTTGCAGTCTGCGTCATCCTTTTTACCGTGCATGGCGCTCGCACCTCAGGAAGGTGAGCGCGTGCTCGACATGGCCGCCGCTCCCGGGGGTAAAACGACGTACCTCGCGGCGTTGATGCGCAATACGGGGATGATTTTTGCAAACGAATATCAAAAGAAGCGTCTGAATTCGCTCGTGGCCAACTTGCAGCGCTTGGGTTGCACGAACTCCACGGTGTGCAACTACGATGGCCGCGCGCTTCCCAAGGTTATCGGGCACGTCGACCGCGTCTTGCTGGACGCCCCGTGCTCGGGGACCGGAGTCATCGCCAAGGATAGTTCGGTGAAGACGAGCAAAAGCGCCGAGGACATCGCCAAGTGCGCGCATCTTCAAAAGGAACTTCTCGTCGCCGCTATCGATTGCTGCGATGCGAACAGCAAAACCGGCGGTTACGTCGTCTACTCTACTTGCTCGATCGCGGTAGAAGAAAACGAGGCGGTGGTGGATTACATATTACGCAAGCGAGACGTGAAAATCGTGTCGAGCGGATTGGAATTCGGTCGTAAAGGCTTCACGAGCTATCGCGGTAAGAACTTCCACCCGTCCGTGGAGATGGCGCGCCGGTTCTACCCTCACGTGCACAACATGGACGGGTTCTTCGTGTGCAAGCTGAAGAAGCTCAGCAACCGAACCGTGCCGACGAGCAACGACGCGTTCGATGAAGCTCGCGCGGCGCTCGAGAGCGGGTACTTTGACGTCGGCGAAGACGCGCGCGTAGACGACGCGAACGCCGACGCAGCGACGGAGAAGGATACGGAAATCAAGGCAAAGAAACGAAAACGCGTGCCTGGTTACGTCAAAGCGGCGCTCGCCGAGGTCGAGGCGGAGCAGAAGACGAGCAAGAAGGCGAAGGACAAGGCGTCAAAGTCATCCAAGAAGAAGTGATGAAACTCTAGAGCTAAGGTAGATTACAGTATAAGAGCTAAACCAACGAAATTCAAACGAAAGCGCTGCGCGGTATCAAATGCGACGCCCGCGATCGACTTCTCGATCGCGATTCGCGTCTCATCGTCACGAATCCGTGCTCGCGCGTTCGTCCTTCATCGTCGCCCCCCGCGAGCGGGCGGCGGCGCGTCGTCCCACTGATGAAACGATTCCCAACCCGGCCGCGCGTACTCCTCTCCCGAAGCGACGCTGAGCATGCGTTTGCGTCGCACTGGACCGTGTTTCGCGCACCCGTACGCCCTTTGACCGTTCGAATCGAACGGCGCGTAACCGCGCTTGCACACCGGAAAATCCAACTCGGTTTGCCGTTCGCCGCGTTCGCACACCGATCCCCACAGCGCGATGGCTTTGACCACCGCCGCGCTCTGTTCGCCGCGTTCCGTTTTTCCCGTCCCTTTCACGTACCCGTACAATTCGCTGTTCGCCTTTTGCACCGGAAACCCACACACGAAGCCGAACGGACATCGCGCCGTCGCGCTCGCCCCCACCTTTGCTCAACAACTCGGTAGGATTCCCGGGTCGTACCCGTGATGTGCGTCCGCTTCCACCCCTCGCGCGACCTCTCGCTCGCGCGCCGCGCGATCGGACGCCCTGTTCAGCGATCTGTGCAGTTCCATCGCGCGTTTCGCGTCGTCGTCGTCGTCCTTCTCGTCGCGCCCATCTTTCGCCGCCGCCGCCATCGCGCCCGTCGGTTCGCGCTTCACTTCGACCGCGCCCGCGCGCGCGCGCGCCGCGAGTTTCATGCGCACCTTGATGGGCGTGTGTCGCGTCGTCGTCGTCGTCGTCGTCGTCGTCGTCGCGCGCGCCATCGTCCCGCCTCGCGTCGCGCGCTGCGGACGCCGCGACGACGCCGCCGGTTCGAGCGCGGTCGGTCGCGCCGTCGACGGCGCGCGGTGCGAATCGGCGCGATGTGGAACATACCCGCGGCACTCCCCGACGCCGCGATGTGGTCGCTCGCGCTGGCGTGGGAAAACCTGTGGGGATCGTCCGAGGAGTTCCTGCGACGACTCGGACCGCGGTACGTCGCGAACGTCTATCGCGTCGTCGCGACGCTGACGAGCGCGGCGCAACTCTCGAAGCGCAAACACGCGCTGCAGCGAGAGGTGTCGGCGATGCAACTCGTGGCGGTGGCGCTGACGCTGGTGCCGTACGAGCACGGCGCGTACGTGCACAGCGCTGGGATACAGGCGTTCGCGCTCGGTGTGATGCTCGTCGCGGCGACCGGACACTGCGGCGCGCAAGCGTTGTATTGCGCGTTCACCAACGCGTTGGCGCACGTGGCGTGGACGGTGCGCCGAGACGCGTGGCCGATGAACGCGATGACGATGTACGAGTACCAAATTCGGTGCATGATGGCGGGCGTCGTCGTTGGGACGAGCGATTTGTACCGACGCGCCAAGTTGTGGTACATCGAACTCATGGCGGCGCAGGACGCGGCGGAGCGCGAAAACGCGGCGCGTCTCGACGAGAAGAAGACAGAGTAAGCTTCTCGCGGGTGGATTATTTTTTAATGTGTAATAAACGTGATGAGTAATACAAGACGCCGAGGTGTCGTAAATGAATCGTTGAGAAATTTCTAAATTGCGTGCTGCGCACTCGATCAAGCCTCGTCCTTGTCCGCGAGCGATTGCGAGCTGTTTCGGCGATGAATGCTCGCCGCCGAGGCCAAGTTGCGCAAGAAATCTTCGTTACGCTTGCTCCCGCTCCCGCTGACGAGGGCGGAGAACTTGCCGATTTTGTTCTTCAGTAATTGGTCCGGCTCGCCGTATTCGACGAGTTCACCTCTGTCCAAGAAGGCCACCTTGTCGCTGTCCATGATGGTGTTCAAGCGATGCGCGATGGTGAGCGTCGTGCAGTCGCTAAAGGCTTCGCGCACGGTCTTCTGAATCAAAGCGTCGCTATCCATGTCAACTGATGCGGTGGCTTCGTCCATCATCAATACGCGGCTTTGGCGCAGCAAAGCGCGACCCATGCACAGAAGCTGTCGCTGTCCGAGCGAAAAGTTGGCGCCGTTGTCGATCACCTCCATGTCCAAGCGCTTCGCGCTCTTGTCCACCATCGGACGCAATCCAACCTTCTCCAACACTTCCCACACCGCATCATCTTGATGCTCGTCGAAGGGATCCAGGTTACTGCGAATGGAACCGGCAAACATGAACGGATCTTGCGGAATCATAGCCATCTTGGATCGCAAGTCTCGCAATCCGAGCGTTCTGATGTCAATCCCATCCAGGCGCACCGTACCCGTCGCCGGTTCGACGATCCGGAATAGAGCGACGAACATGGAAGACTTACCGCTACCGGTACGACCGCAAATGCCTACTTTTTCGCCCGAGTTGACGGTGAAGGTCAAGTTTTTCAACACCAAAGGCAAGCCAGGGCGGTAGCGCATGCTGAGATTATCGACCTCGAGCTTACCCTTCTTCGGCCAATCCACAGGAATGCCGAGGGCGACGCTGGCATCGGTATCGTGAGAGCTCTCCAACGGCTTATCCAAGTATTCTACGATACGCTCGACGGCGTTCATTTTTGTTTCCAATTCGCTCGCCATGTTGGTGCCGTGTTCCATGTACTTGGTGACATCAAGCGCGTACACGAGCGTCAAACCGGCCAGACCGGCGCTCACGTTACCCTGGATCACCAAGAACGTGGCGCAAGAGACGATGACGCTGCCGATGAGACGCAACCGAATCGCGAGCCAGAGAGCGACGAGGCGCTGCGTGACGTAGGCGTCAGCGTTCTTTTCCATTAAGCGGTTCGCCATCATGGTGAAGTGCCCGCCGACCCGGTACGCTCGAATAGTCTCGACGCCGCTTACGGCTTCGCCCAATCCGCTGTAGATCGGTGATCGCGTGATGGACTCAATACGCTGCAACTCGCGGCAAGCAGGGATGTAAAATCTCTGAATCGAGAGGTAAAGAATGAGGATAGGCGGCAGGGCAACAGTGAACCATTTCGTGGCCACGCACACAATGATGAGCGTGGTGATGATGTTTGAGATGCACCCGAGGAACTGCACGACGATGCCCGGCAACACGATATCAATTGTCTCTGTGTCACGGCTGAAGCGGTTAATGATGCGGCCACTCGGGGTGGTGTCGAAGAAACTCATGGGCATCTTCATCACTCGCGAGAGCAAGTTTTCGTGCATCCATCGGCATGCGCGGCAGAGGAAAAAGTAGAGAGTAAGACTTCGAACGAAGATAAAAATGCCGTTGACGACAAAGATCGCAAAGTACATGAGAAGATATTCGTTGCTCGTCCACCCGAACTGATTCGTCGCCCACCAAGTCAACCAATAATCGAGGAAAGCCTTGGTTCCGTACTCGCAGCCAAAAAACATTATGACAAAAATGAAGTTCCACTTCGTTCCCGTGGCTTCGAAAAGCTTGAGATACACGCGCGCGCTAACGTTGCCCGTCGCGCGTTCTTCTTCTTTGGTCGCGTCGACGTCCTTGGCAGAAGAGTTGATAACAGTTCGTTGACGGAAGAGATCAGGCTTTTCCGTCTTCTTCTCTGTGGATCCGTCGCCTTCGTCGCGATCGATGCCATGCGTCTTCATAAGCTCGCAAAAAGCACCTTTTTTAGCCATGAGCGAGTTGTAGTTGCCAACTTCTTGCATCTTACCGTCGCCCAGCACCACGACTTGATCGGCTCTGGGCAAATACTGAAGCGCGTTGGTGACGAGAATCACAGTCTTGTCCTTCAGTTCTCCCGTCATGACTTCCTTGAAGAGCGCAGAGCCGACGTGGTTATCTACGGCGCTCAGGGGATCATCAAAGATGTAAACATCGCTTTCCGCGTACAAAGCACGCGCAATGGCAACGCGCTGCTTTTGGCCGCCCGAAAGCGTCACACCGCGCTCGCCGATGGTCGTTTGGTCGCCCGCGGGCAAAATTTCTAGATCTGACGCGAGCTGCGCCAGGCGGACAGCCTTTTCGTACTTGTTCTCATCGTACACCTGGCCAAATACGATGTTCTCTTTGACAGTCGCGTTTAAGATCCACGCTTGTTGCGCGCAGAATGATACCGCACCACTCACTTTGATATCGCCGCTCTTGCACGTGACAAACTTATTGAGCGCCGAAGCGAGCGTCGATTTGCCGCAACCGACTGGGCCGACGATCATGGTCAGAGTCCGAGGTTTTACTTCAAAGTCGAGCCCAGCGAGTTCAAATGGTTCTTCTTCAGCCACGGTGACGTTTACCACGGTTTCATCGACGGTGACAGCTTCTTCCAACTTGTCCTCTTCAATTTTCTTCTCTTTCTTCTCGTTCGTCTCTTTCTTCTCTTTCTTGCTCGATCGGCCAGGAGGGCCCTTCGGCGCCTCTTCCTCTGGCTTCTTCGGAAGCGTCGGCCAGGCAACCGTCGCATCGGTGCATCTCACGGTACCCGGTTCGGAAAGATCCACTTCGTACTCTTCACACTCGTCCGCGTCGAGGAAGGACGCTAAACGCTGAATCGCGTTGAGCGCGTTGAGCAACGTGTTGAGCAGAAACGGCACGAGCACGAGGGGGAAACGGAGCATGTTGAACAGAGCCAAGGCCGTGTAGGCTTTACTCGTGATGATCGGGTTTCCAGAGAGAGAATAAGTGCCGAGAGAACACACGGCAATGAAGACCGGAGTACTGAAGAGAGCGACTCCAAAAAGTGCGCCCACTTTTTGCGATTTCCAGACTAAACCGACTTCGCGGTCGCGAATCTTTCTGACTCTATCGGCGAACGTGTTCTCCCATGCGTAGTACTTGATCACGCGCATGCCATTAATAAGCTCGCCCACAATGTTAATACGCTCATCCGCGCACTTAACCAAGCCACGTCTAATCTTGAACAAAGTCATGGCGACGAAGAAGGTGAAGGGCGCTGCGACGAGGATGCATGCAAAACCAATGAAGGCACTCCACTTGAGAACGTCGTAAAGTAGCACGAAGGACGCAACGATGAAAATCGGCGCTGCCCATAAGTTGTGGATCATGGCAAACAGTTCCTGCAATTTGTTGACGTCGTTCGACATCAAAGTCACGATGCGCCCCGTCGACTCGGATTGTAGTCCTTTTGGCGACAGTCGCAACACTTTGCGATACAGCGCGCACATCAAACTGTTACGAACCGATATGCCAATCTTTTGAAGCGCGAATTCCGTGTGCGCTGTGCAAAAGTTTTGCAAAATCGACGCTGCGGCGAGAAGAATTGCGTACTCATACATCTTGCGCTTCGCCGTACATCCGGCGGCGGCAGCCGAGACGCCGAACTTCTCAGCGAATTTTTCGCATTCAAGTCCAGCGATAATTTCGCGCAACAATAACGGCCCAGCAAACAAAGACGCTTGCGCGATACCAAACAGCACCCCCGTCCACACGAATGTGAGCTTATGTCGCGTCAACAGCGCTCGCACCAGGTTTGGCTTGGGCTTGGTTCTTTCGTTGGCCCAGTCCTCGTCGAAAATTTGCGTCAGCTGTTTCGTTCGACGACGACGGTCAGTCTCGTTGATTCATTCTGCACTCGTTTTCAATCACGCGTGCGCGCGTACGCGTTGATGACGCGAGAAAAGTCGCGCGCTCGGCGAAATCACAAACGCACCCGTTCGCTATCCAACTTTTCCAAGTGGCACAAGTCCGTCGGTTCCAACCTCCTGACCGTGCCTTCGGCGATCAACGGCGACACTTGGGCGAAGAATAACGCCTTGAGCGGGTTCTTCTTGTTCCAATCGACGGGCGCAGGCGGCGGCCCGACGTCCTCCGCATCTTTCGCACCTTTCGTCATCGTCTCGCCCGTCGACGTCATGGCGGCGACGTCGGGACGACCGAGCGCTGACGACGACGACGAGCGTTCACGAGACGACCTCGCGCGGTGACGCGATGAAAGCTCAGAAGTTCGTGTCGTATCGCGGATGGCGGCGACGTGCGCGCGATTTCGGTGACGACGTCGACGCGAGGCGATGTGACGCTAGGCTGCCCCGGGTGTTTTTCCGTGGGCAGGTGGGGCCTGGCAGAGGTTTATGGGCGAACCAACTACGATTTGATAATTAAACGAGAATAACGACAGCGACGAA
>MDSX01002430.1_pt1 | contig 23835 bp, 28 predicted proteins | sample 811141 | NCBI WGS metagenome assembly MDSX01 (sample SAMN05326642, study PRJNA326480) | marine metagenome | isolation source: seawater | place: Atlantic Ocean: South East | collected 2010
ATATTAACCAAAAATAAAACCAAAATGACTTATTTATACTACAAGACTAGTACATTAACTAGCAACACGAAACCGAATGAAAAAACTATTAACCAGTGGGAGCATTTAGCTGACAAAAGTAACTGGCGTATAACCCAATTACCTAACGGTTTTTATCAAACTGAATACCAAGATCCAAATGAAGATACTTGGAACGATGTGACAAGAAGAGAAACTATTGAAGGAGCAGAAAAAGCTATTGATGGTTCAGTAGAGCATTATGCTAAAAAAGTAGATTTCTTGAAAGGTCCAAAAGTCGTTAAAACCTTTGAATAATTAAATTAAATTAAATTAAATTAAATGATAGTAAAAAATCTGAACTTTGGCGCAGAAGCCAGAGACCAGGTATTTAAAGGTATAGAAAAACTCACAAATGCTGTTAGCTCTACATTAGGAGCTAGCGGTAAATGTGTGATTCTTGAAGATATGCAAGGTAATCCAATAATAACTAAAGATGGTGTTACAGTTGCTGATTCAATAACCTTATTAAATCCTGTGGAAAATATTGGCGCTAGACTTATAAAAGAAGCAGCGCGTAAAACAGTTAAAGAAGCTGGAGACGGAACAACTACCGCTACAATATTAGCACATGCTATATTAAAAGAAGCATACATTAAGTTAGACAAAACAAATGCTAGATTAATTAAAGAAGGTATTTTATCAGCTGTAGATAAAGTTATAAATTATTTAAACAGTGTTTCAGTTCCAGTAGAAGACAAGATAAAAGAAATTGCTACAATATCAACAAATAATGATAAAAAATTAGGTAGGTTAATTGAAGAAGCATTTACAGCTGTAGGTAAAACTGGTGTTGTAATAATGGAGCCATCTTCATTAGGTGAAACAAAAATTGAAATTGTTGAAGGTGTAGAGTATGATAAAGGTTTGTTAAATCAAAATTTTATAACAAATAAAGAAACATCTACGTGTGAATTAGAAAAACCTCTAGTTTTAATAGTTGACTCTAAAATTGATTCTATAAGACAAATACAAGGAATATTAGAGCATGTTATAAAAGCAAATAAATCTTTATTTATAATAGGACAAGTAGAAGCGCCTGTTTTATCTGCTCTTGTAATGAACAAGATAAAAGGTAATATAAAAATAAATGTTGTTGATCCACCAGCTTTTGGATTAAGACGTAAAGAAATACTAGAAGATTTAGCGATTCTTACTAATGCTCAAATTATAAATGAGGATTTAGGTGATGATTTAAATTCTATACAAATAGATTATTTAGGAGAATGTTTAAAAACAACTACTGGTAATGATCAAACTATAATTCAAGTAAATGATGTTAATAGTGAAGTAGAAGATATAATTTCTAATATAAAAGAAAAATTAACTACAAAATTAAAACCACATCAAGTTATAGGCTATGAGCAAAGACTAGCTAGATTATCTGCTAAAGTAGCTATAGTAAAAGTAGGCGCTAATTCAGATATTGAATTAAAAGAAAAACAAGATAGAGTAGAAGATGCTATATGTGCTACTAAAGCCGCTATTAAAGAAGGTATTGTCCCAGGTGGTGGAATAGCTTTGCTAAATGCTGCTTCACATATTAAACAAGAAAATATAGGTGAAGAGATTTTATTAAAAGCAATAGCGTATCCATTTAATACAATACTAGATAATGCCGGAATAAAGAATGATATACCAGTAGTCAGAAAAGGCATGGGTATAGATGTAGTTACAGGAAATATGGTACAAATGGTAAAAGAAGGTATTATTGATCCATTGTTAGTTACTAAAAGCGCACTAACAAACGCGGCTTCTGTAGCAACTACTATATTATCTACTGATTGTGTAATTAATAATATTAGAATTGATGAAAGCAGTAGGTAAAAACTTAATTATACAAAAAATAGAAGAAAATATCACTAAATCTAAAGGTGGTTTACTATTAAGTAAAAATGATAGAAGCGACATTAGATACATTGAAGCTTTAGTTGTTTCAGTGGGTGAAGAAGTTTTAGGTGTTAAAAAAGACGATAAAATATTTTATGATAGACACGCTGGTCATTTTATTGAATTAAAAAATGAAAAGTACTATGTTATAAAAGACAGAGATGTCGTCGTTGTTTTATGAAAAAGCTAGAGGCGTCAGATATAAAAAATCTGAAATTGCTGCAACATTACCGTATAATACGCAAATGGGCTTGTAAAAACAACGGCTTAAACGATGCTGATTTAGAATTATTAATATATCTGGATTGTATAGATTTGTTTAGTAAAAAAGATTTTGAATTAGGTAGTTATTCGTATAGTTGGGATAATAGGCGCTGGAACAAACTTATACAAAATGATTGGGTAGTAGTTTGGCGTCACAGAAACAGAACAACTCAAAAATTTAATATATATAAAGTTTCATTTAAAGGTAAACAATTAATACAAAGAATTTATCGAATAATGCTAAATGAAGAAGATATACCAACCAGCGCAAGAAGAAATAAAATAATGAAAGGTGAAACTTATATAGATAAAGTTTTACAAACTTCTATTAAAAATGTAAATAAAAACAGATGAAAAACAGTCCTTTAAAATTCGGAAATATACTAGGTGGTATGGCAGGTGTGTTATCAGGTGGTTTTGGCGGTAATAGACCTAGAAGTATTCAAGAATTAGTAATGGGCGCTTCTCGAACTAATGCAGCTATTTCAAAACATGAATCACGTATGCATCAAGATGAAGTTGGAGCTACAAACTCAAGCACCGTTGAAGGTATAAGATCTGTACAGGATAATTTAATTAATCCATCATCAGCAGGTATGATAGGCAATATACAGCCCATGGGTTATAATGAAACAGGTTTTTCAAACGAAATGGTTAGAAATTCTGAACAAATATTTAACACACCTGAAGAAAGAAATAAAATAATTTAAAAAATAATAATTATGCATAGTAGAAAATATGATCCTTCAATGGAAAGATTAAAGCCAGGAACTAAAGTTGGTATAGTAGGTGAATCACATATATGGGACGGACCACTAGATCAAGTTGGTAGACCTCATGGTGAGGGTTCAAGTAGAGGTCCAAAAGGAATGCACGTGTTAAAAGCGCCTGTATCTTATAAAGGAATGCCTATTACTGAATGCGCTAAAAGATAATATTAATAAATAAAAATATAAAAATGGCAATATATAACGGAGCAATAAAAATAAGACCCTGTACGGTAATAAATATTCCTCAACCAGGTGTGGTTCAAGAATTAGATTTAGGTCTAACTGGTGTTTATAATAACGCTGGTCCACAACCTATTATAACAAGTCTTCCTCCTGCCACAACACAATTATTAATTGAAAACAACGTAGGTGGTGGTGATGTTATATACGCTACAGACACATCAACTGCAGATGAATATATTTTTCAAATAGAATATATAGATGTAGCAACAAACACTATAGTTTTATTTGATATATGTAGTCCTCCAGCAGCAATAGCATTAGGAGATTTAGTTGCAGAGGTATATAGAGGAAATTACAATCCTACTCTAGGAACAGGCGTAGGACCAGCAGGTCCAACTGGAGCAGGTAACAGTGAAGGCTATAGTTTATACACTAGTGGTGGTGGAACAGCTACAGTTTTAACAGTTAATAACGATCTTTTAATTTTACCGCTGAATTTAGTACCTAGTGTTTTAGATTTACAAGTAGTAAAAGTATTAGAGTTAACAGGAGCTGGACCAGAACCACCAGAAGCTTGGGCTTTTAGAGTACAACAATAAAAATTAAAAATTATGACTTATATACAGTATGGAAGTCCATTTTTAGCAAGTGGCAAAGGATGTGCAAAATCTGAAGGAGGTTCAGGTTGTGTAGTAAAAAGAGGGGGTAAATTTGTTATCCTAAATAATAAAAAAGGTGGTATCTGGAGAGATGGATTTGCAACTAAAGAAGAAGCAGATAAAGTTTTAGCAGCTTACCACGCTAATAGTTAAAATATGAGTTCACCATTTCAAAAAGCATTCAGCGCTAAATCACCGTTAAAAACTGGAGATGAAGCTCAAGTACCGGAAACTGCAGAACAAAAAAAAGCATTAGACCGCGTCGCTGCTATAAATGATAGATATGTTGTTTCATCCGGAGGCGTAGATTTAGGTAATATACCAAGCTCTACATCTAAAAACAATGAAGTTGGAGGCTGGGATAATGATAAAAAAGAATTTAGTTTTAAGTTAAATGACAGCGATAGAAATATAATAAATTCTTTTAAAGAAGCAGGTAGAATGGCACAAACCGGTATTATAAATAATAAATAAATAAATAAATTATGAGTTCACCATTTCAAAGAGCGTTTAGCGCTAAGAGTCCGTTAAAAGAAAAAACTTTTACTATGGAAGAATTAGACGCTAAAAGCAAAAAAGAACAGGAGGAGTCAATAAAAAATTCTGATATTCTTCCTCAAATAAACGAACCAGAACCAGATTACGAAAGTCAAGATCCGCAAAGATTTGCTGGAGATGATGGATATGATGATAATGGTACACCAGCGTTAAACACGCGTTGCAAATATACAAAAAAGTAAAAATAACATATAAAAATTAAAATTATGGCAGATTACGATAAAGACATGGCTGAAGAAAGAATTCAAATCAGTGATGACGAAAATAAAATCTTTGAAGATGATAAGAAAAAAAGAGAAGCAGCAGGTTCTAGTAGTAGAATGCTAGCTAGCAATTCTCCAGCTAAAAATCAAAATAAAGGATATGCTGATTCTAGAGAATTAACAGATATGCCTCTTACTAAAGATATGACAGGAGGAAGACATGGTTCTTGGATGTCTAAACATGCTACACAAAGATTTAGCTCACCTTTAAAAGAGCAAGGTTACAACGCTAGACTTGATGATGCTTTAGGTGCAAAACATGGTCATTCAGTACATCAATCTCTTACTGATCGTAGAGATGAGTCTGAAGCAATGGAAAGACACTTAGGTCATCATAAGTTTTCTGGTGACAAGAACATGAGCTAAATGCCTTTTTATTTAAGACCAGGTAGGCATAACTCCCCATTTGCAATTGGAAACAGAGTAATGGGAGATAAAAAACAAGAAACACCTCCAGCAGATCAAGTTATACAATTAAATAACATGTCTGCAGACGTGCAATTAGGAAAACCAAGTTCTAAAAATGAAAATTCTAGAGGTTGGTTAGACAGATTTCAAGATGTTCTTACAGTTGGTGGTTTTGCGCCAGGTCCAATTGGAGCAGGTATTGATATACTTAATACAGCTATATCTAGCGGAAGAAGTCTTCACGCATTAGCAACGGGAGATAAAGATGCATCAGCAAAACATGCTAAAAACGCTGTTCTTTATGGTCTTTCTTCAGTGCCAGGAGCAGGAGACGCATTTGCCGCTGCTAACATGGCTAAAAAAGGTACTCAACTTGTTAAAAGAGGAGGTAAAGCATATAAAGCTCTTAAAGGATTAGGTAAATACGAAGGCGCTGTGAGCGGTAAAAATCTATTAGCTGATGCACGTGATCACGCTCAAGAAACTTTTGCAAAAGTACAACCAAAAGAAAAAGTTTAACAATGGCATTTAAATTAGGAAAACCACCGTATACATATGACCCAGTACCAGTGTATCACACTCCAATGGAAGAAGGTACTATGGGTAAAGCTAATAATAATGGAACTATTATTATAAATAAAGATTTATGTGCTTCAGAAATACCTGATGTTGTACAACATGAAAAAGTTCATATAGATCAAATGCGTAGAGGTGATTTAGACTATGATAATGAAAATGTATATTGGAAAGGAAAAACTTACTCTAGAAGTAAAATGCATGAAGGAGATTCTGCGCTGCCATGGGAAGCGGAAGCATATAAAAAAACAAAATAAATTAAATTAAATTAAATGAATAATAAAATTAACGAGTCTAAAGGTTTAGGAGATACAATACATAAATTTACAACTGCTACTGGAATTAAAAAGGTAGTAGATGTAATATCTGAAAAAGTAGACAAACCTTGTGGTTGTAATGAAAGAAGAAACGCTTTAAATAAAATGTTTCCTTATGGCAACAAAAAATAAAAAAAAATTTTCTGAAACTAAAGTAGGGGCTTTTTTATCAAAAGCAGCGCCTGGAATTCTAGGTACTGTTGGTGATGTGTTACCAGATCAAGGTGTTTTAGGTATGGTTAAAAACTTAATACACAAAGAACCTGATACTGTATTACCACCAGAAGATAAAGAAAAAGCTATGAAGCTTTTAGAAATGGATATAATAGAAATGCAAGAAGTATCAAAAAGATGGGATAGTGACATGAAGTCAGATTCATGGCTAAGTAAAAATACTCGTCCAATGTCTTTAATATTTCTTACTGTTTCTATGGTAATTTTAATAATATTAGATAGTTTTCAATGGAACTTCACAGTAGATACTGGCTGGGTAGAATTATTGAAGACTTTGTTAGTCACCGTTTATGTAGCCTATTTTGGGTCACGAGGTGCGGAAAAATTTAAAAGTATAAGTAATAATAAATAATAACAACAACAATAACAATAATTATGGCAAGTAGATATTTAAAAATTCCTGTTGTACAAAGAGTAGTTACTAGTGATGAAAAAGGATTAGAAACTGGATCTTACAGCAAGATTTTAAAAACTTTAAGAATTCCTCAAGAATTTTTAGGAACTTCGACTGGTTCTTCATATTTTAGTGATGCGACATCATCAAATGGTAACGGACAACCATCTCCTTTGGTGGATATTTTTCAAGAGCAACAAGAAATTTGGAGCAGTTTATATACAGGTGGTCAATTTCCAAATGATCAGCAAAACGCAGGTTTTTGGATGCAAATTCCTTTAAATGTAAGTAAAACATTGTGGCAATCAACTGAAGAAGCGCCTGTAGGTACTGCTGAGGAAAATAAATACGTAGAGTACAATGGAGCTTTGTGGTTAAGAGTTTCTCAAGAAGTAGTATATACTAATGAGGCTGAATTTAACAATGTTACACAAACATGGTATACTTATCCTTATGTATCAAATTTACTAAAACAAAACAACTCAGATTATGAGATGAAATACAAAGAGAACTCAGTTGCAGTAGGTGATAAAGCATATAATCAAATCCAGAAAATTTTACAAGATAAATTACAAAAAGCTTTAGTTTCAAATCCTGGAGCTAGAGAAACTTTATTAGATTTTGGTAAAACTAATGAGCAATTAGACGCTGGTCAATGGGAGTGTTTAACTCCAGTTGAAAATGTAGCGGCTGGTTTAGATCCAAACGCTATTTCGTTAACAACTCAAACCTATCCATCAGCCGGAAGAGAATTTATAAATGGTCAATCTAGATTGGTAGTTACATGTGCTGTGATAACTGGTAGAGGTCAAGGTGTATCAGATCCAGATCAAGTAGACGCTGTGCAATCATATACCACTCTTGCAGAAACATGGGGTATGACTGGTGGTTCTAGTGGTGATGGAATTTATGATGAGTCTTATCTAGGTCTAAATTTTAATGGACAAGGTGGAGCTGCACAAGAAATCAATCTTAATCCCGCACAATTATTTAGTGATGACGTTACTATTCTTGAACAGTTTGGAGGAAGAGCATATTTTAGAAGCTCTACAATAGACAACAAGTGTTGTGAAGATTGGAGAGAAGGACCAATAAAAGGTAAATAACAACATAAATAACATAAACAATGAACATAGAATATTTAAATTTTAGAGGATTTAATGCAACCTCTAACAAAAAATTTCGCGTAATAGATACAGGAAAAGGAGAATTTGCAGAACTTGAAGACATGTATTACGGAATAGAAAACACAAGAACATTAACAGTTAGTAAAAGTGATGTAATGTCTATATACTCTTACATTCCTGAAACAGCAAATGTTGGAGACGGTGAGTGTGCTGCGTGTAACGTTTGCTTAAGCTATAGAGTAGTATTAGGATTAAGAAATCAAGGATATTTAGAATTAAATGTTGTTTCAGATGTACCTGTAAACAATGTTGAAAATGGTGCTCCTGGTGAACTTGTTACACTAGCTACAGCTTCAGGAGTTAGAGCTTTAACAATTCCTTTTAATTCATGGGTATTAAATACTGCTAATTCTGAAGAGTCAAACTGTCCTGCTGCAATAGAAAGTACTATTAATGAAATTTCGTCACCAATTGCTTTAATAAATGGAAAACAATACAATTGGACTGAAGAAGCAATTAGAGCTTATTTTGGAGTATTTAACTCAGATGGAAGTCAAGGAACAAATGTAAGAGAATTAGTAAGTAGATGGTTAGAAGAAAAAGTTAGTGATTATTTAGTAGCTAATCCTGGTTCCCCTATAACAGATGTAGTTTTAGGAGAAGTAGAAGACTTTACTTATGATGGTGTAACTTACGGCGGTTTTAAATTAAGATTTGGTGGAATTGCAATACCTAAACCACTTTTTAATATAGATGAAAGTAGTTTTGACTTTACACAGAACATTACAACAACATATCCATTTAGATGGAGTGATATATATGTAGATCAAACTTCCGGTGGAGGTGGTGGTGGAGGTATGTCATAACAATTAATACTTTAAACAATGGCACAATATTTAGAATTTGAAGTTGTAAATAATTCACAGCCATCTGAAGAAGGAAAATTTGTTATAGACAAAGATGATATAAAGTTTGCTTATGCAGTGGATAACACAACGTATCGATTAGTGATAAATGATACGTTTGGAACAAGCGGTACTAATGTAGATTTATCATTAGACACTACAGTTGATGGAAGTGGAATAGCCCCGACAATTTCTAATAAAACATTAAATGATAGGTGGGCAAGATTAATGACTGCTAATCCAGGTGGTGTAAAAACCAATGTTGGATTTGGTAGAGATAATAATAATGAACCGATATATATAAGCGGAGGATTATTTGATATATAATAACATAAGGGGTGTTTTTATAACACCCCAAATGTTGAATTAAATTTAATATAATGAGTAAAAAAGCAATAACCAAAGAAGAGTTAGACAATATATTAACTCTGCAAAACACAATAGCGCAACTATTACATAAAGTAGGGGTTGCAGAAACAGAAAAACACGCGTTGCTTCATGAGCTAGCGGGTGTAAATCAAGATCAAGGGAAATTAAAAAATGATTTAGAAGATAAGTACGGTCCTATAGATATTAATTTAGAAGACGGAACTTATACTGAACATAAACCTACCAAAGATGAGTAATGTAATACGAAAAATTAGTATTGGATCAGATTATAAAAATGATGCAATGCATTACTCTGTTGGCCAAGAGGTTTATGGAGGTCATATAATTTCTCATATTTTATTTGAGCCTACTGATAACTCTTACAATATACATATTAAAAAAAGAGACGAGGTATTGCCGTGGAAAAAATTTAATTCCCAAATGGCAATAGCCGTAGAATATGATCTTGAGTATTAATGAAAAGTTTATACGATTTTATTGTACAACCAATAGGTGAAACTTATAACAATAAAACAAAAGTAGATGGAAAAGATTTAATTTTAAATAATAAAATTGAGTCTTGGAAGTTTGTAAATAGAAAAGCTAAAGTTGTTTCTTTACCCGCAGCTTTTAAAACAAGTATAAAAATAGGTGATACAATTATAGTTCATCAAAACATTTTTAGAAGCTTTTATGATATGCAGGGAAAAAAGAAAAACAGTAGAAGTTATTTTAAAGATAATTTATATTTTGTATCCTTAGATCAAATATATTTATATAAAAAAAATAACAAATGGCATACTTTTGGTGATAGATGTTTTATAAAACCTATAGAAAATAATGATGTTTTAAAGCACGAAAAAACAGTTCCTTATATTGGTATACTAAAATATACTAATAATGCATTAAAAGCACATAATATTGCTTTAAATGATGTAGTAGGTTTTAAACCAGGAGCTGAATGGGAGTTTGTTATAGATAATGAACTGCTTTATTGCATGAAATCTAATGATATTGTAATTAAATATGGAAGTAAAAAAAATCAAAAGGAATATAATCCAAGCTGGACACGTAGCTGTTGATGAATTAATAAAAGTAGCTAAAGAACCAATAATAGATTTTGGTCCAGATATTTCAGCAGATAGATTAAAAAACGCAGCTGCTACTAAAAAATTAGCTATATTTGACGCGTTTGAAATCCTTTCAAAAATAAATGAAGAAGAAAATATTATAGAAGGGAAAGTAGAAGAAGAAACAAAAAAACCTAAAGAATTTAAAGGTTTTGCAGAAGGAAGATCTAAGTAATGTATAAGCAAGAATTATATAAAGTATTAAAAGATCACATAAAACCTAAAGTACTTAAACAACAAAACCGCTACAACAAATGGCAATACGGTTATAATAAAGAACATGATATAGTTGTTATAAGTAAAACAGGTAAAATAGGTGAAATATATGAAATACAAGATTTAAAAATAGCTTTACCTTTAGAAGAAAACACAGTCAAGTTTTCAGAAAATAAATGGGAATATACAGAATTACCAAAAGAATTAAAACGTATAAAAACTATATTTGATTGGGAAGATTATCCATTAGATTTTAAAGAAAAATGGTATGATTATATAGATATAGAATTTAATCGTAGGGAAAACGGATTTTGGTTTTACAATAAAGATAAACCAACATATTTAACTGGTAGTCATTATATGTATCTACAATGGAGTAAAATTGATGTTGGTAAACCCGATTTTAGAGAAGCTAATAGATTGTTTTTTATATTTTGGGAAGCTTGTAAAGCTGATCATCGATCTTATGGAATGTGTTATTTAAAAAATAGACGTTCTGGTTTTTCTTTTATGGCTTCAGGTGAAACTGTTAATTTAGCAACATTAAATTCTGACTCAAGATATGGTATATTATCTAAGTCTGGACCTGATGCTAAAACAATGTTTACAGATAAGGTAGTTCCTATATCAGTTAATTATCCTTTCTTTTTTAAACCTATTCAAGATGGTATGGATAGACCAAAAACTGAATTAGCTTACAGAGTTCCAGCTACAAAATTAACTAGACGTAAACTTATAACTAATGAAGCTAGTACCGATCTACAAGGTCTGGATACAACAATTGATTGGAAAAACACAGGAGACAACTCATATGATGGTGAAAAACTAAAACTACTAGTGCATGATGAATCTGGTAAATGGGAGCGACCTAACAACATTCTTAATAATTGGCGAGTAACTAAAACAACATTAAGATTAGGTAGTAGAATTATAGGTAAATGTATGATGGGTTCTACTTCTAACGCTTTAGATAAAGGTGGGAGAAATTTTAAAAAATTATATGATGATTCAAATGTCACACAAAGAAACGCCAATGGACAGACTCGCTCGGGATTATATAGTTTGTTCATACCTATGGAATGGAACTACGAAGGATACATTGATTCTTATGGAATACCTGTATTCGACACTCCAAAACAAGCCGTTCAAGGACCACAGGGAGAAGACATATATTTAGGTGTAGTTGATTATTGGCAAAATGAAGTTGATGGTTTAAAAGATGATGCGGATGCATTGAATGAATTTTATAGACAATTTCCACGAACTACTAAGCATGCATTTAGAGATGAATCTAAATCTTCATTGTTTAATTTAACAAAAATATATCAACAAATTGATTATAATGAAGATATAAATAGCAAAAAATTAGTTACACAGGGTAATTTTCAATGGGAAAGTGGGATTAAAGATAGTAGGGTTATATTTTATCCCAATAATCAAGGTAGATTTTTTATTACTTGGGTTCCTAATTCAATGATACAAAATAGATATATTGAAAAAAATGGTATTAAATATCCTGGGAATGAACATATGGGAGCATTCGGATGTGATCCATATGATATATCAGGTACTGTAGACAAAAGAGGTTCTAATGGTTCTCTTCATGGACTTACTAAGTTTAGTATGGAAGATGCGCCACCTAATCACTTTTTTCTTGAATATATAGCTAGACCTCAAACAGCTGAAATATTTTTTGAAGATGTTTTAATGGCGTGTGTGTTTTATGGAATGCCAATACTAGCAGAAAACAATAAACCAAGACTTTTATATCATTTTAAAAGAAGAGGATATAGAGGTTTTGCTATGAATAGACCAGATAAATTTTGGAATAAATTATCTGTTACTGAAAAAGAAATAGGTGGAATACCTAATTCAAGTGAAGATATAAAACAAGCTCACGCTGCGGCTATAGAGTCTTATATAGAAACTATGGTTGGTTTTAATGGAGATTCTTATGGAGATATATATTTTCAAAGAACATTAGAAGATTGGGCTAAATTTGATATAAATAATAGAACTACTCATGATGCATCTATTAGTTCTGGACTAGCTTTAATGGCTTGTAATAAAAATAGATATGCACCAGTAAGTAGAAGAAAAAGAGAACCTATAGAGTTAGGTATAAAGAAATATAACAACAGCGGTATAGTTTCAAAAATAATTAAATAAATGAATATTACAACAAACTACTCTAGTACTTTTCCTAGTCAGACAGTGCCTGATATGGAAAAAGCTACTCCCGAATACGGTAGAAAAGTTGCTCAAGCTATTGAAACAGAATGGTGGAGACAAGGAGGTAACGGTACACGTTTTGCGTTATCTTATAATTTGTTTCATCAAAGAAGATTATATGCTAAAGGCGAACAACCAGTTCAAAAATATAAAGATGAGTTATCTATAAATGGTGATTTATCATATCTTAATTTAGACTGGAAGCCAGTTCCTATTATAGCTAAGTTTGTAGATATTGTTGTTAATGGACTATCTAATAAAGATTATGAAATAAAAGCTTTTGCTCAAGATCCAGTTGCTTTAAAAAAACGAACTGATTACGCTACAGCTATTTTACAAGATATGGCCGCTAAACCTTATCTTGATAATTTACAAAATACTTTAGGTCTAGATGAATATCAAACTGATAAGACAAAACTTCCTGAATCAGAAGAAGAATTAGATTTGCACATGCAACTATCTTATAAGCAGTCTATAGAAATAGCTGAAGAAGAAGTTATAAATAACGAGCTTAGTAAAAACAGATTTGATAATATTAAGAAAAGATTTAATCAAGATTTAGTTACATTAGGTATAGGAGCAGTAAAAACTAGTTGGAATAAAGCCAATGGAGTAACAGTGGATTATGTTGATCCAGCTTATTTAATATATTCTTATACAGAAGATCCAAATTTTGAAGATATATATTATGTAGGTGAAGTAAAAGCAATGACTATTCCAGAAGTTGCAAAAAGATTTCCAGGTTTATCAGAAGCAGAGTTAACTAAAATACAAGAAACTCAAGGATATAGTTCTCAAACTATGTATGGTTGGCAAACTTACGATCCTAATACAGTACAAGTATTATTTTTTGAATATAAAACTTATAATACTCAAGTATTTAAAATAAAACAAACTGATCAAGGTTTACAAAAAGCATTAGTAAAAGACGATCAATTTAATCCACCAGAAAATGATAACTTTGAAACTGTTTCTAGAAAAATAGAAGTACTATATCAAGGAGCTAAAATTATAGGAAACAATCAACTTATAGAATGGAAAATGTCTGAAAACATGACAAGACCTTTTTCTGATACTACTAAAGTAGAAATGAGTTATACTATATGTGCGCCTAGAATGTATAAAGGAAGAATTGAAAGTTTAGTAAGTAGAGTCACAGGATTTGCTGATATGATTCAAATAACTCATTTAAAGTTACAACAAGTTATTGCTAGAATGGTTCCTGATGGTGTGTTTTTAGATATGGACGGACTTGCGGAAGTAGATTTAGGTAACGGTACCAATTATAACCCAGCAGAAGCATTAAATATGTACTTCCAAACTGGTAGTATTGTAGGTAGATCTTTAACTCAAGAAGGTGATATGAATCCTGGTAAAGTACCTATACAAGAATTACAAACTGGTAGTGGCGGAGCTAAAATACAAAGTTTAATACAAACTTATCAATACTATTTACAGTTAATAAGAGATGTGACCGGGTTAAATGAAGCTAGAGATGGTAGTTTGCCTGAAAAAGATACATTAGTAGGTTTACAAAAAATGGCTGCTAATGCTTCTAATACCGCAACAAGACATATTTTAACTGCTAGTTTATGGTTAACTCTAAGAACATGTGAGAATATTTCTCTTAAAATTGCAGATTCTTTACAAGATCCTTTAACATTAAATTCTCTTAAAAATTCTATATCTACTTATAACGTGGGTACTTTAAGTGAAATACAAAATCTTTCTCTACATGATTTTGGTATATTTCTAGAATTAGAACCAGAAGAAGAAGAAAAAGCTATGTTAGAACAAAACATACAGATGTCTCTTCAACAAGGTGGAATAGATTTAGAAGATGCTATTGATATTAGGCAAGTTAAAAATTTAAAACTTGCTAATCAAATGCTTAAGCAAAAGAGAAAGCAGAAGCAAAAACAAATGCAAGAAGCTCAGCAAGCTAATATACAAGCACAAGCTAACGCAAACGCGGAAGCTAGTGAGAGGCAAGCTCAAGCAGAGATGCAGAAACAGCAAGCTTTAACCGCATCTAACGTGCAGTATGAGCAAGCTAAAAATCAAATGGAAATACAAAGAATTCAAACTCAGGCTCAATTAGATATGGAAAAAATGCAAATGAAGCATCAATTAGACATGGAAATTGAAAAACTGAGAGTTGAAGCTATGAAAGAAAAAGAATCTTTTATTGAAGATAGAAAAGATAAAAGAACTAAAATGGAAGGTACACAGCAAAGTAAAATGATTTCACAAAGAAATAATGATACAATGCCAATTGACTTTGAAAACAATCAAGGTCAAGCTCCATTAAATTAATAATTAATTATATAATATTTTATTATGGCAGAACAAAAAGCGGCCGTAGAGGTCAAACAAGAAGGTGACTTTAAAATAAAGTCTAAACCTAAAAGAAAAACTAAAGATTTAACTAAAACTAATGATGAGCCAGTAAAGGTTGATTTAACAAAACCAGATGCTCAAGGTGAAGTTATACCTGAAGTTGTAAAAGTTGATTTAACAGAAAAAACTAAAGAAGATGCCGTTCAAGAGCGAAAAACAGAAGAAGTTCCTGATGATAAACCATCCGGAGATTTACCAGAAGTGGAAGAACAAATACGGGTCATCAATACAGATGAAACAGAAGGGTCAACCATTGAGCGTGTTGAAGAAACTGTTGAAGAACAAACTGTTAAACAAGTAGAACAAGAAATAAAAGTTCCTGAAAATTTAAATAAACTAGTTGATTTTATGAATGAAACTGGTGGAACATTAGAAGACTATGTTAGATTAAATAGAGATTATACTAATATAGACGAAAATGCATTACTAAGGGAATACTATAAAAACACTAAACCTCATCTTAATAATGATGAAGTATCTTTCATGCTGGAAGATAGTTTTGATTATGATGAGGAGGTTGATGAAGAGCGAGACATCATGAAAAAACAACTCGCTAAAAAAGAAGCTATTGTAGAAGCTCGTAATCATTTAGATAGATTAAAACAACAATACTATGATTCTATTAAGTCTCGTAATATTGTTAATGATGATCAGCAAAAGGCTACGGAATTTTTCAATAGATATAAAGACGAACAACAAGTCGTTGAAGAACAGCATAAAAGATTTAAAGACAACACTAAAAAATTGTTTTCTGAAGATTTCAAAGGTTTTGATTTTAAAGTAGGTGACCAAAAATTTAGATATACTGTTAAAAATCCTAACGCTGTTGCTGATAAACAGTCTAATATCAATAACTTTGTAAATCCTTATTTAAATGATAGAGGAGACATGGTAGATACAGCTGGTTATCATAAAGCTATGTACACAGCTATGAATGCAGATCAACTTGCTACTCATTTTTATGAGCAAGGTAAAGCTGATGGCATTAAACAAGTTGTGGACGGCTCTAAAAACCCAACTCTAGATACGCCGAGGCAAGTTGCCGGTGGGGATGTATTTGTAAAAGGTTTCAAAGTCAAAGCTGTCAGTGGTACGGATTCGTCAAAACTTAGAATTAAAAAGAGAAGTTTTAACAATTAAAATTAATAAAAATGGCTTTAACCCCACAATTTGGTACTATTGTACCATCACAAAGACAGGAGGTTTTACAGTCTAACTATTTACAGTGGACAGACGCTGGAGCTGCTAACTTTGCGGATTTTGCACAGCAGTATTTACCGGAAATCTACGAACAAGAAGTTGAAAGATATGGTAACAGAACTCTATCTGGATTCTTAAGAATGGTTGGTGCTGAACTTCCTATGACAAGTGACCAAGTAATCTGGTCTGAACAAAATAGATTACATATTGCATATGATGGCTGTACTGTAGCTGGTAACGTAATTAACGTTAACCCTACTGGTGCTGCTGATATTAACAATGTTATTTCTGCTAGAGCGACTGTAGTAATTATGGACGACTTTGGTGCTGAAGTAAAAGCGTTAGTATCTATATCGGATCCAGGTGCTGGTACTATTACTGTTGAACCTTATACTGCTGCTACAATTGCAGGTGCTGGTTTAGTAGGTAATGTAAAAGTATTTGTTTACGGTGCTGAATATGGAAAAGGATCAGTTACTCCTAACTTTGTACCAGGAGCTGGTGCTACTTCAACTCTTGCAAACGGACAATACATTAGTGTTGACCCTGCATTTACTCAATTCCAAAATAACCCTATCATTATTAGAAACAAATATGTTGTTAATGGTTCTGATATGGCTCAAATCGGTTGGGTAGAAGTTGCTACAGAAGATGGAACAGGAGGATATTTATGGTATCTAAAAGCTGAATCAGAAACTAGACTTAGATTTGAAGACTATTTAGAAATGATGTGCGTTGAATCAGAATTAACTGCAGGAGGTTCTGCGGTTGCTGCTGGTGCATCAGGAGCTATTGGTTCTCAAGGTTTATTTGCTGCTATCCAAGATAGAGGTAATGTACAAGTTGGTTTCTCTACAGCTACAGGTATTGGAGATTTCGACGAGATTCTTAGAAACTTAGATACTCAAGGTGCTATTGAAGAGAACATGCTTTTCTTAAATAGAGAGACTGCTTTAGAATTTGATGATATGTTAGCTAACATTTCTTCAGGTGCTAATGGTGGTACTGCTTTTGGTTTATTTGAAAATTCAGAAGAAATGGCTTTAAACTTAGGTTTTAGCGGTTTCAGAAGAGGTTCATACGACTTCTATAAAACAGACTGGAAATACTTAAACGACGCTTCTACGCGTGGTGGTATGGTTGGTCCTGCTTCTATTGAAGGTGTATTAATACCAGCTGGTACTACTACAGTATACGATCAAGTTCTTGGTACTAACATCAGAAGACCTTTCTTACACGTAAGATATAGAGCTTCACAAAGTGATGATAGAAGAATGAAGTCTTGGTTAACAGGTTCTGCAGGTGGAGCATATACTTCAGATCTTGATGCAATGGAAGTAAACTTCCTTTCAGAAAGATGTTTAGTAACTCAAGCTGCTAATAACTTTGTTTTATTCCAAGGAGTATAACTATTGTAAGGTAAGGGCGTTTCGGCGCCCATATACCTTTTTAACTATTTAATTATATTATATTATGGCAAAAAAGAAAAAAGAAGAAGAACAGGTTGAAGAAGTTATAACAGCTCCTGCTCCTGTTAAAGAAAAACCAGTTAAAAAAAATAGCTGGGAAATAAAAGATAGAACTTATCTATTAAAAGGAAATAAAGAACCACTTACATTTACTATACCTAGTAAACACACGAGAAGACATCCTTTACTTTGGTTTGATGCAAGTAAAAATACTCAAAGAGAATTGAGATATGCTACAAACATGAGTTCACCATTTGTTGATGAACAAAAAGGAGAAGTAACAATGGGTCATATTATTTTTAGAGATGGAATATTATCTGTACCTAAAGAAAATATTGGTTTACAACAACTGCTTTCTTTATATCACCCTATGCGTGATAAAAAGTATCAAGAGCATGTCCCTCAAAGAGTAGCTCAAGATCAATTACAAGATATAGAGTTTGAAATAGAAGCATTAAATGCTGCTAAAAACATGGATATTGATCATGCAGAAGCTATAGTTAGAGTAGAAATTGGTTCTAAAGTTTCATCTTTATCATCTAAAGAATTAAAAAGAGATTTATTATTACTTGCTAAGAAAAATCCTCAATTATTTTTAGCTCTTGCAAAAGATGATAACGTACAGCTTAGAAATTTTGGTATTAATGCTGTTGAGCTTGATATCATTAAATTATCTTCTGATCAAAGATCTTTCCATTGGGGAAGTAATGACAGAAAATTAATGGCTGTTCCATTTGATGAAAATCCATATTCAGCTTTAGCATCATGGTTTAAAACTGATGAAGGAGTTGAAGTGTATAAGTCTATTGAAAAAAGACTATAATAAATATCAGGGGCGGATTCGTCCGCCTCTATATTAAACAATAAAAATATAATGGTAAACGTAAACACTGTATATAAAACCGTGTTGTTAATATTAAATCAACAACAGAGAGGATATATGACACCTGATGAGTTTAATAAAGTATCAGCTCAAGTTCAATTAGATATATTTGAAGCATACTTTGAAAACTTGAATCAACAATATCGTGTACCACAAAATGATACTGAGTACGCTAATAGAATAAAAAACATACAGCAAAAATTACAATTTTTTCAAAGAACAGGTGCAACAACTTTTGTTGGACCTTATTTTGAATTAACACCTACAGATGTTTATAGAGTAGGTAGTGTTTTTTATAAAGGTCAAGAGCTTACACAATATTCTCAAAGAAATGAGTTGACACAAATATTACTTTCCCCGTTAACTCAGCCTACTAAACATTTTCCCATATATTTATATGAAGAAGACAAACTTTATGTGTATCCTACTGATATACAAGAAGACGTTACTTTTTCATATGTAAAAACTCCTGCTGATCCTAATTGGGCTTTTGGTGTAGGAAGTTTAGGTCAGTTTGTTTTCCAACCTGTAGGTCCAACATCTGCTTCTGTAGATTTTGAATTAGCTATTTCAGAACAAACAAATATTATAATGAGGGTATTAGCATATGCTGGAGTTATAATAAACGACCCTACAATAATACAAGTAGCTGGCCAAGCGGTAGCTACAGAAGAACAAAACGCAAAATCATAAAACATGGCACAACCAAATGGTGGTTTAATAACCGAAACTAATCAACAATATTACGCGGGTGCGCAGGGCTTTACAGTATCTGATCCAGCTGGTCAAAGTGATTTTACATTTACATTTGACACTAGTTTAGTATTTGGTGACTATGATCCAGCTAATGTAGATTATGCTAAAAATAATTTTAAACTTTATAGTAGTCCAACTGGTTTAACTTATACAGAGTATGTTTTACCATATACAGTTGAAAATAATATTGTTAAATTAACTGCACCACTAGCCCAAGGGGAAACACTAGTGTGTCAATTAAAAACAATAACAGGCGGTAATTACGGTAACAAAGATGCTTATGGCATGACCGTAGAACAAAACTATGGTGGTTATGCTTATATAACAGTAAAAGATTTAGTCAACAACTTTATGGTTGCTTATGTAGGTCAAGATAAAATAATACCTAGAGTTGATAGAACTGATGTTATATTTCATACTAAAAGAGGTTTACAAGAATTTAGTTATGATACATTAAAAAGTATTAAATCTCAAGAGTTAACAGTTCCACATAATTTAAGTTTAGCACTACCACAAGATTATGTTAATTATGTTAGAATATCTAGGATAGATGCTTTAGGAGTACAACATATATTATATCCTACAAATAATTTAACTGATTCACCTTATGAAATGCCTTTACAAGATAATCTTGGAACACCCACTCAAGATAACTTTGGTGAAAATACAGAAGGAAGTTCACTTACAGAGGAAAGATGGAAAAGAGCTAATACTAATTTACTTAATCAAAACTTTAATAACAGTTTATTTAACCAAGGAGCTGATTGGTGGGGATATGACTGGGGTTATGGAGGATTTTGGTATTATAATTATGGTGAATTATATGGTATGGAACCACAATATGCTCAAACTAATGGCTGGTTTAACATGAATGAGCGTGAAGGTAAAATATCTTTTTCAAGTAATTTAAAAGGACAACTAGTAATAATAGAATATATTTCAGATGGATTAGCTTATGATTTAGATAGTAGAATACCTAAGCTAGCAGAAGAAGCAATGTATCAACATTTGCTATACTCTATATTATCTACAAGAACTAGCACTGTTGCAATTGCGCCGCAATATAAAAAACAAAGATACGCTGCATTAAGAAATGCTAAAATAAGATTATCAAATATTAAATTAGATGAAATAGCTCAGGTAATGAGAGGTAAATCTAAATGGATTAAACGTTAGTAAATGGCAGAAATTAAAAATACCTTTCTACAGGGTAGAATGAATCAAGACATAGACGCTAGATTAATACCGCAAGGAGAATATCGAGCAGCTGTTAATTTATTAATTAGTAGATCAGAAGGAGCTACTGTTGGTGAGTTTGAAAATATACTAGGTAATAGTGAATTAAGCTCTACAGTAAAAGGACTTCTAAGTAATATAATTGGAGTGCATGTAGATGACATTAATAATTTAATATATACTTTTAATACTAATTTTCCTTTACCAGCACAAACCTCAGAAAGAGCTGACAACACTAATGATTGTTATATTCAAAGACTTGATTTAAATACAAATACTTCTAGTATAATAGTAGATGGTTACTGGTTAAATTTTAGTAGGCAAAAACCTATTAACCAAACTAATTTAGTAGAAGACTTACTTTTTTGGACAGATGATTTTAATCAACCAAGACGTATAAATGTAACTTCTGCTTTTAATTCACCATCTTATTATTTTAGAGAAAGTCAAATATCTGTAGCAAGATATTATCCTTATGAAGCTTTAATACCTATGGAAAGACAAACTGTAACAGTTTCTAATCCTAAAGGAGCTTCATCTGATACTGAAATATTTATAACTGCAGGTAATGATAAAATAAGATATGGAGATATTGTAACAGCAAACGATAAAACTGAACCAACAACATCTATTATACAAAATTCTATTCCACCAGTTAGAGTAGTAAAAGTTGTAAATAATACTGAATTTAAAGTTTGGCCTCCTATACAACCAGGTGCATTACCTGATGGAGCTGTTATTGATTTTTCTAGAACTACAATGGAAAATAGAGCTGATAAATATGAGCCTAATTTTTCTATACAAGAAATTACAGAAGTATGGGACGGTGCTAATCCTTTAAATCCTGATCAAATTTTAATAGATGATTGGGAAATGGGAGGGTTTCCTAGAATAGGTGATTTAGTTAGAATAGTAACTAATATTGGTGGTAGTGTTGTACCTGATAATTTAAGAATAAAAAATATAGAGTTTATACTCGGAGATAATACTCCGCCATCAAAACCTGATTTTAGTAGATACACTCTAACTTTAAGTGAAGATGTACAAAATGGCGCGCCAGCTATTTTACAAGTTGGTGATATTATTTCTATAGCAAATAATGAAACCTATGATACTTCTTTTGATGGTGATACTAAATATTTAGATGATAAATTTGTAAGGTTTAGTTATAGATTTAGATTTGTAGAAAATGAATATTCTTTAATAGCTCCATTTAGTCAAATAATGTTTATACCTAAACAAAAAGGAGAGTTTAATTTAGGCCAAACAAATACTTTAACACAAGCTCCTAGTAATACTTTTCAATCAACAGGTAAAACAGAAATATATAACTATTATCAAGACGAAACAGATGCTTATACTAGTACTATATTAGAATGGTTTGAAAACAATGTAGATTCAATAGAGTTAAAAATACCTCTTCCTACTTTAACATCGTCAACTAAATCTAATATTATTCAACAAATTCAAGAAAGATTTCAAATAAACTCTATAGATATATTATATAAAGAGTCTGATGCTGAAAGTATAAAGGTTTTAGATACTTTAGATTTGTCTTTACAAAATGAAGATAAAATTGAAACAATACTATACGATGATGATATTAACGGTTTAACAACAAAGTTATATTTAAAATATAGTTATACGTCTAATAAACCTTATAAAACACTACCAGAAGATCAAACTACAAGAGTTTATGACAAAGTACCTATTAAAGCTTTAAGTCAAGAGTTAATATCAAATAGAATAGTTTATGGTAACTATTTACAAGGTATGACACCTCCAGAGTCTATAGAATACACAGCTAATTGGTCACCTAGAGATGCTCAAACATCAGACTATACAACTCAGTATCCTTACAGTAATGTTAAACAAAACAGAACGTATCAAGTTGGGTTTGTTTTAGCTGATTATTATGGAAGACAATCCGATGTTATTTTATCTACCTTAGATCAAGTAGAAGAATTTAAAGGTTCTACAGTTTATGTTCCATATAGATCGGCTGGAGATGCAATAGATGAACCTGTTATTGATTGGTTGGGTAGAAATTTAACATTAGATATTAGTGAAGAAATAGCAACAGAAATAAATCCTTCTCAAGGAAAACCTGGTATCTATAAAGAAGATGGAAACGTTGTTACTTTATCAGTAAATGATCCGGGTGAAGATTTTATAGTAAATAAAACTTATTCTACACTTTCTTCTCTTAATGGTTCAGGTCTTACAATAAGAGTTACAGAAGTAGATGCTGTTTCAGGAGAAATATTGGCTTTTATTATTGCTACAAGTGGAGCAAATTATGAGGTTGGTGAAATAATAACGATTGCAAGTCCTGTATTTGGATCACCAAATGCTATATTACAAGTAGACGAAGTTGGAGTAGCTAATCCATTAGGATGGTATACGTATAAAGTTGTTGTTAAACAGCAAGAACAAGAATACTATAATGTATTTTTACCTGGTTTTGTAAATGGTTTACCGATATGTAATCAGGTGTGGGACGGTGTAGATAATCAAACAAGTTCTTCTCCACCCACTTCTACATGTTCTAAAGTTGATTCTATACAAACAGAAAGAGGTAAAATTGCATTTGCTACTTTATTAAGTGAAAATGTAAACAAAATTCCTAGAAGTTTAGATGAAGTAGGACCTACAGATTTAGAATTTAATAGTGATGAAATTTTATTTATCCGAGTTAATAATCCTAATGTGTTAGGAGTTACAGGTGATGATACATCCGTGTATGATCAAATTGATGCGGTTAACAAACAGTATTATCCTAATCAATTACAACAAAATGTTTTAACTATTGAAACTGTAAGAGATAGTGAATTACAAGCTGTTCCTTTTAAAAAATTTAGAAGATCACCTAATAGAGCTATTTGGCCTTATGTTACAGATGATGTAACTAATCATGCAGTACCATGTACTCATGGAGTAGCAGCTGTTGGTGCACAAGAGTATACTCAAAAATCAGGATTTAAAGGTGAATACAATTCAAATGTATTAGTTGCTGATACGTGTAGAGTAGAAGATAATGGACCGCCTATTGTTTATAGTGGAAACGTATTTAGTGTTTCATCAGGTTCTATTCCTTGGGGAGATGTAGGTGATACAGCTCCTTTTTATGGTGCAGATCAAAATCCTTTTATAATAAAAATTGGCCAAGTAACTAATTATGAAAATCCTATTGGGGCTATTGTTGCTGGTCCACCATTAGAAAATCAAGGATGCGCAGCACCTAATAACATAATTCCTCATGATAGTAATTGGCCAACAGAAGATGGTGAAGGTTTAAGATCTATGCGTCCTATATTAAGTATTGCGGAAACAAAGCCA
>MDSX01069905.1_pt1 | contig 23799 bp, 20 predicted proteins | sample 811141 | NCBI WGS metagenome assembly MDSX01 (sample SAMN05326642, study PRJNA326480) | marine metagenome | isolation source: seawater | place: Atlantic Ocean: South East | collected 2010
CACGATCGCGATCCAAACAGGAATTCGGATCCATCCGTTTCTTCTCACAAACGCTTTATTCAACATGACCACCGTCCACGTCCACAAGGCCAGCGTCTGTATCCATGTGATATACCAGACTTTGCGATAATACGTCATCATTTGACCCAAAACGTACAATACGATCAGAAGACCAAACTCGGGCATTGTTTTTATGAACGTCGAAAGAAATATTGGTAATGCCAAGATCGCAATCACTTTGATCCAGTAGCTGGGTAAGCGAGGTTCTGGACGTCTTACGGTATTGTAATCATCTTTAATCTCTTGCACCAATTCATCGTATTTAAATAAATCCTCGTTGTTAACTTGTTCTTGTAATACTTGATTTTGTGCTTCGGTCTCTTGTTGTATTTCCAATCGAATCTCTTCCGTTTCCAAACGAAATGGTTCCCAATATCTTTCAATGATCCGTACTGCCCTAATTTTCGTTTGTAAATGTTGCCTGAATGCACGTTGGATAGTGGAAGCAGCTTTGTTTTTGTATCTCATTTCGTCTGTGATAACCGTAATCGATTTTCGTTGTGGTTGAAAGTTCAAACATTGCTTCTCCATCTCTTGTGGTTGATCAAGAATCTTGTCAACCGTTGGAAAACAACTTTCGCACATTTTGCACATAATATCTGGAGTCACTTTTGCTTTTAAGAATGCAATAAGTACTTCTTGAAAAAACTCATCGTTGCGAAAAAACGAAATATCTGATAACTGTGGGAATTCTTTTACACCACGTCCTTTGTTCAAAAAAAAGTTCCTCGTGTTAGCACAAGCTTTGCGTTGCTGTTTGGTCCAATAGACATTTTGCAACTTGTAATGCTCGTTTATCTTAATATCAGTTTTGTTTGTTCTATCGACATCCACCTTACAATTTACAGTATGAATTTTGTCGAATAGTGAAACTATTTTATCGGGTGGAAAAGGCTGCAAATAATTATAATACCTGAAAATTAATAGTTTGCATGCTTGTTCGGCTGTTAGTTTTCGAATAATACGGATGTAGGCTTCGTCTGTTATGACACCAACAGCCGAAGACATTACGGCAGGATAAGAATACAAACGATCTTTCCCTTGACGATTTTTCCCTTTTTTTAATTTAACAATATTTGTTACGTACATTTGATACTGTAGGTGGTCAAAAATAAATTGACTTACACCCAAACGATCTTTTCGTAAACCCTTTAAGCATTCGCATTTATTTAAGCACTCGCATTCAATATTTAACGAATTATCCCATTTAATACTACGAATTATTGAATTATCCCACGATATCCTACGTTTCTTATGTGTTTTAGACATAGTATGGTTTTTGGAGCTCGCGCTTTGTTGTATGAGCTAGCTTTGCTTGTTTATGTCGTATGTTGTATGAGCTAACTTTGCTTTTGTTTATATTTAAATGCTTTATTCAACTTTTATTCATTTCAGTGCATTAATTGTGACCTAAAATTGACAATTTTTGCACAGATTTTTTGTACCTTATGCTATACCTACTACCAATCTTGAAAATTGACCTAAAATTGACAATTTTTGCACATTTAATGCTATTTCTATGTAGCGAAGCGAGCTTGAAAATCTAAAATGGTGTGATACGGTACATGAAGCTCGCTTCGCTTTATTTTTAGTAATAGCAAAATACAAATTTCTAAAATTCTACATTAATTTAAATAAGAAAAATAACAAACTTTAATAATAAATAAAACGAAGCGAGTTCAGCATAAGAACATACACTTCACCAGCTCCACCTGTATATAAAACTAACAACACGTAACTATGCAATCCCCTACAAACACCATGCCCACGCCTTACAAATTAAACACCACCGTATACGTAGAAACGGCCGACGTATGGCAAGAAGCTACCGTCGTCAACGTGCATGCAACAGGGAATTCCAGCCACCGCATTCTTTACGATATTCTTTACACGCTTTCCAATATGATAGAAACCCACGTCGAACCGTCGAGGGTTTTTCCCGTCACGTTGTTTTTAAAAGAAATTATGGATAAACACGTCATCAATCTAGTATCCAGCAATGGATCCGTAACCGAGAAACAAGGGTCCGAGAAAACACCGCCACCGTCTCCAACAAAATTAAACACAAACGTAAACAATATCAACGCATTCCGAGCAAGCACACCTACCCAACCGAGGTACGCCGAAATGTTTTTGACCATGCAACAAGACGTAAACATGCTCCGACAAAAACTAGATGCCGTGATAAAAGGCCCGATACAAACGCAACAAGAAGATATGACCAAAAAATTTGACTGGGAAACCTTTGATACCCTATCCAATTTCTCACCCGCCGTATCCATTCAGGGCGACTTGGAAAGTATCGACAGCATCAATTTGAACGAATGCAATCATGTTGCCACCAAAGGAGAACGCAATGGAAAAAGAAAATCGAAACGAAAACGACGCGAAACAGATATTTAGAATATGGCACGAGGTTTAGTTTTTATAATAATCATAATCACCCATTTTATACGCTTTAATCCACACGCGCCGAGATTTATTTGTCGTTAGCCATTCCCTATGGAAACATTGTTGGAAGTTTGATTCGGTGTAGTCGGAAGTTTTGGTAATGTCAAATTCTGATTGTACGCGTTGTAGTGCCTCTTCGTAGGTTTCGTACACTCCAAGAATCTGTGGATCATTCTCATAAAATTTTAATTGCATGTAACAAAAATATTGTTTAAAATTACTCATTTTTAAAACACTTACAAGTCACTATCGCTATCGTAAGACGGGTCGTCTCCAGTTTTATAATCTTCGTCACTACGCTCTTCCGATTGTATAGAATCTGCATCACTACTCTCACCTGCCTCTAATTCCTCCTCACGCGCTTCCATTTCCGCTGCTTCTTTTGCTTGTTCATTCAAATATTTTGCTAGTCGAATCTCCTTTATATTATCATTATCCTCTGCATCCACCATGACATAGTAGAATACGCCTTTGTATTTTAAGGTAAAAAGATCACCCATCGTTCGTTTATTGATTAGTGTTCCAAAATCGTCGGAATTCATGTTTAAATTACTTGTATTAAACAATCGATTGATCGGATCTTCGTTCGGTTCGTTTGGATTTAAGGTTTCCAGAGCTTCTCTAAACGCAGCTAGTAAGTCATTAAAGGCATATCCAATTCTCTCTTTAAATGTCTTTTTTTGTTTGCTTCCATAACTCAACCAGGTTGGTGGATTACTATTTGTTGCTATCTTTTGTACAATCTGTTGTTTGGATTGTTTCTCAAATGCAATAGGATACCACCATCGCAAATAATCAAATGGATCCGCCACATTTACTTCAATGTCATTGTTTTGGTCGAGGATTGTTGGATCTTTTTGTAAGTTTGCAAACGCCTCTCGTAGGTTTTTTTCTATTTTACGCGCTTCGAATTGCGGTAATTGTTTTTGACGTGCATACACAAAATCCTTACGCGATTCGTCTTCACCAAAGTTAGGCTTTTCAACCATCTCCTTCGCATCAGCCAAGGCTTGCTTTGCCTTTTCTAATTTGTTTCTCAATTCTTGGTCGTCTTTGCTCTCTAGCTCCCGTTTCTTTTCTTTTATCCATAACGTTGTTTTTTTTATTTGTTGCTCTAAGATCTTTTTATCTGTAATATTTAAATCCAATTGATCGTACTCATATACGCTATACATTACTTCTAGTATGTCTTTATTGTCTTTAATTTCGTTATATGAAATGTTAAACTTGTTGTGGAAATAACCTTTACAAGAAAACTCTACAATCACGTCTGGTATCTTGTCGTCGAGCGGCTGGTTCCGCTTTTCTTCTTTATATCCGTTGGATAAATCCACCAACTTCCAATTGTGGATACGAACATCCTCGCACCCTAATTTCAACTTTAAATACGTTATGTATTGTGTTTCTTTATCACGAGTTAAGTTATTACGTTTGTTAAACGCAGTCTCTTCTATTTTTGCGCCCATCTTTTGATTTTCATCATTAATTTTTGATCGATTGACCTTGTATGACTTTGCCTGCTTCAAAATTTCTAAATATTGACTCATGCTTTTGGTTTAACGTTCTTTTTGTTTATATAGACATCGTCATCGTCCTATAAATATATGCTGTATCTTGGTTGTATCTATATTTATCTTTGACTGTTTATAAACTTCTTTTATAATACTTTTCAACTGTTGTGGGGTTGTATTAGTATCTACTTGTAATTCTGGTCCAATCTTGTCGTTGTTGACATTCTCTAATTGAATATTTACACTTGCATTGCCTTTATTATTGACGTTGAACTGTTTCCGTGCACGAACTCTTGTATCCCCAAAAACAACTACTAAGGTTAGCAAACTCTCTGTACTTAATTGTTTATAGGTCATGTAAGCACCAATATTAGCATAATTTAACAGATCCGACCGATCGATTGAATCGTCGCTTGACTCATCGCTCGACTCGTCAAACAACAATTCTTCTGCCAATGCCATGACTTCTTGATCATACATTGGATAGCTATTAACCACGTCCGCATTAATTCGTTTTTGACTTTCAACTAGTGCAAACATCAACATCTCGTTTATTTCCTTTACTATTTCTAAACTTACTATTTCTTTTCTCCATGTCGCAATTTGATTCTTTATCTTGTCTTTAAATATTGTCAAACGCGTCCTCTCTGAATACGATTCTCCATATTTTTGAAACTCGGATGTTTCCACTAATTGCTCATCAATCCTATCCAAAATAAACTTTCTGTAGAATTGTTCTTTCATTGTCTGTAAATCCAACTTCATAATGCATTGGTCCAGCATATATTTTAAAATACAATACAACTCTTTCCAAAAGAAGTAACAAGTTCGATACGACTCGAAAGCCAACCAATAATCTTCGTCCACTTTTGGCTTTACATAATCGGACCACGGTATACCTTTTAAATTTAGATCCAATTTCCTGTATGTATCAAACCTTGAACTATCGGCTCCATTGTAAGCAAAAAAACGTTCAGGGTCAGAGTTAACATCAGGGTTAAAATAATACACAGGATACTTTGTTGCAAGAGTAGACGTGCTTTCGCGGTTGCGCTTTTCCTGGTCCGTTCCTTGAAATTGAAACAGTGCATCCCTTGTAATTGTCATTTCCTCAAATACATTTTCCAAAAAACTAGGATACAAGGTAAACGGGAAGATTGATACGCCATTCTTCTGCACACGATCCGATAATTCTTCACCGAGCGAATAATCGTTTTTCCCAGTGCGCGCACTTGTTTGATACCCCAATAAAAAGAAAATTAAATATTGTTTCTCTACTGGTTTTAATGTTTCCAAAAATGTATTTATCTCGTTCTCATCGCACTTCTTATTATAATCCATAATGTACGGTTGTGCAATAATAGCTTCTAGCTGCTTTTTTTCGGCAACATTGACTGACTGCTTTTGTTTTAATTTGTCTTCTATTGCATTTAACTTGGCTCGCGCGCCCTCTTTCTCCTTCAGAATATCATTTGCTAAAAAGGTATCCAGTTTTTTTAAAACTTCATATAAGTTATTATGCATCTTCGTAATGTGGTCATGTACTTTCTCGACTTGTGTTCCCTTAGAACTCTTAACCTTAGAACTCTTAAAGTATTGTGCCCATATAGATGCCATACCATCCGTAACTGCGTTCTTTCCCAATGTTTTTGGAATGGCTGGTGGTCTTGCATGCTGATACACGCGTTCCAACAAACTATTCACAGTGATCTCCAACTTTAGCATTTTACCGAATCGATAGTACAGCTTATTGTCTTCGCTGTCTGCATTTTTTGTCAACCGTTTATCAATCGCAGCCTTCCTTCTTGCGTTGATTATGGCTGTCGAGCTGGCTTCGCTGTTTTCTCTAATTAACTGAAAACTTTCTTTTGTATACACATACCTTGAAGTGTACTCGTCCCACGATTCATACACCGTTTGAAAATTGCCCATGGTTTCAGGTTTTATAGAATCCACACCCGCTTTTATCTGCATCAATGCATCTTTTTTGGTATAGCTAAACTGTTGTTCTGTGCCTTCCACTAACATGCATATTTGTTTTATCTCCCCAACCGTCTTGACCTTATACAATTGCATAGAGTGTACATCTTTGTATACCCCATCTACTTTCTGACTGAGTTGAACGTAAGCTTGTTGGGCAAACCCACTTAACCGCTCAGTATATAAATTCATAGGAATACAACTGTACGAGGTAGGCTCCATCACGCGCACCGCTTTCAACTTTTGTATTAGAGGTTCGTTTAATTCGTATTTTATGTAGCGAACTGCTTCTTTTGTTGACAGTGTTTGTTCCTCACCACTTTTTGGGTACGTAACTAAAAAACCTTTGCCGTCAGGGTTTTTCTGAACTCTTGCATCGTATATCTTTCCTTCATATTCAACCTTCACCTTGTCAAAATAACAAGCTCTTAGTTCCTTAACTGTTATTGCCATGTTATTCACCTCCTTCTGACTTTTGAATGGCATGTCATCCACAAAAAACTTAAAATTTTCCCAGAAATCGCTTCGAAGATTGTACTCCATCCAAAACCACATCAATGCACAAAACGAAGAAACAGGACCCTCCCAGTTATTGGTATTCTTTTTTCTTATACTAAGCAAGTTTCGTATTCTTGTTTTGCGTGGATCTAGGGCGGCGGCACCTGTAGTAAACAACTCTAAAACCGTTTCCAAGGTTTCGAAACACAATTTAGGCATACGACTAAGTATACTATTTTCCATAATCACCGTTTTTTTCGCAACATCCGTATCATAAAATGCAACACGATACAACAAATGCAAATCCTTTGTCGAAGCAATGTTGAGATGAATACGCTTTTCTATAGCATTTAACTTTTTTTCCAACATGGAATCCTTCATCGTCCACCATACCGTATACGGTACGAATACATCAAACACGGAATCGGTAAACGCCATCACCTTCAATACTTATTTTCCACACCTGCTATATACTCATACTCAGACGAGACCACTTTTCGGGGTCGATGTGTTGGCAATTCCAAATCTGTAAATCCAATTCAGCAGCATCAATACGCTCAAATATAGCGGTCTCACGCCTGCATATATCCATGTCCTCCGCGGAGAACGGTGTATGCCGATATGCAAAGCTGATATGATACGTACTTACCTGAAGCTTGCTCCCATTCAAATGGAGAGCACGTTGCAACGCATAAAAACGGGTGCCGTGATTTCCTAATGTACAACTTTGCGTCAGTGGACCGAAAGTGAAAAAAGGCTTCGCAATATTCTTATAGTATCGATACGGGGTTTTATAATCTAAAAGATTGGTCTTGATCGTAATGTGCACAGGAAAAGCAAAACTGTTGAATTGACTCACAAGCCTATCCATCACACTCTGTACAGCAGGCTTCCATGTTGTGCTAATCGGTAGTATTCTATACCATAAACAGATCCCAAACATTTGGAAACTCTAATACAACATAGTTTTCAATATATAAGCAACATATATGTTAAGTAAAAAGATGTATAGTAGATTTCCTTCATCCGACGAAAGCAGTGATGATGAAAGCAGTGATGATACAATTTTGCCAAATAACATAAAAAAACTTAAAAAGGATATAAAAGAACGTATTGATGACCTAGATGTTAAACTAAATAATCAGTACGTAGAATTTGAAAATAAAATAAAAGAGATGGTTGATTATGAGTTGACAGAAAAAGAGAAAGAACAACTTGTTTCTCAGGTCGAGAAGGTAGTCATGGAAAATCGAAAACAAAACCAGTATGGGTTGACCACCACACAACTAAAGAACGTTTCTAAGTATGTTTCTAATTATTTGAATTATTCTTTTGAATCATTTTATGAATTATTAAATAAAAAAAACGGAGAATTGGAAAACAAAATACGTGTACTCTCCAAAAAATTAAATTTAAAAACAAGAGAAGAAAAACTACAAAATCTGTCAAAAACAGTAACATCGTTAAATAAAAAAAACGGAGAATTGGAAAACAAAATAAGTGCAATGGAAGAAAAAATACAAAATAATCTGTATAAACAAATAGCATCTGTGTTTGTTCAAAATACTGAAAAAATAGAAAAATTAAAAACACAATTACAACAATTGAATACGAACGAAATACAAAACCAATACCAGGAACAAACACAAAAAATACAAAGAACAGTGACAATCATGCTAAATAATAGCAATGACTTATTAAAAACAGATATAACGCAAGCATTAACACGGGCATCTACATTAATCAATCAGAATAATAAAGAATTAAGAGAAATGAAAAACGCCATTAATAACATACTAAAACAGATAAACATGGCAGATTCACTGCTTCAACTGAATTCAAATACAGCGCAAGCGTTCTTAAAAGTCTAGTTACGCCTATAAAAAGCATAGAATCATGCTATCAAAATGAAGTGCGCCAGCGCCATGAGAGTGCGCCAGCGCCTCAAACAGTTAAACATTCAATACTTCGCCATAAGCCAAGTTGTCTTACTTGCTATTTTATTGTTTAACTGTGTCAATTTTTTTTCTTATACAACGAATCAAATCAATTCAATAACGGAGAAGGTGGAGCATTTTGAAACAAACATTAAATCGATGAGAAATTCAATAAAGGATTTAAAAAGTACGTTGAAGGAAACAAGAGATGAATTTAAGAGCTCGCTCCGCTCAATAAAAACCGAGTTATCCACCATAGAAACACAAGTAATAGGTATCAATGAAAAATTAGCAGAAGTAGTCAATCTCACGAAGAGATTCGATGACGTGCCATAGAGCTTGCTCCGCTTATTTATAAGGATTATTTTCTTTTTTAATATGATTCACCACTTCTCCAATACTCTTATAAATTGGCACATTATTCTTCTTTGCCTCTGGACGTAAAATGTTTTTTATGTATGGTGCCAACTCCTTCTCGTAATAATCATCATCAAAGGCATCATCCTTTGCATCCAAATACTTTTTGTTCAACTCTTTAGGCAATATCACCACTGCATCCACTAATTTTATATTCCACCATGTCGCGCCCATCACCCACAAATTCTTTTGCTTCAATAGTCTCGTCACCTTGTCGCATCGCTTCATTATCTCATCCCCATCTTTATCCCAAGACAACCATGACAGGTTTTTACCTTTACCTGTTGGAGGAGGCATTGCTCCTACGGCCCACATAATGGGATCTGCGTCCAAAAACTCCATCTTGGATTGCTTTTCCACAAAGTAACTCTTTCCCGACCCGCTAGGCATGATTATACTTCTTCCATGCCAGTGATAGGAATCCTTTGTCGTGTTCTTCGATAAATACGCCTCTAATCGTTCAATAAGACCATTCATTTATATAGTGCTGTCACGCACGCCTTATATAGACAATGGATCAACTGCTTTTAACTGTTATTTTATTGCTCATCTTTGGTGCGCTGTAAGTGACATAATACAGTATATAAATATACATAACACTGTAACAAAAACAAACCTTTCATGCCAAGAACCACTAAAAAACCAAAACCAAAGAAGAGCAAACCAAAAACAAAATCAAAATCAAAATCAAAGCAACGCAAAGGCAGCTGTTGGCCTGGATATCATCGAGTTTCTGGAACAAAACAATACGCAAAAGGTAGCTGTGCCAAAAATTAACATGCTTAAGTGGTTTAAAAAATCAAAACCGATTCCACTAGGTCGTTGGGCCATCCAAAAACAACATATTCCACGCAAAATTGATTTAGCAAATTGCGATAGCTGTGGAGTATGTCCTACCATTAAACCATCGCTGAAGTTAAAATATAAATATATAATAGTAGACGATGATATTGTTTTGGAAGGTATATATGGTATAACTGACAAACGCATAGATACACATGCCTAAAAACACACGTGTTGGTAGATGCGTTCAAAAACTCAAACCCAAACACGGGAAAGGTGCATATGCCATATGCCAAAAATCAACCAAACAAAGTTATAAAACAGGCAAATCATTAAATGCTGCTAGAAAGAGAGGACGTAAAAAACCGAAATAAAAAACTGAGAGCTCGCTCCGCTTAAATTTAGGGTTAGGACTAACTTGGCACATCGTGTCCATGTGATGTTAAAAATGCTTTAAACTCTTTACACTCCTTACTCTCGAAATCACCATCCAACACATCCATATCCCCATGCACCTTTATGATAAAGTCACAGATCAGAGAAGAGAATTTCTTCTTACCCTCGACGCACTCCACCATACAACCATTCAGATCCTCCAACGATCCAGCTAAATGCTTGTCCCTGATAGGAGCACACAACTTCTGCAACCATGAATACACGTAATGAATCAGCCCAGATAGATCCTCCAACTTGTAACACTTGTTCTCTATCAGCTGCTTAAATATGATCGGATCGCAATGCTCTGCAATCTCGTCTTGAATTTTCGTGTTGCGCTTCAAATACGAACACAAACGAATAATAAGCTCCCGATGCAACGTACACAACCAAATGACACCCTCGGCATTACCCGCATCGATCTCCGAGGTCAACTTGGCTCGAAACGAATCCTTGTACGCCGTCTGCACCTGCTTTCGTAATAAGACAGTCGGTGATACCTGCATAGCTTACATCGCACCGTCTTGCCTTATATAGGCACTCAAGCCGCTTCCCCACGGATACGACGAGCCAATTGCATATCAGCAACCATGATCGTCACGCGCTTCGCATGCAATGCACACAAATTCACATCTTCAAATAATGATACCAAATACGCCTCTGAAGCTTCTTGTAAAGCAAACAATGCATTCGATTGGATACGATACCCACCTGGAACAGGACGGCGACGCTCTTCCTCCGCAAATATTTCACGGACCAATCGCTGGAAGGGCAAACGCCGAATCAATAGCTCCGTCGATCGTTGGTATTTGCGAATCTCTTGCAACGCACGCGTGCCTGGACGATAACGACGAGGTTTTTTTACACCGTTTGTTGCAGGTGCCGTTTTGCGAGCCACTTTCACAGCCAACAATTTACGTGGTGCTTTACCACCTGTTGATTTTCGTGCAGTTTGTTTTGTTCTTGCCATTTTACTTATATAGGATTTTGATTCGCTTTTGTAATTTATACTTTGCTTCTGTAATTTAGATAACACACACAGAATTCCGCGTTCAGCTATCTGTAAACTACTTCCTTCTTTCTTACTTACACTATGTTTCAAATTTTTACCGCCATTTTTATACTCCTACGGCTTTCCATATTTATCACAGGAATAGCACTACTATTCAAATATTACATACAGCAGCGAATAAGGTACCTATACGGTGCCTACGACAAGGACAATTATAACGGCGTATATAGCGAATGGGGTGCCTATCCATACAAACAAGCCCGCTAACATGCTCAAGCACCAAAACATTTATTTCACTGGTAAAGTATTGAACGTCAAAGAGCTTGCCTCCGACAACGCCAAATCCTTTCGCTTCTCCAAACAAGAACGACAACAGTTGGACCTTGAAGGCCTGCCCATACGATTGGAACACGAAGATAACTTGGAAGTTGGCTCCATCAAAGCCTCCTGGAACAAAAACGGCGAACATTGGGTATTTGGATCCATCAACAAAGACAACATACCCGCAACCTTTGCCAAGCACGCTCTCATGAAATCAGGACCCAATCAAACCAACAAACCATACTACACAGGCCTATCCCTACAACACGTACACAGGGAATATCCAGACGGCACATCCGAAAAAAAGGGAATCGAAGTCAGCCTATGCACCGACCCCAGAAGACCCAACTGCAACATCGTATGGACTAGCGCACCTCAAACACAAACAAATAATAACACCTATAAATTAGTTACACAGCTAGCATCAAGCAACAGCATTGATAAAACAAATAACATGCAAACTGAACAAGAACCACAAACACAAACACAAGAAACACCAACCACCACTGAAACACCTACCGCACCACCCGCTGGAGCAGAACTCAGTGAAAAAGTTTACGATGAACTCGCAAAATTGATGGACAACGAAAAAAAACAACAAGACAAAATCCGTGACCTTGAAACCAAATTAGCAGATCACAACAAACTTCTAGAAGCTGAAAAACAAAAGAAACAAGAAGAAGACGCCGCCAAAGGAAGAGCACTCATGAGCACCTTCTTAGAACATGTCAAAGAATTAGTTGGAGATCAAGACGGACTACAACAACAAGTTGAACCACTCATCGCCGCCAACCCTGAAGGCATGGGAAGAGTCATGGAAATCGTATCCAAAGCATCCAAAAAATACGCCGAAAACAACTTAGCTTTACAACAAGCCAAAGCATCACTCAAAGACAAAGAACTGGAACTCAAATTTCAACAACTCATACAATCCAAACTTGGAGCAAACCCCATCGCACAACCACAAGAAATCATACAAGCCGCAAGCACCAAAAAACGACCTGCCAACGAAACCGTCAACAAAGTCGCACAACAAGCAAGCTCCACCAAAACCCCAACGTCAAACCCATACACGGCACGCGCACACAACAGAAACAACACACGCAGACGACCACAACAACGCAAAGTCGGAGGCATGAACAACAACTTGTTAAAAGCTTACAATGCTGCCAGAGGTGACGGTTTACAAGCCATGGCAAAATTACACAGAAGCTTAGCAGAAAGACCAAGATATTACTAGAGAGTATAGTGTAAGCGAGTATAACAACGGCGAAAGCCTATTTCTTAACGGTATCCCCCTTACGTTTCTTTTTAAACAACAAATCTACCAAATCATCCGTACGCACATCCTTCACACACACCACATACTTTACCTTGTGCACACCATGAGGATGCTTACTCAACACACGAATAACACGAACTGGAAACATACTCAACCGACCCCATACACACACATATACAACAAATCCCTTAATCCCATTTAAGGAGCCACCCGTAGTTTTTTTTAGCACAGAGCAAAAAATATTTATTCCTGTTGTACTAAAATTTGTACCAGGTCACTCCTTAAAGTTAAGGACTTTTAAGATTATTTAAGGGATTTACAGAGAAAACTAACCTAACAGGCACACACCATCAATTAATACATGAAAAGACAAATACCATAAACAATATTTAAACATCTTTTTATATGCTTATTCTTGTAATTTTGCTATATATTAATTATATTTTAAATTCTTATATGATGACAATCCGTCTCTCTTGAGGATTGTTTTTTTGTGTATACAAACAATGTTTTTTATGTAACCCTAACTCTAACCACTTGAATATTAACATGAGAGGCAGACTACGTTTTTTTTACTCAGTTTGAAAAATCCTTAAAATTTGTTTATCAAATAGTCATATTTGTACTATAAATTATACAAATCAATGTAAATAAATATATGTCTGGACGAGATGATGATAATAATAACAATAATGTGACAGACAATTATTCTGAAAAGTTGTTTCAGGCAGTCATTGAACTTAACGCTGAAAGAGTAAAACTGTTGTTACGGGAAGGGGCAAATATAAATCAAAAAAATGAACGTGGAAATACGGCGTTGCATTATGCAGCCGAAAGAGGTAAAATAGAAGTAGTAAAACTCCTGTTGGATAACAGGGCGGACCCAAATCCAGTGGATACCAGAGGAAACACGCCGTTGCATTATGCAGCCAATAATGGTTACCCCGAAACATGTAAACTCCTGTTGGAGAACGGGGCGAATGTCAATCAAGCGAATAGATATGGATGGACGCCGTTGCATTATGCAGCCGAAAGAGGTAAAATAGAAGTAGCAAAACTCTTGTTAGATAATGAAGCAAATATACATGCAAAGGATAAATATGGATACACGCCCTTGCATCAAGCAGCCCTCAAAGGTCACACCGAAATAGTAAAACTCCTGTTGGATAACGGGTATATAACAAACTTAAACGAAATAGAAAAGAGTCGGGTGCCACGGGGGTTTGAGGGTGTGAAGACCTGTACTATTTGCATGGAATCTTTATCAAGTAATCTTTTCGTACGCACACCGTGTGGTCACTTATTTCATAGAGAATGTTTACGGACATGGATGACAAGAAGCCCGACGTGCCCACAATGTCGCGAACCTCTAAGTATTGGGGTAAATCAAATGGGTAATGAATTTTTTGGCAATGACACAGATGGATATCGATTGTGTAAAAATATAGTAAATAATTTAAAATTTTAACTAAAAAATAAATTTCTTAAACTTCTTTAAAAGGTGACTTTGGACGACCGTGTACATCTAACTTTACGGCATCGTCGAAAATTTCTTTAATTCGTAGTCTTTTTTTCAATGGTGTGTGATGTTGATGCAATGGATTAGCACGAGGTTTATTTTCTTCTTTACATATAAAAACTATCCTAACAGGCACACACCATCTATTCATACATGAAAAGACAAATCCCTTAAAAACATTTAAGGAGCCACCCGTAGTTTTTTTTAGCACAGAGCAAAAAATATATTTTCCTGTTGTACTAAAATTTGTACCAGGTCACTCCTTAAATTTGCGGGCGCTGGCGCAACGCTTTTAAGGGATTTACGCATCAACATGCTAAAATTTTAAATCAGCAAACCCATCTCTTATATTTTTACACAAGTGATACCCATTCGTGTCATTACCTACAAAACGCTTACCCATTTGACTCCTCCAACTACTCAACAGGAGGTTCGCACCATCTATATTATATACTTGCTTTAACCGATGAGCACCAAACAATGAAAGTTAACAATGAAAGTAATACGATGAAAGGCCTACGTTGAGAGGCCTACGTTGAGAGGCCTACGTTGAGAGGCTGCGTGTGGCGCAATTATTCAGGAATTTTCACGTGATATGTCCACACAGATATGCAAACTTTGAACCGCCAAGCGCAACTTGACTAGCAAAATTTTTAATAAATTGAAAAAGGAAAAGGGTATATACGTCAAGAGCTCTATCGTTGAGAGCTTCGACGTTGAGAGCTTCGACGTTGAGAGCTTCGACGATGTGAGTGGCGTTGCCGTTAGGAGTGGCGTTGGGAGTGGCGTTGAGAGCTTCGACGATGGGAGTGACGTTGGGAGTTCCGTTGAAGGCAAGCGTTGAGGGTTGCGTTGAGGGTGCAAGCGTTGAGGAGTGTGGCATAAATAGAAAAAACTTAACCATATATACTCTTTTCCTTTTTTCGTTAAACAATTTTATTTTTAGGGTGGATGCGCTGGGTGGTACAAAATTTGCATATCTGTGTGGACATATCACGTGAAAATTCTTCATTCACCCCACGCGTTGGCTCCGAACGTTTGGCTCCGAACGTTTGACTCTGAAGGTTTGGGTTTGAAGGTTGTGCACCGCATTGAGTCTGAACGTGGTGTTTGGGGTATATAGGTGAAGAGTACGTGGTTATAGAATGCAAGTTAAGTGGCATGCAGGCAAACAAGAAACCGAAGACAGAAGATGAAAGGAATGCGATAGCTGTTTTAAAAAAACTACAACAGAGTGGTATGTCTGTTGACCAAATACTAGCGATGAGTGGTAAAAATAAAGGGTTAGAGGTTCCCGAGATTCCAAACAACTTTATGCCCGAACTATTGTTTACATTGTTTGAGACTATGCCTTGTAAAAATATATATAAATATGTAAACACGAGAAAAAAAATTTGGAAAACACTGAATTTCTTTTCGAAAAAGAATTGGAATACGTTGATCGATAACATTGATGCACCTGAATTTGAAAACTGGAGAGAGCTACCAAAAAGCTATATTTGCATAAGAGATAATGATTCTTTTGGACGTTTTGAGTATAGCATTTCCGATGTTTTATTTGAGGGTCACCTGTGCCGTATCAGCACGAGTGATATGAGTGAATATGTGTATTTGCCTAATTCCCTTGATACACGAGTAAAAGAGATCAACAGCATGCGTATAACGATGGAGTTACTTGATTATAATATAGGTGATACATATGTGGGCAAGTTCGGCAAAGAGGTCAAAATTACGCACATTTATCGCATGTATGATGGTGAAAAGAAATATTTTGACATAGAATATTCGTTTTCTAAAAAAAAGATTACTCTCCCAGAAGAAGAATTTAATAGTAATTTTGTTACGGTGCAGGGTGGATTAATAAAGGGTAGTAGATATAGAGAACTGAAAACTGATGCAGAGGTGATCATCACAAATGTTATAGATAGGTACGACGAAGAAAGAGAAGTAGCGTTTGAGTATGACAGTGGTAAAATGTTACGTTGGTCATTAGGTAATTTTGATGCTGAGTTTAAACCCATTGCTAAAAAGACAATTGAAGAATTAATGAAGCAGACGAATAACTTAAAAGAGAAACGAAAATTATTAGTTACAGAGTTAAACAATTGGATTTCTAATAATGTTGATAGTATTGATACGTTGACAAAAGAACAGAATAAAGCCTACACTAAAAAAAGTGATGAAATAAAAGCGTTAAAAGATACTTTAGAGAAAGCGCGTGTAAAAATAAAGCGTTTGAGGGATCGTCCTAGATTCTCTATCGTTATACCTGCAAGTGAAATTAAAATTACGAATCGTGTACATCGTGTGTATAAGGGCTATACGCGTCTTTACATGCGTCCTGACTTAGGCTTTCTTCGCGGCATCATTGATGAGGCAAAACGCTCTACGGCTGCTCGGTGGGCTGTAAAGTGCATTTACATTGCTAAAGTTCACAAGCGTACGCGCTTAGCTACTAGTTTTCTTCTTGATGCAGTTGTTTTGAAAAGTCTACGCAAGGAATGGATACAATCGCAATGGCGTATAGAAAGGCTGCATTTAATACAAGAGAAGAAACCTCCAGGATGGATGAATATTTTTTTCAATACAAAAAAGATATATAAGGACGACGAATTCTACCAGGCATCTACCAGGGGTGGGGGTATCATTATATTAAGAAGGTATCATTATATTAAGAAGGTTGATCTTCGATATATAACGGAAATTGGGAACAATGTATTTCAATATTTCCCAGTAACGGAATTAAATCTCCCAGCGGTGGAAAAGATTGGGGATGATGTATTGACAGTTGCAAAACTAAAGACATTGGAGTTGCCTGAGGTAAAAGAGATCGGTGAAAACTTTTTAAATGACTCTCTTGCCATTATTGGTTTTATTAAAGGCACTAACGTTTATGATATACATTGGCCAAAGATAAGAAAATTAGGCCGTGGTTTTCTTGGTGAATCCAAGTCAGGAGTTGTGCCTCTGCCGTATGAATTTCTGTTGGAAAACCCAGATGCATATTTTTATGGCGTAGGTAAAAAGCATGTACAATGGGTAGATAAAACCAGGAAGGAGGTTGTTTGTATTCATTTAGATTGGGTGTTTGCATCTGAGTCGTCGTTAAGTTTACAAGTAAATGTATTAAACAGGTACCATCAAACTATAAGTATAGTAAAGGCAATTAAAAAGACTATTTTAGATTACTTACGTAAAACTTATGGCGAAACTTATGGCAGTAAAAACAGCAGGGATCCTGAAATTAGTATTAGGAGTGATAAACTACCTTATTTTATTCAAACGCTAAATATAAGTGTTAAAGGAAAAATTGATCGAGAAAAGTTTGGCGAGGATATGCGCAAGTTAATTGGAAAAGATGGCGCTTGCAAAATATACCCCACAAGCAGTACAAGAAATATGTGGAACGCGGTGATGGTATACAAGGGGAGTGGTGGTAGCAGTAGCGGGAATGTTTTTAATAAAAGTATGATGATGAGTTTAAAATTTTAAATGCTGTACGTTATAGTTTAAGTATGTTTGCGCATTGCTTGTGCTACTCTCTTACATAGGTGTTCGTTGATCGTCTTCTTTCATAAATGCGTTTTCTCCGTTTCTTACTTTCTTGACTCCGTTGTATACGTTGCCCCAATGGCCTGTGTTCTTGATCTTGTCGGTGAATCCGCCTTGGTTATGGTTGTACATGAACTGTGCTCCTTGGAAGCATACGGTGTTCAAATATTTGAAAGGGCTCATGAAGTGTTCCTGTTTTGTGTAGTGCGTGCAGCCGTGTGTTAGTAAAGATGTGTGGGTGTTGTTTATAATAGAGAATGGTTTACTTACGGTGGCATCGGATGCGTATGCGGTCAACTTCTTCAACTCCAATACTTCAGCGTAGTAGCGTCCACCAGGATATTGTGCGGAATCCACCTCGCCCTCAGGGATGTCCGTTTCCGCGTACAATGTTGGGTGCAATTTTCCAGTGATATCGATTGGATTCTCGATGCGTGGAGCGCGTCCGCCTTGGTTGGTGCGGTATGGAAGCAACATGCATATGATGGATGCGCGGAAGGCTTCGGCATGAATGTCGTCCATCAATTCGGCTTTGTCTTGGTAGAAGCGCGTGTTTTCTCCTCCTTTATAGCCAGCGCCAAATACGTTTTCGGCGATCTGGTACTGCTTCTCGTCGTGGATGATGGATTTAGAGTAGCTGTAGGTGTGTTAGTTTAAGATGTTGGGTAGTGCTTGGAGTTGATATAGAGTGTGTACTTACAAGGTATAATGACCAACGTGCACTTTGTGGATGACGTCATCGGTCAATTGGAAATCATTGTGGCCCATGTAGGTGTTGCCGAGTTGGGTTCCAGATTTACAAAGGATGGCGGAGCACATGTCGTAGCGTTCAAACGGTCTGGTCAACATGAATCCGAATGGTACAACGATATCGTGTTCTGCCATGCGTTTTAAATTCTCTCTTGTAATTTTGGTGTTCATAAACGCACCCCTCAATAATTCATCGGATTTGCCTTGTACATCTCTTTCTAAACGTACCAAATATTCAAGACTTCTCCTTTGGTTAGCACCAGCAGCAGCAATTCGTTGAACACCTCGTTTGACTGCACTGTCGAAGGCTAAGCCATCACCGATCTTGCTGGTGTTTCTGCCATCTTCACCTGCACCAGCACCGCTCATATCAGCAGCAGCTTGTTGCAATTCGTTTGCAATAGCATTGATGTTATTGTTGCTGGTGGTAGTGCTCAATTGTGTGCGTAGTGCGTCAAGCATGTCAGGTGTGACGGTTTCTTTGTTCATGACTTTTGCTTCAATAGCTTCTTCCAATCGTTGTGCGTCTGGTGCTGCCATTGGTTGAATGTAGGATCGTAATATTTCCCTCAATACGTGTGCATTGTCTTGCAAGTCAGGGTTTTCGCGTTTGAAGTATTCTGCGGTGGTTTCAAAATTGTCAACAAACTCTTTGATGCGTTTGGCGGCTTTGGTGCGTTTGCCTTTGGAAGGAGATTGCATTTCGGAAAGTGCTTGTTCAAGCAATCCACCAGCGATGAATTCGCTTCTGCCTGCGAGTACGCGATCGGTTAAATGTTCTGCATAATGGTCGTTGGCATTGCTCAAGTAGTTAGTGTATGCTCTTGGGTCGGCAATCAAGGATTTTGCTTGTTTGACAACTTGTTTGCGTGCAAAGGCGATGTCTTGTGTCGTCAATAAATTTTTCCATGTTTGTGGGAATTGTGCATGATATGCTTGTTTCAATTCGGATGCGGATTTGGCGCTGGAATTGACAGGCATTTGATCATTGTGCAACGATGCAATAAGGAGTGGATCCCATGCGTTTTCCAATACATCAACAACGGCACGATCTGCGTTCACTCCTTGTACTCTTGGGTTTCGGATTAGTGCGTTATCAAAATCCTCTTCAACTGCTACTGGTACTGCATTTCCGATTAACTCTTGATACCAAGCAAGGGAGGCTCCTTCGCGCCCGTTTGCTTTAGCAGCGCATTTGACGGATTCTACCCAGTCGCGCAAGTCGCTTCCTTTAAAATGGTCCAATGGAAGATCTCCTAAAACAACACATACGCCGTTTGGTTTTGGGTTATTGCGTATGTATGCTTCAAAGGATAAACCGCCTAAATCGTCTGGCTCTTCATGACAAAAGAGTGGATCGTTTTGCATGGATACGTCTTTGGAGGATGGAAGGCCGTGTTCGTACAATACGCTAGCGTGTGCGTGGTGTACGGTTCCTTCTGCATCGTCTGCAAAGCGGAAGCAATTGTCGATGGCGTCTTCGATGTGTACTTTTTCGAATCGATCAACGTCCATGTTGAAGATGTAGATGGAACGGTGATCGGTTTTGTATTTGCAATCGTCAACGGCAGGCCTTGCGTGTGGCAGCATGGTGTAGTAGTTTCCGATCATTTGCTCTCTGCGTAGTAGCTCGGAAGGTGCACCAGAGAAGTCCATGTCGAATGGTCTGGTTTCGTGTACGGTGCATCCTCTAAAGGTCAATAAGTTTTTTGGTGCTTTGGAGATGTCGTTATTGTCTGCGACTGCGGAGGATCGTCCAACTTCTTGGTAGCTGACTTCGGAGGAGGGTACCATGGAAACGTATATGGACATTTTGCTGGGGAAGATCCATGTGTCGGGTGCAACGTTTTGGTATTTCATGGCGTCTTTCATCTCTGCGTCTAATAAGTAAAGGCCGCGTTCGGTCTTTTGGCAGATGGCCCAACGATTTCTTTCTAAGGATAGTAAGTCACCGATGCGTGAGATGCGGCGTCCGTATTGCTGTTTGAGGGTGTGTGTTAGGAGTGATGCTGGTGCAGGAGTGTTGTGAGAGATTTACTTACTCGTTGCCATTCTTTGTAATGGTTCTTACCAGCTAATAATGCATGGAGCACACCAAAGAAGCATGTTTCGTGTACGGCGGACTAGGTTGAGGTTAGTTAGATGTTATGGGTGTGATGGGTGGTGCGGGAGCACAAGTGTCGCTAACTTACTGTAATTTGCTCTAAATTCATCATGTAATGACGGCGGCCACGTTCGGTGGAGAAGAAGCCGTGCTCAACTGTATGTGTGTTGTGTTAGTAAGGATGAGTATGATGTGTGGGTGCGGGAGCACAAGTGTCGCTTACTTACTGATGAAGGCGAGGCCTCTACGTACGAGGCGATCACTTCTGGATTCGGATTCAGCTGTGACGTAACGAGGAACACCTTGATGAGGTTCTAGGTCGGCCATGGTTTTGTTGAAGCGAAAGATGTTCCATTCCACTGACAACTGATCGGTCATGCGCCAAGGGAGTACGCGTGAGGTGTACCAGTCATCGGTGCGGGTGATGAGGAAGTCCATGATGTCGCCCAAGTGCAAATTTTTGCCTTTGTAAGCTTCGGGTAAGTTGTAGGCTGTAGGTGTGTGTGTGTTAGTATTAATTATGGCCGTATGTTAGAATAGTTTAGGTTACGTACTTTCATGACTGAATACGTCTGATGCTTGAACGTTTTGGTTGTCTTGGACGGAGGTTGGTCCGAAGAAGGGTTCAAATGGATTGTCTGCATTGAATGTGGATCCGTGTGCGAGACCTGGTAATTTAGATAAATCTTGATTGTAAGCTAATGACATTGTTTTTGTTTGTTTTCTCTGTGTTTGATTGTAATATAAGCGTAAAAGTAATATATAGTAGGGTATTTTTATTGTATTTTTTTTTTACACATTTCCATGCATCCAAATTTAAAGAATCCAAGTATATTAAATGTTTGTTGCAGCACCAAGTTAGGTTGTGATAAATGACAGACGCAGAATCAAATTGTTTCCAATGGCTGGAAGATTTGCGTGTTTTGTTTGTCGAAGACGAGGATGAGCAACGTGCTACGATTCCATTAAATGGTTCTATTACACTACATGGTAAAAAACTCAAAAGAGAACGCGATACAATAAAACGTATTGGATTACAATTAAAAGGCTTGGATTCCAAGAGTATTTCCGATATATGCAAAGGTAATACAAGCGAAATAACGTTTGCTTTGTACGTTAAAAAAAAAACATTATTTCAGTTTGCAAAAGAAAACCAATCGTATTTGACACAATTTATTAATGAAATTATAAATAAAATAAAATTTACTTATAGGAAAGTAAGTTCAGTTGCCCAAAATATAATCGGGAAGATGTTCGGTTTTATTAGTCTTGTTACAGGAATTGTAACTGTTACAACTGAAAATAACCCAGTGAGTGTAGCAGTAAGTTTTGTTTTGGGATTCTTAGGGTTTATGCTTTATCTTACAAGCGCTCCAAGATCTGTAGACGAGAATGAAGAAATGATAGAAAAATTGAAGGAGGCGTTGAGTACAGTGACAGGAATTCAGAATATGGGTATTAAGTTAATTGAAGACTCCAATACGTATGATTTCCGTGTGACCATAAGCCGTAAATCATTAGTGGAAACGAAAAAAGACGATAAAGGAGAGAATGTTCCTTTTCTGGCAGAACCTACAACCCGCCCTCAAAAATTTAAGTTTTGAAGGGTGTATATAATGTTATGGTTGGTTATGTTAAATAAAAAGCGAGTTCTACAATAATGCGAAAAGCAAAGCAAGATAATTGGCGATACAGTATTGTGGATATTGAGCAGGATGCGTTTGAAGATTCTGGTGGTAATTTGAAAACAGAAGATAGTTTTTATTGTTGCGGTAGTACGGTTTGTTGTCGTGGTCGGGTATGCAGGTATCCGTTTCAAGTGGTGAATTGGTTTGCGGTATTTGGTCACTTTTGTAGTTTTGTGTTGATGATTTATTTTTATATGCAGCTTTCGGAGCCGTTTACGATTCCGTATACGGAGACGTACATCAAGTGGAATCGTTTAAAGAATGTGACAGGGAACGAGACGTGTGCACCATCGTTGGGTCGTATTAATTCAACGGATCCAGCGGAGGATTTTTGTATTGGTGTGACGACGGGCAATATCGCTGATTCAGGTGTGGATTTGGGTCTTTTAATCATTGCATTTCATGTGTTGAGTTTTGTGTTTCAAGGTTTGGCAGGGTTGAGTGAATGTTGCAAGGATGGTATTGGTTTGGGTTTTGGGTTTGGTGCAATTTTGGGTTTCCAAGTGGATACGTATCGTTTTCGGTACACGATGGAGATAAGCAAAGGTCGTAATTTATTGCGTTTTGTAGAGTATGGTTTTAGTGCAAGTATAATGTTGGTGGCTATTGCTTTATTGAATGGCGTGACGGATATCAATTTGATTGCGTGTATCGCGGTGTTGACGGCAGCCACCCAGATAGCTGGCTTGGTGTGCGAGTATTTGTTGGCAAAGGGTGAAGATTTTCTAATTGCGTGGGTGATGCATGTGATTGGGTGGATGCAATTTTTATGTGCGTATGGGGTGATCATGCACGCGTTTTTACGTTCGGCAACGCAGGATGAAACTATCCAGCCACCATGGTTTGTGTTTGTGATTGTGTGGTCTATATTTGCGTTTTATGGTGCGTTTGGGTTGGTGCAAGTGACGGAATTACTTTGTTATAAGAATAGTTGCTGCGACTGGTTCAACCGCTACCGATCTTGTCGCGTGGATCAGCGTATTAATTACCAATGCAAGGAGATGGCGTATGTGATTTTAAGTTTAGCCTCAAAGTTGGTGCTGGGGTGGTTGATTTTTACAAATTTTCTGATTCGTAGCGAGGATGCTTGGTAGTGCCGAGTATATAGGGTGTTGCACGCGATATTCAAAGCATCTCCGTAGCCCCATGCGTTACACGGATAAAAAATTAACGGACGATACAAAGATTCCAGGTTTTGGATCATTGTTTAAGACGGCACCTGACAATCAAAAGTTCTATGCTTACTTTCCGAATGTGGCTGGTGGCATAGCAAATGAACAAGAGTGGATTGCGTATTTCAATAAGATTCGTAAGGAGCGTTTCGATCATTTGACGGAGATCAAATCGAAGAATGCGTTTTATCGTTTTTTGAAGCACGACTTGGAGGGCGATGAATATTATTATTGCTTACCGCGTGGATTCACAAAGTCGGAGGCGATAGCATTGGATATCGATCAAGAAATATTGAAAACACTTGAGGGAAAAACCGTTCGGTTTGA
>MDSX01022067.1_pt1 | contig 23794 bp, 18 predicted proteins | sample 811141 | NCBI WGS metagenome assembly MDSX01 (sample SAMN05326642, study PRJNA326480) | marine metagenome | isolation source: seawater | place: Atlantic Ocean: South East | collected 2010
CGTCATGATCGTCATGATCGTCATGATCGTCATGATCGTCATGATCGTCATGATCGTCATGATCGTCATGATCGTCATGATCATCGTGATCATCATGGCCGCCGTCCGCAGCGAATTCTATTGCTCTCACATGGTCCATGGCTTCGAAGAACGTAACGCCATCATCTTTAGCTGCGTTGAGGACATCTAGAATGCCTTCTTCAAAGCTCTCACCGTTGGCAACCACCAAGTCGGCGTTCATCATCAAGTCGACTTGTTGGGCGGAAGCTTGGAAAACGTGGGGGTCGGCGCCAAGGGGCATGATCGTTTCGACGTTTGCCTGATCTCCAACTATTACTTCGACTACGTCACCCAAAATATTCGTAGTGACGACAATCGTGGCTGGCCCATCTGCAACAGATGCTTCTTCGCCACCACAGGCAGTTAGAACCAACGAGATCGAAGCTATCGAGATAAGCAATGGGCGTAGCAAGTTACGCATTTACGCTCCTATAGTTATAAGGGAAGGACTCAAAAATGAGAATCATTATCAATATTGAGACTCATAATCATATAGGTCATTCGAGATTTCCCACGTTTATAGAGAAAAATTGAGAGTTTTGTGACGGCTGAATCACTTCCACCAATAGCAATCAAAGCCTCAGGTCTTGAGGTTCGTTACGGCGACAAAATTGCTGTGTCCGGAGTCGACCTAGAGGTCGCAAAAGGTTCATTACTCAGTGTGATCGGCCCGAATGGTGCAGGAAAGTCAGCATTGCTCAGCGCACTGGCGGGAACCGTGGAGGTGGCCGCCGGTGAAGTCATGGTGGAGGGCGGCGCTCCAGCCCTTGTGCTCCAAGCCACCCATGTCGACCCCTCCCTTCAGATCACCGTGCGAGACGCGGTGGCGCTAGCTCGGTACCCACACCGTGGAATTTTTCGCCGAATGCAGGCGAAAGATCGCGAAGTAGTGGACGAGTCCATAGAGCGGATGAAAATTACCCACCTCGCCAGTAACCAATTTCATCGGATTTCAGGCGGAGAACGTCAGCGTGTTTTGGTTGCTCAGGGTTTAGCTCAGGAATCTAGTGTTCTGCTTCTAGACGAGCCGATCAGTGGGCTCGATATCGTTTCCCAAGCCCTAATTCTCGAAGCAATCAGCGAAGAGTTAGATCGGGGTAAGACGCTAGTTGTAACCACACACGACTTGGAAGATGCTCGACGATCGAGTCAAGTTTTGCTGCTGTGCACGGAGCCTTGCTGTGTCGGCACTCCTGATTTTGTCCTAACAGATGCCCACTTAAAGATGGCATTCGGCGGCCACCACTTGCGCATCAGCCAGAATTTAACCCTTGATGACCCTGACCACGTTCATCGACCGGTTTCCTCCCCGAATTAAACCCGGCCCTGATTTGAAGAAAGGTAAGATAGTCTCGTGGCTTCCCTCAACAAAGCAGATGTAGACGAACAGGTCGCCTCCTTGCTGCGCGAAAAAGGGCACAGATACTCAAACACCCGTCGCATGCTCGTACGAGTGCTTCTAACAGCCGGGAAGCCTCTTACGAATAACCAAATTGTCGAGTCCGATAACTCGCTCGCTCAGTCCAGCGTTTACCGAAATCTGAATGTTCTGGAGGAAGTCGGTGCTGTGACGCGAATAGTCACCAATAACGAATTCAGCCGTTACGAGCTGGCTGACGAAATCACCGAACATCACCATCACATAATCTGCACAAGTTGCGGCGATATAACGGACTTTTCGCTTCCTTCCAAGCTCGAGAAAAGCTTAAATCAATCACTGCGATCGGCTGCGAGCAAAGTTCGCTTCACCATAGATCAGCACCGATTCGACGGCCTCGGCACCTGCGTTGCGTGCCAATAAAAACTGACCTCACCTAACAGAGAAACTTATTCAACCGAAACTTCAAGTTTGTCTCATTTTTCATGGGTTTCAGTATGTCCATTTGATTTTACTTCGACTTTGCGGATGGTTGGTCTCAACGCCCGGCGACGAAATGTGCAGTTCGTGGAGTCGTTCTGCAAACAAGTCCCAACCTGGATCCTGATTGCCGCAGGCTCTCCATGGTTTTTCCAGAAGTTCTTGGTAACGGTCGTCTTGAGGTATTCCTAAAGCATCCGCCGCTTCTCCGATAGTCATTCCATGGGTCGTACGAGGGTCTAGGTGAATTGCCATACCCGCCAGATCATCTTCGTTCCAGGTTTTTGTCATGTACGAAGTGTTGCGTTCCTCCCAAAACGACAGTGCACTATATCCGCAGGCAGTGTGGTCAACCCCAAAGGCATGCCCTGTCTCGTGAAAATTAATTGTGCAGCAGGGGTTATTGACTTCTTGGCCAACGACCTTGTCTCTTATCCAATTCAAATCAGAGCGATCGAGGTCGCTTTGTTCCAAGACAAATTTATTGTGATAGGTAAACCCACGGGAGTTCACATAGTCCGCGTTGCCTCCCTCGGGTCTAGCGGTCCCATCACCGAAGTAGGCGCCATTGCCACGCCTTTGGCATGGTTGTTGGAACTCAGTTTGACCCTCATAAGGCTTAACACCGGCAATCATCCAAGGTTCACAAAGAGGCGAAAACTCGGGAAAGGTCACCTCGTCTACAGAAGTCGCAAAACGTGCATCAAGGTGCGGTGCAAGTACTGCAATTATTTCCAACATTTGAGCCGCCGCCCACCAATTCCCAATTTCCGTTTCGCTTCCGAAGAGGAAGTAACGAAGCTTCGGCGAATAGTCGCGAATTGTCTTGTTTGCCTCCACCGACCAGCGTGAATACTCCGGCTCCTCATCGCCGTTGATGCTGCGCCCGTGATAAGCGGAGAAAGCATGGACCAACGCCTCAACTGTCGGCGCCGGAACTGCCAGATCGGAGTACCGCTTCAAATCAACACTCACTCCTTGGGGGACCTGCAACTCACGCTGACCACTGGTCAGGGAAGGGTAAATAAAGTTTGAAAAAATTCTCGATTCGCACTCACTTCCATCAGAATGAGTGGTGACGAGGTCAACATCGACTATCGCTTGTGGTCCTTCTTGTCGCGGAAGTTCCACTTGATACGAGAGTCCTTTCCGGATCGGTATCTCTACTTGCTGGTACCAAAGTAAGCCGTAGCCTCCGTTATGAAAGTTCCGGTGATCGTCGACTTTGGTTCCCGACGGACGAGTCCGAAGCAACATCTTCGACACCTCTGGATCCCTATCGAACTCCCAAGTCAAATTGTCACCATCCGCGGCGACGTTGAAATTCACAGCGTCATGAGTTGAATGGCACTGGATCGATACGGCCTGCGGCGGATTTGAGATCGAAGTAATTGTGTCGAATTCAGTCGACGAGTCTGAACCACAAGAGACCGACAACAAAATTGCGACACAAATAACCCGACCAAGACTCAGCATGGGGGGACCCTACTTCAGCTCTTCTCTAGAAGCGGAAGTCTGTAGGCACGAGCTGCAGTGTTGTAAAATAGATCTCTTTTTTCGTCAGTCGAACAACTACTTGCTATGAGTTTGAAGCTGTTCCAAAGAGGCACATACCCAACGCCGCGTTTGTCAACTGGGAAATTTGACTCAAACATGCATCTCGCCGCCCCAAAAACCTCAATGGCATATTGAATGGGGTCACTCCAGGCTTCGGCTAACTCAACCGAGGTGGCGGGCTTGTCACGTTTATCCCAACGAAAGCCCATCATCGGCATTCCGATACCACCAAGCTTCAGGTACACGTTGTTGCAGGATGCAATGGCAGCCATTTGTTTTTTCCAATAGTCAAGTATTTCGTCTCGTTGATCCGAGTAGGGACCGGTACCCAATATGCCGCCTAAATGGTCGAGCACGATGGGTGTATCAGGGCACGCCTGAGCTACGCCAACGACTTCGGACAGTTGAGGGTGGTAGACCATTGCGTCATAGGTGTAGCCCAATTCACCCACTCGGCGAACTCCCTCGAGGTATAAGCGATCGCTCATCGCCGCATTCTCATACATTGCCAAAGGAGGGTGGTCGTCCTGCGCTGTGATATAGCGAACTCCCCGGAAACGTCCTCGACCTGCCGCTTCAAGGGCCTCCAAAACCTCTTCCACAGCAGCTCCCATGGAAACGTCTGCGTTTCCCTGGATCGCCATAATTTCTGCGTCGTCGGATGCAGCGCTCTGCTCTGCCAGGTCTGCGACGAACTCAACTTCGCCTACGGATCGAAGATGTTCTGGTCCGTCCTGTCGGTATTGGGCGTGGCATTCGAGAAAGACGGTACCGACGACATTGTGGCCGCCACCAGTGTCCTGATGAAAATCGTCGAGGGTGTAGGGCCATCCTGTGTGCCCTTCGTCGAGCCATAAATGGTGGTGGGGATCAAGGATCGGAAGGTCTGGCTCTAAAACATTCTCGCGCACACCCAAAATCCATTGAGCGTGTTTTTCTCCTACCTCGTTGCTGGCCATAGAGGCACCTCCGCCGGAATCAAGCGGCCAATTTCTGGTGAAGTGGCCGAAAAAGCAATTCATCAACACAATAGGGGGTTCTGAGGGGCAGATCTTGGGCGGCAAAGATGCATCGAAATATGAGAATTATTTGTGGACAGCACTCACCGTGCGGAACGTTGTCGAATCGTGGCAATGTCGTCAATTCCGAAAAAGTAAAGTGTGTAAATGACAGGAAATCACTGGAAACGTGCCAGCCTCGAGTTGCGAGCGGCGGGGTTTACACCTGAGGACATTGCAACGAAGAACAATGTCGTTACGGTAGCCGGCGCATACACCAACGCTCATCGATGCAACAATCGAGTCGAACGCATATCAGACTTACTGTCCGAGTCATTGGCTCGTCACGGCGGACAAGGGCTGATTGTCGGCGCCCCAGCGGTATCGGATGCACTGACCCAAGGCTCCCCCAACGCTCACTACAGCCTTGTTTCGCGGGACATCATTGCGGACTCATTTGAAATTGGACATCGAGCACACCACGGCGAAGCGATGATAGTTATCTCGGGCTGCGATAAGACCGGTGCCGCGGCAATGATGCCTCTGGCGCGCACAAACGATGTTGGGTTAGTCATCTATCCCGGCACGAGTTCACCTGGATGCGTCGACTTCGAACCGTGGGCGTCGAAGGGTAACAATTTGACGGTTCTTGACTGGGCCGAGGCGCGAGCTGCTATGCGAGCCAACCGAATCACCGCAGAAGAATTCGAAGAAGTCGAGCGAAACGTAATGCCCGGAAGTGGAACCTGTGGCGCGATGTTTACAGCGAACACTATGAGCACAATTACTGAAGCGATGGGCATGATGTTGCCCCGTGGCGCATCGCACCCGGCTGACTACGACGCAAGTAGCGATATTCATGACGACGTAAAAGCCCAGGTCGAGGCGACTACCAAGGCGCTCTACAACCTGGTTGAGAAGGACATTCGACCGCGAGACATAATGAATTTACAAGGTTTCGAGAATGCCATCACTACTGCTTACGCCATGGGGGGTTCGACGAACATGTACCTGCATCTCCTCGCTATTGCGCGTGATGCAGAAGTAGACCTAACCATTGACCACATCCAAGCCATAGGTGAACGAGTTCCACTCATAGCCAATTTGCAACCGCACGGACCCTATTCAATGGTTGCCCTCCACGAGTTAGGAGGCGTACCGGTAGTGATGAAGGAACTCCTCGATAACGGTTTGCTACACGGCGACGCATTGACCGTCACTGGGAGAACTGTTGCCGAAAACCTGGTTGATGTGAAGCCATTGAAAGATTTAGGAGGCCAAGATCTAGTTTTGCCGGTGTCGATGCCAGTAGCACAGCCGAACAACCACATATCCGTTCTTCATGGGAATTTAGCGCCCGAGAGTTGCGTTCTGAAATTGGGTGGCAAAACCCTAGATTCCGGAGAGTTCCGCGGAGTCGCAAAGGTGTTCGAAAATGAGCCTGATGCGATGGCGGCGATTCAGTCGGGCACAATTGTTCCCGGAGACGTTGTAGTAGTGCGCAACGTAGGCCCTAAAGGTGGTCCGGGTATGCCAGAGATGGTGATGCTGACGGTCGAGTTGCAGGGCCGCGGCTTAGGTAAAGAGGTTGCCCTGATAACTGATGGACGGTTCAGCGGGGTCTCACATGGAGTTTTGATCGGACATATTTGTCCTGAGGCAGCCGACGGTGGCCCACTCGCAGCAGTAATGGACGGGGACACGATCGTCATTGATCCAGTTAATCGAAAACTCGATGTTGCAATTCCCGACAGCGAACTACAGCAAAGAATGAGAACGGTCGAGAAGAAGGAACTGCCAGCAACTATTGCGAGGGGCTCCGTGCTGCGTAAATATGCTGGACAGGTTTCTTCGGCTCATTACGGGTGCGTTCAGTAGCAATAGCTCTTATTTAGATCTGCGTTAGCTATCCGGCACCGGCGAGACTGCAAACACGAACGGATCGCGCCCTCGATCTCCAGTAGCAGTGAGGAGAGAGAGCGCTACCGCAAAAACGAGTATGACGCCCAGGATCGCTGCAGCTAGGTTCAGGTCAAGGTAACTGCGATAGGCAACAATCGCCCCAGCTGAAATACCAGCCACTGCCCCAAAGGCCATCATGCACATGTCGCCGGCACCTTGAACACTCGCACGCTGTTCAACCGGAAAAGCTTCCGTTAATAAACCACTGGCCGCAATAACTCCAAAACACCAGGAGAAACCGATCACGGTTTGGCCCCCAGTAATTCCAACAAAACCTTCAGGAGGCGTGAAGCCCGCCCATAACGCACCTACAACGCATAGAACTCCCGACAAGACCAGCATTGGGTAGCGACCATACTGGTCGGCAAGCCGACCGACTAAAGGACTGAAGGCATACATTCCAATAATGTGACTAAACAACATGATGCTGATCGCGCCGTTGCTTTGCCCGCCGTCGTTCATGTGTAGGGGCGTGAGAGTCATAGTGCCAACCATCGTTGCCTGACTCACCATCATGGCGAGCACTGCGAGTCGGGCTTTAGCGTTCCCCAGAATCAACCCAAGGGCCGTGCGAAATGGCAGCCTCGTATCTTGGGCACCAGTACCAACTCCACCCGCCACAACGAGAGGATCTGGCCTTAACCGAACTTCAACGATCGCGCCTGCGACAAGAAACAGCAGTGCCCCAGTAAGAAATGATCCCGCATAGTCTGGCAAGCCGACACTGCGACCTATGGGGTCGAAGACTGACAAAGAAACTAACGACCCGAAACCCGAACCGATGGTCGTAGCCGCAACAACGAGTCCGATTGTGGATGCTCGACGTTCGGGTTTGGCAAGATCCGCGGCTGCGTAACGGGTCGCCATGTTGGTGGCATTTCCGATACCAACGAGCGCTACACCGACTGGAAGAAAAACGAATTGCCGAGTAATTGCGGCCAATACAGCGAGGAACGCGCCGATCGATGCAAGCACATAACCCGTCAGTAGCCCAGGGCGCCGCCCACTTCGGGCCATAATGCGCGCTAAGGGAAAGGAGGCGATAGCAGCTCCAATGGATAACGAGGCAGCGGCGAGGCCTGCCAAGGTCTTCGAACCGGTTATGTCATCTGCCAGTAAGGCTGTAACCGAATAGCCGGCGACTAGTCCTATACCTCCACACATTTGACTGGCAAGTAAAGTTCGGACAGTCCGGCGTTGTACTTGTTCGATGTCCCAAGAGCTACCAGAAGAGGATTGTCGTGTTTCTAAGATCGGGTCATCGACCTGTGTCACTTGCCCGCTCCCCACGGTCGATTCACCACGATTGCGACGAACTCATGGAACTCTAGCTAACAACAGTTACTTTTAGGGGTTGTGAACGCTTCTTTGCCCAATACTCCAGACGCAAGAGGAGACAAGGCATCGTTTGCTCTATTGACCCTTTTCGCCATTTTGGGAGTAGCAATGGTGCTTGGAAGCGTGGCTTTGAGTCGAATGGTTGGCGCACCTGAGCCAGAGAAGCACTTTATAACTATTCCTGCTGGGACCGCGACGAGCATTAGCTCGGGATTAGACGTCGACATTATCCCCGCCGACCTTGATTTTCGACTTCGAGATGAACTTGTAATACTGAATCAAGACTCGACATCTCATCAAATCGGTCCATTTAAAATTCCAGCTGGCGCGCAGTTGGCCACCCGATTCGCTGAAGCCGCCTCGATAGTGGGATTCTGTTCTCTCCACCCAACCGGTCAAATCACGATCAACATTGAAGGATCTTGACCAGCGGTAGCGACTTGTTGCGCCCACGGCCATGAACCTCGTTGGGTTTTTCGTTTTTAACAACTTAATTTCGTTGCGCGCACCACAGAGGTTGGGCCTTTCAATTTAAGGCAAGCCTTGGGCGAAGTCTTTTAGAAGTTCACCTAAGGGGTCTCAGTTCTCATCCTCCGCGGATCTCCGCTATCAGGGCTTGCAGTTCAGGGAGGTACTGATCGTGGATCCGTCTGGGAGTTACCGCATATTTGTTGCATAAAACAGCCGCTGCTGCTGTGGCGATTGCGTGCTGGGCTCCATTACCCATGAACTTGGTGACAGACCCAGCTACATGAGTGACGCTAATGTGTTTTCCGGCCATCATCACGTTGTCAAAGTCTGCGGCGTATAGACATCGGAAGGGGACGTCGAATGGCTCATCGTCGCGAGTGTCCCATGTCCAACTCTTGAGTCGAAAGTCATAATCTTCGTGGATTGGGTGGTGCAGACAAAAAGCCCCTGAATTTTGAACAACGACGTCGTCAAAGGCTACATGTTCCCTGATATCTGTCTCAGTGAGAATGTGGTCTCCGATGTATCGACGAAACTCGCCTTGGCCTGCAACGTGGGCGACCCAATCGAACTCTAGGTTTGCCCACTGGGCTGGCTCCATCGCCTTCACATTTGCCATCGTGCCGTATACGGCCCGAAGGAGGTGATCGCGGATATGTTCTCCTTCGGTATAGGGGTCGCACCATTGACCGTATTCCCAGTAGTGGGTCAAACGTCTGGCAAGATTGGCAAAATTGTCATCAGCTGGCGGCCGAAAATCCTGAACAACGGGTCCATCGCCATTATCTGTTCCTGGCTCGATAGCTTGACCGCCGAGGTCCGCGAAATCTTTCGCTACTTCGATTGCCCAAGGCACTTCAGGAAAGTCGACTGGTGCATCTGCCATACGTGTCCTGAAGAACACGGTGTGCCCATGGTGCTGATCTAGTCGCTCTTCAGGCGCAAGACTCTCACCAAATTCGGCGGATGACTCAACGCCGAACATTGTTGGCACGTCAGCAAGAACTCCCAGAATTGCGGTACCGGTGCAGTCGATGAATTGCGATGCGACGATCCTGATTTCCTTTCCACTTCGAGCCTCTCGCGCGTCTATAGATTCGACAACTCGTCCGTTCATCTCTAGATCAAAGACCTGGTGATGCAAATAGATAGTCGCGTTTGGCTCCGCTGCGAGCAGCTGCCCAACTTGAAGATCACCATCGGGCTTCCGAGCAATGGCCTCGGCAACCAGTGAACCCTTCTCCCCTCGCGGTCCGATTCCAATCTCAATACTTGCATTACCGCCGAGCACTGGGCGGTTTTGAACTACAGCGACTCGTAGCCCGAGTCGTGCGGCGGCCAAGGCTCCCACCGAACCTGTTACCCCACCCCCAATAAACACGACGTCGTATGGACTCTCGGCCGGAGGCTCGTCGGGGATTCCCCGGAGGCGACGTCGCCAAGCACGTGCTTCGGGTCCTGTTCCATCAGTGGGTCGCGCTCCGTTGCTCGAGAGGTAAATAGCGTCGCAGCGCGCGTCGAAGCCAGTGAGATCGTGAAGGGCGATCGTTAAAGAACCGGCTTCCAGATCGACAGCTCCAGCACATTCCCAGCTCCAGTCTTGCCCATTTGCACCAAACTCGTGTTCGAGCCTTTGCGTTCCAAGAGATACCTCAAAGCGTCCCGGGTGATGGGAAGGCACCCAGTCCTTGGCGCGCACCCAGACATCGTATGATCCGCTTTCGTCGATTTGGGCTGAGGTAGTGGCATCTGCAACCGGTCGACCGTAGCCGTGAGCAAGCAAATAGGGAGATCCCATCTCATGATCGAATTGCGAATCCAGTACCCACCCGCCGTAGTCGTCGAACTCTTCCGCCTCAATCAACAGCTCATGCTTCACTGTTTTAGTCATGGTTGGCTCCTCGAATTATCCGACTATCGGTAATTGGAATTAAATTCTTCATTACTGCCGCTGCACACCTGAAGTCTGTCACAGCCGCCGTAAAGCAACTCAGATGCTCTACTTCGGCCCTAGACCACGCCGCTTGTCTACAACAATCTTTAGAAAACAGCCTCATCGCGATGCTCTCGGGACGCTAGACAGAAGAGGTGCTTTGGGTCTTACTGCTAGGGATGGTAGTTGACGCCGTGATCGGTGAGCCCAAATGGTTATGGCGCCGTCTGCCTCACCCAGTAGTCGTAATGGGAAAAGTTATTGAACTCGCAGATAGGTTCCTCAACAAGGACTCAGCACGAAAAGCAAAAGGCATTTTCTTTCTAGTGCTTCTAATTTCCTCAGGCGTGATCATCGGAGTCCTGATTAGCTTTCTAGGTCCGGCGGCAAGCATTATCTGTGTCGCCATTCTTACGGCTCAGCGATCACTTGCCGACCACGTCAATCAGGTCGCTGAATCTCTTGAAGTTTCATTAGATCAAGGTCGCGAGACAGTTGCCTTAATTGTGGGACGCGAGACTCAGAACATGAACGAATCAGAGGTCGCTTCTGCGGCTATTGAATCTGCTGCTGAAAATTTTTCAGATGGAGTGATTGCTCCTCTCTTCTGGTTCTTGGTGGGCGGATTACCCGGTCTATTGACCTATAAAATCGTCAACACTGCTGACAGCATGATCGGATACAAGACCGCTCAACACGGGCAGTTCGGATGGGCCTCAGCTAGGTGCGATGATTTATTGAACTTGTTGCCGTCGCGGTTGAGTTGTTTAATGCTCGCTGTAACCGGGCGTGTGTTGTACCAAGCTGCTCGCATTACGCGTGATGCCAGACTGCATCGATCTCCAAACGCTGGGTGGCCAGAGGCGGCAATGGCATATTCGTTAGATGTCGCGCTATCGGGACCCAGAAGTTACGGAAGTGGAAAACAAGAATTTCCTTGGGTTAACCAACAAGGAAACTTCGCCAAAGGTTCAGATATTCGGCTATCAACTAAAATGCTTTGGTCTTGCTGGACGCTCGTTCTTGCGATAGTTGCTGCCGCACTCATCTCGCAAACACTGATCTTTTAGGAACTCGAGCACCAATAAGTTCATCGGCTTCGAACTATTTGGGTCTAAGGCAGTTATGTCACTTCATCTGCCGGGGAGACGTTTACGGCGACTTCGTTTTGATTGTCCTTGCGAAGGAGTGGAGCAGGTCGAGGTCTAGTTGGTTTTCCATCTGTGCTGCTAGCTCGTCGAGCACCGAATCAACTTCTTTTGAGTATTGAATGTTCGTTTCGGCTCCGAACTCTTTCAAGAAAGATGCCCTGAAGCTGTCAGACGCAAAGATGCCGTGGAGGTAGCAACCACGTACAAGACCGTCTTCTGATTCGGCACCCTCGTCTTGGCCATCCACGTTTACCCACGCATTGGCTCTGTCGGCTCCACTGGTTTGTCCTATATGAATTTCGTAGCCACTTATGGCGTCACCTGTTGGGAGATAGTGACCGTTACTTATAGCGACAACTTTTTGAGCGCTCATCTCCGTCGCGACATCGAGCAAACCGAGGCCGGCGACCGTTTGCGCATCACCCTCTATTCCTTGCGGGTCGCTCACCGTTCGACCGAGCATTTGATAGCCGCCACATAGTCCAAGTATTCGCCCGCCGCGTCTGTGGTGCGCCACTAGGTCAATATCCCAACCTTGGGATTTGAAGAACGCTAGGTCTGCAATTGTCGACTTAGTTCCAGGCAAGAGCACTAGGTCGGCATCGCCTGGAAGTGGATTACCAGGTGCAATCATCTCTACGGTGACTTCTGGTTCATTGCGAAGTGGATCTAGGTCGTCAAAATTTGCGATTCTTGAAAGCATCGGAACCACGATTTTTATGTGCCCTCCGGCGCGCGAGGAGAGCTCAACGGCGTCTTCCGCGGGGAGCTTCCATGCAGATGGAAACCAGCTCAGAATTCCGATAGATGGCCAGCCGGTGTGGTCGGTAATAGTGGAGAGTCCGGCATCGAAAAGCTCTAAGTTTCCGCGAAATTTATTGATCATAAATCCCACAATTTGCTCTGAGTCCACTGAACTCAGAACCGCTTTTGTGCCTACTAACTGAGCTATCACCCCTCCTCTATCGATATCACCTAGAAGAACTACTGGGACATTCGCAGCTGTGGCGAAACCCATGTTGGCAATATCGTGTCGCCGAAGGTTGGTCTCAGCTGGGCTTCCCGCTCCTTCAACAATCACTAAGTCGGCTTGTTGGGCGAGACGGCTGAAGCTCTCGAGTACCGGCTTTATAAGATGTTTCTTACCTGACTGGAAGTTCCCGGCCGACAAGTTTCCCTTGACCTGCCCTTGAACCACCACTTGTGATCGCATGTCTGATTCGGGTTTCAGCAACACAGGATTCATGTCGGTGTGCGGCGAAATTCCTGCAGCCAGAGCTTGTACCGCCTGGGCCCTGCCTAGTTCGCCTCCATCTATGGATACGGCCGCGTTGTTGGACATATTCTGAGGCTTAAAGGGGACGACGCTTAATCCCCGCTTTCTGAATGCCCGCAGCAGACCCGCAACAACTAGCGATTTACCCACATTGGATCCTGTGCCCTGAATCATGAGTGCTTGGCTCATCGAAACAACCTAAGCAGCGGGCGAGCTAAACAGGCACCGAGCAAAGTTTTCACTCGAAATTTGTAGCGCACTTGTCTGATCGTCCCTGCATTCTTCGACCCAATTTCTTGCGACCTGCAGAGCGAGTAAGCCCAAAGCTTTTGGCCACCTCGAGGCAATTAGGCGACCCGGCTAGCAGCGCAAGGACATATAGCTATTGTTCCTAGATCCCATCTAGAACAGATGAGCTTTTAGTCAAGATCGATATCGCAAGAAAGATCCCACTGTGGAAGGGGGTCATTCAGGTCAAGCCAACTCTCGGGTCCTTTTTCGAACTCATCGCCAGTTAGAACGCAGTCGTCCAGACGATCCCGGATTGCAGCCTCATCCATATCAATACCGATGAATACAATCTCCGTTTGACGGTCGCCAACGAGCGGGTCCCAACGCTCTTGAAGATCGAGGCGCTCTTCTTCAGTTTCTAATTCCCAATCTTCCTCTGGAGTCGCCGCAAACCACGGCGCTAGCGGTTCAAGCATCACCGAAAGGCCTGAATGGCTCCACATCGCCTGCAGATCTGGGCGAGATGCAAGCCAAAAAAATCCTTTGCTTCGCAGAACCCCAGGCCATGCCTTCCCGAGCTCTGAAGCTAAGCGCTCGGGGTGGAAAGGCCAACGATGCCGATAGACAAACGACGCAATCCCGTATTCTTCAGTTTCGGGAATGGGGTCATCATTTAGTATTTTCGCCCAACCAGGGGCCGTCTCACCCTCTTCTTCATCAAAGAGGCCTGTATTGAGAATTGCGTCTAATGGGACGTCGCCCTTCTCGGCCACGACAAGCTTGGCGTCCGGATTCAAACTGCGAACAGTCGCAACCACTTTCTCAAGATGTTCTTCGGTAACGAGATCCGGTTTCGAAACCACAAGGACGTTGGCGAACTCAACTTGATCTACAACGAGGTCTATGACCGAGCGATCGTCTTCGTCATCGCGACCTACCCCCAAGTCATTTAGCTCCTCAAGGTCGTCGAACCTATCGAGAAAGGTTGCAGCGTCAACGACACTGGCCATCGTGTCGAGACGAGCTAAAGACGAGAGGCTCTCGCCATCGATATCTTCGAACAAGAACGTTGCCGCTACCGGCATTGGTTCGCTGATACCTGTTGATTCAATCAATAAGTAATCAAAACGGCCTTCAGACGCTAGACGGGCGACTTCGACGAGCAAGTCCTCGCGCAAGGTGCAGCAAATGCATCCGTTAGACATTTCAACCAAGCGTTCTTCAGTTCGATCCAATGTCGCGCTCGTTGAGACAAGGGAGGCATCGATATTCACCTCGCTCATGTCATTGACTATGACCGCTACTTTCCGACCCTCACGGTTAGCGAGCACATGGTTCAAAAGAGTTGTTTTCCCGGCCCCCAAAAATCCCGAAAGAACAGTCACCGGTAATCGTTCGTGCATAATCAAATCTTAGCAATATTGAGAATCATTCCCATTTATAGAAGCTAGCTCCTCTCGGAAACACAAAAATCTCCAAAACGAGATCATGATGGTAAGAATGATTCTCATTTTTACTAAGCTGCTTGCATGGAGGATTCCGGAGCGGCGACAACAACAGACACCTGCATTATCGGCGCTGGACCCCAGGGCCTGGCAGCTGCCCTTCAACTCGGGCTCGTTGCTCCCTCGATGGAGGTCACCGTAATTGATCATTCAGATCAATGGCTTACCGCATGGGAGACACAATTCGCACGTGCCGATATCGTCACCTTGCGTTCACCAATTGTTCATCACCCCTCCCCCGATCCATACGCCTTGACCGACTTTGTTGAACAACATGGCTTTGAGCGTTCCGGACTTCCCTATGACCCCCCTTCTGCTGACTCGTTCTTAGCTTTTTGCTCGGAGATCATCACGAAGGCGGAGCTGGCTTCCCCAATTGCGGCAATTCCAGAAACAATTCAAAGCGATCACACGGGCATCGAACTGCAGACGTCGGCAGGCATCATTCGCTCTCGGCATCTGATCATTGCCACGAATCCTCATCAGCGGATTATTCCGCAATGGACCTGGAATTTAATAGGTCGTCAAGCCGGTCTTTTGGAGCACGCACTCGATGTAAATTTAGCCGAGATACCTAATTTGGAAGGTCAGAAGATCGCAATCGTTGGTGGCGGCTTAACAGCAGCACACCTCGCCCGCAGCGCCGCACTCAGGGGGGCAGAGGTGAAGCTCATTGCGCGACATCCTTTACGAATACGTGATTTCGACACTGAACCTGGCTGGCTTGGACCGAAATATCTAACTAAGTACTTTGCCGAATCAGACGTAGAGCGCCGCATTCAGGTAGCCCGAGAAGCTCGAGGGGGTGGATCGATACCTGAGTGGATGCACAAGACACTTTTGGAGCTAGCAAGCAGTCACGCTTTAGAAATTCTCGATTCGACCGAGGTCACTTCCGCGGACGCGTTATCTCCGGGTGGCTGCGTCCTTCAACTCAATAATAATGAGCGGATATACAGCGACCAAGTGTGGTTAGCGACAGGCACTCAGAGCAACATCGAATCCATGAGATGCCTAAAGCAAATACTGGCTGACGTACCGGTCATCGATGGACTCCCGCTCGTGGACCACTCGCTTCGGCTGGGACCCCACCCGGTGTATGTGATGGGACGCGTTGCTGCCTTCGCCTTAGGTCCAGCTGCCGGTAATCTTTGGGGCGCAAGACATGCAGCGCGTCGAATCACAACAGCTATAACTGGAATTGAGCTCAGCTCTGATGGTTACTACCGACAAAGTTCCACGCCAGGCAACACGAAATCATAAGCACTAAAACATCTACAAAGGAGAGGCACGATGAATACCTTCACTCTTGATCCAATGGGGACAACGGCGGTCGGGGAAAACAGCATCGGGAATTTAGCCCAGCATGTTCAAGCGCACGGCACCCGAGCTTTCTTTATAAGCGACGCAGGAGTCCAGGGCGCCGGGGTGCTGGAGACAGTGACCCAAGCGCTGACAGCACATGATGTTGAGTGGGCGGCTTTCACCGAGGTCGATCCGAACCCAACTGACGCCAACGTTGCGGCAGGAGTAGCGGCGCTTAAGAGCTTCGGGATTGAAGACACCGTAATGGTGCTTGTCGGCGGGGGGTCAGTTATGGACTGCGGCAAATACATCGCTATGGCCGCCCCATCTGGAATCAACGATGTGTCCCTCGCATTTTCTCCTGATCTCGACGATGCCGACAAGATCGACTTCAGCACGTTGTCACCCGCAGCACGCGCAACGGAGCCTTGCGTGCCCACAATCGCAGTTCCTACGACTTCAGGCACCGCTTCTGAAACCAACGGTGGTGGCTTAATCACCCGTACCGAGGACCACCGGAAACTGACGTTCGCCCACCCGGATGTACAGCCGCGCGCAATTATCCTCGACCCGACTCTCACTGTCGGATTACCCGCCGGCGCGACCGCAGCGTGCGGAATGGATGTACTCACTCACGCAATAGAGGCATACACATCTACATCTGCAAACCCTTACTCAGACGGCCTAGCCCTTCACGCAATTCGACTTACAGGCAAATGGCTCCCTACGGCAGTGAGCGACGGGGGCAACATCGAAGCCCGAGCTGCGATGCAGGTCGCTTCTCATTTGGCAGGCCGAGCCTTTTCTTCTGGTCCCCTTCTAGGACTTGTCCACGCGACCGGTCATCCGATCTCGGGCACTTTCGGGATCGCACACGGCCAAACATTGGCCACAATGCTGCCGCATGTAATGCGCTTCAACCTCGATGTCTCGAATGAGCGCTACGGAGACGTCGGCTTGGCGCTCGGCGTTACGTCAAATGCTTTAGATGCGATTGAGGCAGTTGAGAGCTTGTCGGCAACTGTGGGAACAGATCGGACGCTCACAGATCTCGGTGCAACCAAAAACGACATTGAACATCTGACTACCGATGCTCTTCGCGATCTCATCATTCTAAATACGCCTCGTTACCCGAACCGCGCTGATGTTAGAGGCCTATACGAATTAGCCCTCTAACAGAGTAGGCATAGCGAAACAAAAAGGGTACAGACCGGCTCGCAACGGGTCTGTGTAGGAACCGCTAGCGAGGGCTAGTTGTGCGGTCGATCCAATGGGTTCCAATTCCTGACGTGAAGCCACCATCCACGATTATGTGCTGCCCGTTTAACCAATCGTGTTCTCCGATTGCCAACCAAGTAAGAATCTGAGCTATGTCGTCCGGTTGAGCATGGCGGCCCATCTGATTACCAATCCAGTCCATCTGCGACTCTCCGACCTGTTGGGTGAAGTCAGGAAAGATTGGCGTCTCCACAGGGCCAGGTCCTACATCGTTTACTTGGATACCGCGCTCTAGCCCGCGGCCCGCTAACTGCATCGTGTACACAACAACAGCTTCCTTTGAAAACGTGTAGGGATCTGTGCCACAAGAGGAGCCATTCGTTTCCCACCAATCAGCGCCCGAAGCAAAGTCCGGGGTATCGAGAAGCTCAGCATGTTTATCAAACCGCTTCTTCCACTGATTACCCGCTATCGAAGCAACGTTCACCACCGTGCCTCCGTCAGCTATTCGAGACCACAGACTCTCCGTTAAGTGACGAAGACCAAGTGTGTTTACGGCTAACACCATCTCTGATGGAACAGTGCCTGGCACGCCAGCAATGTTGAGAAGCGACGCATATGTGTCATCAAAACCAGATAGCACCTCATCGATCGAGTCCGGGTTGGACAAGTCGCAGTGGTAATGAGCGGTAACGTCCGGCGGCGCATCCTTGATATCTAGGGAAATAACTTCCCGGCCTGCGTCAAGTAAACGTTTGGTTGTTGCGCTACCGATGCCCGTAGAGGTGCCGGTTACAATTACTGGTCCTTCAGCTGTCATAGAGATCACAATAATAATGAGAATCATTCTTGACAAATGCGATAGACAACAGGAGCACTAGCCTCTGCGCTCCATTTGTTGGCTAATGAGGGATTCTTGACACCCAGTCGTAGCCCCGATCACAGGCATGAAGCTCCCAAGAAGAGGGCTCCAATTGATGAGGTATCTTGGTCGACGAAACCCTATGAGAGTAACCATCACAAGTCTTTTCGTCGATGATCAGGAATCGGCACTTAAGTTCTACACCGAGGTCCTCGGCTTTGAAGTCAAGCACAACATGCCGATGGGCGAACACGCGTAGGTCACCGTGGTCTCCTCCTCTGATCCTAATGGGCCCGAACTGCTTCTGGAGCCGGCGACCCATCGCGCAGTGAAGCCCTATCGAGATTCTCTTATCGGCGACGGAATTCCCTTAGCTCAGTTCGGAGTCGACGATGTGAGAGAGGAACATAAGCGCTTGACGGCTATGGGGGTGACCTTCACACAGCTGCCCACCGAATTTGAAGAGCACGTCATTGCTGTTTTTGATGACACTTGCGGCAACCTGATCATGATTCAGTCAGCCTCACCCAACTCATAATTCTTGAGCCTTGATTCGGACTAGCAGATTTCAAAACACAGAAGAGGAGCGACATTGGGATCGGCAAACAGGGACGGCGGATCCCTGAGCTGGAAAATCCCAATTGGACGCTCCTCTTGCTGAGCAAGAAGGCTCTACGTTCGTGCTAGTGGTGAAGACTGAACTAGGCAGAACCTTCTCAAATCTTCGAGAGGAGCCTGCACTGCGTTCCATTCCTGGGAGGGTTAGTTGAGTGCGAAACCGAGGCAGACTGCTCTCGTTTTTCTATAACATTTAGCTACAACAAGTCTCCATCTTGTGTCGCATTGCTTGCCCTTTCAACCGGCTTGCTGCGTCATTTTTAAAGCTATCTGCAACTCATCTTCTGGCCCCAAAACTTTGTGGTTTTAAAGCTTCACCACGAAAACCCCGCCAAAGTTCCGTCGACACAAAAACTCATCATCATTAGAGCAAGACTCCTCTACCGCAGGTGAGGTGTTTCGGTGAGACAACGAGAGGGCCGCCCCGCAGGACGGCCCTCTAAGGGGCGTGCGCAGACATCCGCACAGCTCCGCAGTCGATCAGCATGTCTAACTTGGAAGAAGCACCTGATCTATGACATGGATAACTCCGTTTGATGCTTCGATATCAGCTGCGACGACGGTAGCCGAGTTAATCGTCACGGTTCCCATCGACTCGCTCACATTCACTTCGGCACCATTGACAGTGCCAACAGCCAGGCCGTCAGCGCCCACTAGGTCAGAGCTCATCACCTTTCCGGGCACCACGTGATAAGTCAACACCGACGTCAAAGTGTCAACGTCTGCAAGAAGCTGATCAGCAGTTAACCCGAGCGCAGCTAAAGCAGCCGCAAAGGCATCTTCGGTCGGCGCGAAGACAGTGAACGGGCCGGCACTTTGCAGTGTTTCGACTAGACCAGCAGACTGCAACGCAGCGATAAGAGTCGGGAATTGCTCCGCGCCAATCGCTACTTCCACAATGTCGCCAACAGCTACCTCAACTGCGCTTTCCTCAACCGGCGCCGCATCGGGCTCATCTGACCCGCAACTGGCTGCGAATATCGAGAGGGCTGCGATCGGAGCCCAAAATCGTAGTTTCATTAATGTTCCTTCCGTGCTTGTAGAGAGACCCTAAAGACGGTCAACGACCAAACCCCCCTCTATTTCCAAGCACGAACAAATTGAAGAGTTCAACAAAGAAGCGGCCGATAGGGTTCGCCGGGCTCTAACCAACAAGGCGGATTAATCGCAAAACGTATCTAATTTGCACGGTCAAGGCCGCGAATACGAAGGGCACGGCTCCGTTAGCTGCACGCCCTTGGGTCTTTGATTCTCTCGGCCTCATAACAGTCCGGCCAAGATGACCACTCCTGTTGCCGCTGGTACCAGTCGGCGTAACGAGGATCACTTTGATACTTTTCTTCGTACTTGTGAGCGAGCCGGTCCCAAAACGTTCCCGATAGATCCACTTCACACATTGATTGGCGATCAGATTGCATTCGATCCCAGTCCGGCGACTCCAAAAGCCCGAAAATTTGTCCTAGATCTTCAACCTCTGGCCCAAAGGCTAGGCGTCCGTTACCGTACGCTCCATCTGGCTTCCACATATTGAGGTCAGTGTCATAATCATTGCCGCTTTCAGTTGAACCCTGCGGCACCCGAACATCATGTATTGCCGCAATACCTTTGAGGTCTTCAGCCGACCAGCCCAAATGTTGTTTGTGGCTATTTGGGGCACGTACCGACGAGTGAACGCACCTGTTGTGGCTCAGTCCAAGAATATGACCGAACTCGTGAAAGACTGTTTGACGCGTCCTCATCTGGTACCAGGATGGGTAAGGCTTATCCCAACTTAGAAGCTCTCTTTCCCTGCGCTGCCAATCTGCTGCCGCAACTTGAATACTCCCATAGGACTTGCCAAAAAAGGGTTGGTTTCTGCTAACGGTGCTCGCGAAACCCTTGTTTTCGCACCCGAGATCGGCATATAAATCTGCCCCTAGGTAGCTTTCGTCTCCACAGTTGTCTATGAAATGAACAGAAAGGGTCACTTCTTCCGGCGTACTCGCAAAACCGGCCTGCAAGGAGGGCGCGATCACAGCAAGAATTTCGAAGGCATCAGCAAAATCTTGAATGATGTGTTCATTTATGACGCCGTATAGGGCAACTTTCATCGGGGTTCCATCAACCACAGACTTTTCGATCGGCTGGTCGAGGTAGTAGCCCTCTCTCCCATCTTCAAACGGCGGGCCGTAGTCCTCCCACCAAGAAGTCGCGATCATTACAGATTGAACGTCGGGGTCAGGTAAACCCTCTTCGATAAAGGACGCATATCGCTCGTAATCGGGAAGTTGGCCAGCCCCCGGCAGGTTCGGAACTTCTGTGGGGTATCGAGCGTCGCTACGCTCGAGATCCTCAAAAAGGACCACTGAACAAAGCTGACCGTCACTATTTATTAGTTGCAGTTCGACGTCGACGCCTATGCGGTGCACCGTTTCCGATTCGGGAAGAAGCCAGCTGTGAGTCAATCGATCTAAATCAAGCGGTAGTCGATGAAATTCATGAACCCATGAATGTTCGATACCGCGTGACCACCGCCAGTTCATGTCCGGCCTCATTGCTAGCCAAGACTCTTTGTAACCGAAATCGGAAGCCGCTTGCGGAGTGTCTTCCCCAATGGCGTGCAACGCTAAAGACACAGTGTCATCTACAAAACGCGACTTTACTGTCGAAGGAAAACCGGGACAACTCCGACCCAGATCCGTCTCATTAGTTAAAGGCCGCAGCGCCGTCGAAAACATGACAACGCTCGGATCTTGAATTCCTTCGAATTTTCGCCCGTCTGAGTCAACGAGGGCTCCACCTTCAATCGTCAAGTGGTAGCTCATATTCGGCGCTAAGCGACGCGGGAGATCGACCGTTATGACCGGACTTCCCCATCCTTTGATACGCCAATCAGTTATCTCGATATTTTCGACTGGCGAGTGAACGGAGTTCCACAGACTAATAAAGGGTTCCAGAGAACGCTTCGCGACGCCCGCCGGCAACAGTCCTTTATTGCCTTGATAAACATCTCGATTGAATACGAGCGTCACGTCGGGAACTTGAGAATCGTCGTTAGCGACTTCACCGAAGGAATAGCGAAGCAGGACCAACGGACTTTCGGGCTTAGCTCTGGGATCAGAAGCTGCAACGGATTCGACCTCGGTCGTGTTCACAACTTGTCCTGCAGAGTTTTCCACTGTCCTCACGGGGTTGTCTGAGGTCTGAGCGCATGCCGCTACGACAAAACAGAGAGAGACGAAAGTGAATGTCAGACGCATCATGCTCCCACCAAGAATCATCAGGCCACTGGATATTCAAGCCCATTGCGTTCACCATTTCAAAAGGGGGGAACCATCGTCACGACGCCAGCAGAAAATTAGAAGAGGAGTTCCATTTAGGGTCGGCGGGCGGGGTCGGTGGTACCCCGGGCTTGAAAACCCGTAGAGGAACTCCTCTTGCTAATCAGGAATGAACTGCATTGGTGCTAGTAGTGAAGACTGACCCATGCAGAACGGTCCCAATTCTTCGGGAGGCACGTGCACTGCGTTCCAATCCTTGAAGGTTAGTTAAGTGCGAAACCGGGCAGGTGCCTGCCGTTTCTTTATGACGTTTAGCTACTACAACTCTCTGTTTTGTGACGCATCGCGTACCCTTTCGGCTCGCCTTCCTCGCTGCTGGGAACTCTATCTGTGGGTCATATTCTGGCCCCAAAACCTTCCCTTCCTGAAAGCTTCATCTACGCCCCAACACCTCTATTTAGGCGCCCGATGGAATTGCGGAGTTTGACAGGTGACAGGCGGATAGGGTTTGCGGGACGGTAATTACGAAGGTGGATTGATGACAAAAGCATATTTGGTTGGCATGGTTAAGGTGACGAACATGGAGGGCATGGCCCCCTATATGGCGGCGGTTGAAGACACCGTCACTGAGCATGGGGGCAAGTTCTTGGTGCGGCACATGGATGAGAAGCTGCACTCAGAAGATGACCCAAATCCAATTACCGTCGTCATCGAATTCCCTGATGCGGACGCTGCAATGGCGTGGAAACATTCCGACAACTACCAAGCTATTTTGCCGGCACGGCTTGAAAATTCCGAAGGCCCGCTAGTGATTTGTGACGGAGTGGGATAGCTCCAACCAAACTCGAGCAGAGGCAAGGGAAATCAACGCCCTTTTGAGGGGATTTATCAACGTGTCCCAGACTGTGATTTCTGGAAACATTCTCGCCAGAGCAATGGGTGTCTCGGGCCGAACTGGTGTGCGCGGTATCTTTTACTGCTTGCTTGACGCGCTTGACACCATATGAAATCTAGGACTTTGCCAGCAGCACTCAGGTGTTTGCCACCTGGTGACACTCTGGGTGAATAGGATTACAACGTGGCCCGACCAAAGAAACCTAAAGCAGCTCCAAAACCTAAAAAAGCGAAGGTAGACACGTTGCCTGAACACGTAAGACTCGCTATCGAAGCCAAACAATCTCAGAATGGAGGGAAACGCTCCAGCAAAGGCGCTGCGGTGCGCAACACGGGCTATGGCGGCGGAACTCCCAAGAGAACAGGTGGAAGAGACCGCTAAGGAGAAACTGCCGCACACCTCGACTCTTAGGAGGTGTTCTAGGTGTTCAAATGATGCAAGCTGTGCTGAGTTGCCGCATAAGGCGACGTTTGCTCGGATCCCAGGCGTCACGTCGGTGCATAGTTCCAAGAGTGTCGAACATAACTAAGTCACCGACTTGCCAATCATGGCCGTAGACACACTCAGGTCGGGTGGCATGGAGATGAAGTTTTTTAAGCAGCGCACTACTTTCGTCGCGTTCCATTCCGACTATCCGACGTGTTATACCCCTAGATACATAAAGGATTGCGTCGCCGGTGTCCGGGTGGTGCACTACCACTGGATGTTCAGCTTCTGGGATATCGGGGCGGTCGATACCTGCGGCCTCGTCGCGTTCAACCTTGGCGGCGAAATCTTTGTCGGGTTCAGCCATGTAGTCGGCGATGCTGTGAGTGGCTCGTAGATTGGTTAGCCGAGACTGCAGTTTGGGGTCGAGGGTTGCGTACGCCTCGTACATGTCAGTGAAGTATGTTCGGGGCGGTTCAGGTGGAAGTTCGACGGCGTTAAGAAAGCTTGTCTTGCCGGGCGTCGCCGCATAGGAATAGTCGGCGTGCCACTCGAGGTCGGTGGCGCCTTCAACTCCGAGACGTTGGCCGTTTTTGCCCCGAATGTTTGTCACTGGGAGGATTTCCGGAAGCGCTCCAGCATTTCGGAACCACTCCGATCCTTTAATTGGGTCGCCGAACGACTCGACAAACCTCACGAGATCCTCATCGGTCGGTTGAGGTTGACCTCTAAAGACCAGCAGCCGGTGTTGGTGTAACGCTTCAGTGATTCTTTGTTTGCTTTCATGAGCAAGTGGTTCGGCTGGTTCCCAGCCAGATACCAGAACTCCGAAAGGGGCGGAGGGCAGTGGATTGATCTCGAGACTGGCCA
>MDSX01081956.1_pt1 | contig 23787 bp, 22 predicted proteins | sample 811141 | NCBI WGS metagenome assembly MDSX01 (sample SAMN05326642, study PRJNA326480) | marine metagenome | isolation source: seawater | place: Atlantic Ocean: South East | collected 2010
GAATGAAAATGTTTTAGATGATGGATTGGGATTACTACTAAAAAAGACTACATCACTTACAGCTGTAATGATATCAGAAATATTAGCAGGATTTCCTCCAGGGCCTGTAATTTCTAATTTACCCTCTGCAGCGTTCCAGGAAGTAGCAATATTAGGATGTGATCCTGTTAAAATTAGCTGATCCTCTCCTGAAATATACCCTGTTGATACCTGAATATATAATGCATCCATAGTGGTATCATCAGGATCCACTATATTAAAAGAAGTAGTTATATTTTGTTGAGTCAATGGACAGTAAACCTCATTACCTTCAGAAGATATTTCGGGAGGTTGATTATCTTGAGCATAAATAAAATTTATACTAAAGATTAAAAAAAACAGTATGTTAATTAATCTTTTCAACTTATTAGTTTAATTCAATAATTGTTCCAAATATATTACTTTGACCCTACTATTTTAAGTATTTCTCTTCCAAGTTCTGCTAAAAATGGAAAACCAATATCATCATATTCGTATTTGTCATCATTGTAAATACGATTATTATTAACCTTTATTGTTGCAGAAAGAATAAAAGAATCCCCCTCACTTTTAATAAATGCACTCTCTGTTAAATGTCCATAAGCAAATCCAATCTTATTAAATATTTTAATTTTATTAGAATTTACTTCCGTAGTGTCTCCATAGATAAATAAATTACTATAGGAATCATAAAATTCTTCTCTATCATAGCCAATATCCTTTGGGGTAGATGACATAGATTGTTTTATAAACTTTATTTGTTCTTTATTTAAATTTAATCTATAACCATTCTTAAATTTTTCTGGAAAAAAAATAAGTTTTGTAAGATGATGAAGCTCATCTATAGGTAAATAGTTTTTTCTTGAAAAATTCATAGGTTTAGAAATTAAATTCCCATTAATATCTATATATCCATCACCCTTTAATAAGTTATTAAGATTAAGATTCTTTAATTTTTTGTTTTCAATAATTGGATATTCTATTACTAATGAGTCTTTTGTATAAAATATAATTTTTCTTGTTTTCGTATCAGATGAATTCTCAGTAGATAGTCGATGAAATATTCTAGATTTTTTCATTCCTTTCTCATCTAATTTTCTATTAATATAATCTTGTCCTAAAAATTCAAAAAGTCTATTATATGACTCATTACTACTCATAATTAAGATTTCATTAATCTCCTTTCTTATAGTCGTTATTATACTATCATTTTCTACTTTAAATCTAGTATCAAGGTTTATTAAATGATTCTCGTTTAACTTCTCTATTGCAAAAATTGTGATAGGAAGTTTTACTGTACTTGCTGGATAGAAATAATTTTTTTTATTTGTATGGTAATTATACTCTTTAAATTTTTTCTTTTGATTTTTATTATTGATTGTAGATAGTTTTATCTGAATGTCATGATTGGATATATTTTTTGTTACTATAGAGATTTTCTCATTACTAGAATCTAATGCCATTTTAATTGGTGATAGTTGGCTTTTACATGAAAAACATAGAGAAACAAAAAGTACTTGAAAAAATAGCTTTTTCATTTTATTAGAATATACTGTATACGAAGATAAATTATTATACACAATTGTTTGAAATTAATTATAAATTTAGTCTATCCATTTATCACATAAACCACCAAGTTTATTACATTTGTTTCTCTAATATTTAGAATATTAATTTTATGAATTTACATGAATATCAAGGAAAGGAAATTTTAAATAGTTTTGGAGTTAATATACAAAGAGGAATTGTAGCATCTACTTCTGATGAAGCAGTGGCTGCAGCAACAAAATTAACTGAAGATACTGGTACAAGTTGGTATGTAATTAAAGCTCAGGTACATGCAGGCGGTAGGGGTAAAGGAGGTGGAGTAAAGGTTGCTAAAAGTATAGATGAAGTTAGAGAAATTTCTTCTGAAATTATAGGCATGAATTTAATTACTCCTCAAACTTCAGTAGAAGGTAAAAAAGTACACCAAGTTTTAATAGCTGAAGATGTTTATTATCCTGGTGCTTCAGAAATTCAAGAATTCTATATGTCTGTTTTATTAAATAGACAGACTAGTAAAAACATGATTATGTATTCCACTGAAGGTGGTGTGGACATAGAATCTGTAGCTGAAAATACACCAGATCTAATCCATACAATTGATATTGATCCTGATTCTGGATTAAGTGATCAAGAAATATCAGTTATAGCAGACAATCTAGGTTTAAGGGGTAATGCTCATAGTGAGATGATGGGGTTTGTAAAATCACTTTATGATGCATATAGCAAATCTGATTCCTCATTATTTGAAATAAATCCAGTTATTAAAACGAGTGATGATAAAATTCTAGCGGTTGATGCTAAAGTTACAATAGATGATAATGCATTATTTAGACATCAAGATTATTTAGAACTAAGGGATATTAGGGAAGAAAACCCAATTGAAGTGGAAGCTAAAAAAGCTGGTTTAAATTATGTTGATTTGGATGGAAATGTAGGTTGTATGGTTAATGGAGCAGGACTGGCAATGGCTACAATGGATTTAATTAAGCAGGCTGGGGGAGATCCAGCAAATTTTTTAGATGTAGGAGGTACAGCTGACAGTGAAAGAGTTGAAACAGCTTTCAGGATTATATTAAAGGATCCAAATGTAAAAGCAATTCTTGTTAATATATTTGGAGGTATTGTTAGGTGTGATAGGGTTGCTAACGGAGTAGTTGATGCATATAAAAACATGAAAGATGATATTGATATTCCAATTATTGTTAGACTTCAAGGAACAAATTCTGAAATTGCAAAAGAAATAATAGATTCATCAGGATTAAATTTCTATAGTGCAACAGAATTTAAGGAAGCCTCTGATAAAGTTCAAGAAGTTTTAAGCTCTAATTAATATTTAGATTTAAGTATTTTTTTTAATTTTTTTATTTCATCTCTGTATTTAGCTGCAATTAAGAAGTCTAAATTTTTTGCTGCTATTTCCATTTTCTTTCTAAATTTTCTTATTTCTTTTTCAATATCTTTTTTGTTTGAATTTAGATCAAAATCTTTAGACTCTAAATTGTAAAATGTTTCTTCAGGATTTAAAATCTTTTTGCTAAGAGGGTTTGATAGTTTTTTTGTTATAGCTTTAGGAGATAGCTTATGCTTTTTATTATAAATAATTTGTTTTTCTCTTCTATATTCTGTTTCATTGATTGTTTTACTCATACTCTTGGTAATTTTATCGGCATATAGTATTGCTGAACCATTGATGTGTCTAGCGGCTCTACCAATAGTCTGAGTGAGTGATCTACTTGATCTTAAAAATCCTTCCTTATCAGCATCTAGTATTGCTACTAATGAAACTTCTGGAAGGTCTAACCCCTCTCTTAATAAATTTACTCCAATAAGTACATCAAATAGATCTTCTCTTAAACCTTGCATTATTTCCACTCTTTCTAGTGTGTCAACATCAGAGTGAATGTATTTACATTTAATATTTAATTTACTAAAGAAATTGGTTAATTCTTCAGACATTTTTTTAGTTAGTGTTGTTACTAGTATCTTTTCTTTTCTTGCTATTCTAATTTGAATTTCATGGATTAGATCGTCTATTTGATTTTTGATTGGCTTAACAGTTATTATTGGATCTAATAATCCTGTAGGTCTTATTATTTGCTCTGTATATACGCCCTCACATTTTAACAGCTCGTAGTCTGCTGGTGTAGCACTTACAAAAATTATATTTTTTTGTAGACTTTCAAATTCTTCAAATTTCAAAGGTCTATTATCTAATGCTGCAGGAAGTCTAAAACCATAATCAACCAAATTTTCTTTTCTACTTCTATCACCACCGTACATAGCTCTGACTTGCGGAATTGTTACATGACTTTCATCAATAATTGTTAAGAAATTATCTTGAAAATAATCTATTAAACAAAAGGGTCTTTTACCAGACTTTCTGCCATCAAAATATCTTGAATAGTTTTCTATGCCAGAACAATAACCTAATTCTTGTATCATTTCTAGATCAAACTCAGTTCTTTCCTTTATTCTTTTTGCTTCTAGATTCTTATAGGAATCACTAAAATAATTGTATTGTTTAATTAAATCTTTTTTAATTTCTAGAACAGCATTTTGAATAAGATTAGGTGATGTAACAAATATATTTGCAGGATATATTTCAATAGATTTATGAGAATCTATAGTTTCATTAGTCTCTGTTTTAAATGACTCAATTTCTTCTATTTCATCTCCAAAAAAGTGAATTTTGTATGCAAAATCAGCATATGCTGGAAAAACATCAATAGTATCTCCTTTAATTCTAAAAACTCCTTGTTTGAATTCTTCATTATTCCTAGAATATAAGCTTTGAACTAATTTATTCAAAAGCTCAGTTCTTGACATACTGCTATTAATGTCAATAGTAATAATATTTTCTTTGAATTGTTCAGGATTTCCCATGCCATAAATACATGAAACTGAAGCAACAACAATTACATCTTTTCTTCCAGACAATAATGATGATGTGGTGCTAAGTCTTAATTTTTCTATTTCTTCATTAATTGATAGGTCTTTTTCAATATAAATACCTGAAGAAGGAATATAGGCTTCCGGTTGATAATAATCGTAATATGACACAAAATATTCAACTAAATTTTCTGGAAAAAAATATTTAAACTCCGCATATAATTGTGCAGCTAGTGTTTTATTATGTGCTAATACTAATGTTGGTTTTTGTGTTTTTTCAATAACATTTGCAATAGTAAATGTTTTACCTGATCCTGTAACACCTAATAGTGTTTGATATTTTTCATTAGATTCAATTCCATTAACAAGCTGAGTAATCGCTTCTGGCTGATCTCCAGTTGGAGAAAAATCAGATTTTAGTTTGAACCTCATTTTTAAAATTATTAATAATAATTATCATCTTCATAACCTTCATAATCTTCATCATCTACTATTCCATCTTTTTTAGATTCAAATTTTTTCTCAGGTGCTTTTTCAGGCAATTCACCTTTGCTAAAAATTATATTAGGATAGTTGATCCCTTTTATTTCTTCTGCAACTTCAATTAATTCAATAAGGAATACCCACATATTTAAAAAATCATATATATAAATAAGTTTATTGTTTTCATTATTTATTACTTGATTAATTGCTATACTAGACATTAGTTTTGTCTCTTTGCTTTCATCTCCAAAATTAAAAAGTGATATTTCTTCTCCTTGATTCCATTCATTATCAGATATATAGAATGACGCCATTTCATTATTTATAAAGCCAAAGGAGTTAATGATCGTTTCATGAAATTCTTCTAGAGAATTGGTTTTATATATTTCAATATCTCTAAAAATATCATCGTCTGTATCATTATCTAGTATGACCCTAAATCTATAAATCATATATTTTTTGTTGATTACAAATGTATTAAAATTTGTTACTTGCTAAATCGATGTAAAGTAAATGTCATGGATGCTAGCAGTAAAAAAGCGCCTATTTGATGACTAACCCCAAGCCATAGCGGAACTTGAAGAAGGATAGTTAATACTCCAAGTAATAATTGAATTCCAACTAATATCATTAGTAAGTTTAACCCATTAATTTGATATTTTGAAATTGCTAACATTTTCCCTTTTAAATAAATGAATATAATTGAAATTAATACAACGAATGCCAAAATACGATGAATAAATTGCACTCCGCTTTTTCCTTCAATAAAATTTTTATATAAAGGGGTTTTTTCTATCAATACAGTTTCATGCATAAATTTCCCTTCACTCATCATAGGCCAATGGTTATGAACAAAACCAGCATCTAATCCAGCTACAAAAGCTCCATATATTATTTGAATGAGAAGTATTATCAATCCAATTCTTATGGTATTTCTAAATCCTCTATTTATGTTCTTTTTATCGGGAAAAATTAAATCTAATGCAACCCATAGGGTGTAAGCAAATGTTATAAATGCGGTAGTTAAATGAGCCGCTAGTCTGTAATGACTTACATCAGGCCTATCAACTAAGCCACTTTTAACCATATACCATCCTAGAAATCCTTGAAAGCCTCCTAATATTAATAATATTGAAGTTTTTTTTATTGTTGGCCAGGTTAATTGTTTTGTTATTATGAAGTACATAAAAGGAATAACAAAAACTAGACCTATCACTCTGCCAATAAATCGATGTAGCCATTCCCAAAAGAATATTCCTTTAAATTCATCTAAGTTTATGCTACTATTAAGTTTCTTATACTCAGGATATTGTTTATATAATTCAAAAGCTTCATTCCATTGTTGTTCATTTAACGGTGGAATTGTGCCTGAAATTAATTTGTAGTTTGGCATGGAAAGACCTGAATGAGTTAGTCTAGTGATTCCACCAATAATCACCATAATAAAAATTAATGCACAACCTGTAAATAACCAGTAGATTACCTTTTTATTATCTTTTTTCATTTGTGCTTAGACCAAGTTTTTTTCCTTCTTTTAGCATAATATTATATGCGTCATCATAATTATTATTAATATCACCTTCTAAAATAGCTTCTTTAATGGCTTCTTTAATTTGTCCAATAGCTTTACAGGGTTTTAAATTAAATGCTTCCATTATTTCTTTTCCTGTAACTGGTGGTTGAAAATTTCTTATATTATCTCTTTCTTCAACTTCTATAATTTTGTTTCTTACAATTTTAAAGTTTCCTAAGTATTTCTTAAAACGTTCTTTATTTTTTGTAGTGATATCAGCTTCACAAAGTGTCATAAGATCATCAATATTATCCCCAGCATCAAATATTAATCTTCTTACTGCAGAATCAGTAACATTTTCTTGAGCTAATACAATAGGTCTTGAGCTTAACAAAACAATTTTTTGGACATACTTCATTTTATCATTTAATGGCATTTTTAATCGCTTAAATATTTTGTATACCATTTTACTTCCTTCAAATTCATGTCCATGAAAGGTCCATCCAATTTTACTGCTAAATTTTTTTGTAGGCATTTTCCCAATATCGTGTAAAAGAGCAGCCCATCGCAGCCATAAATTGCCTGTTTCCTTACTTATGTTATCTAATACCTCTAGTGTATGATAGAAATTATCTTTATGTGTTTGCCCTTCAACTTCATCTATTCCCTTTAGAGCAGTTATTTCAGGTAAAATAATATTTAGCAATCCTGTTTTTTCTAGCAGAAGGAATCCGTATGATGGCTTTTCACTTAATAAAATTTTATTTATTTCATCTACGACTCTCTCTTTAGTAATAATATTAATTCTTGAACTTAAATTTGTGATTACTTCCAATATATGTTTGTTTATATCGAACTTGAGATTAGATGCAAACCGTATTGCCCTTAACATTCTTAACGGATCATCATTAAAGGTTACATTTGGATCAAGAGGAGTTTTAATTATTTTTGATTCTATATCATCTAAGCCATTGTATTGATCTATTAGTGTTCCATAATCTTTTTTATTTAAACTAATAGCTAGACTGTTGATAGTAAAGTCTCTTCTTTTAATATCATCTTTCAGTGTTCCTTTAAAAATTTTAGGGTTTCTGCTTTTAGCACTATATGATTCTTTTCTTGCGCCAACAAATTCAATTTCAAAATTTGAATATTTGAGCATAGCGGTTCCATAGGTTTTAAAAATTTTGATTTCTGAAGTGATTTTAAGCGCTTTTGAAACTAATTTTGCCATTTCTATACCGCTTCCAACTACCACAATATCTACATCTTTAGATTCCCTTTTTAAGAAGTAGTCTCTAACAAAACCTCCAATAACATAACAATCTAAACCTAGTTGATCTGCACAATTAGAAATAGTTTTAAAAAGTTTATCATTAATAGCCTCTTCAAATTTCATTATAAAATATTTTATCTATCGAAGTTTTTTTATCTCTCCCTTATTATTAATTGTTACTATTGAAGAAGGGAGTTTGCTTACAGATTCATTTGGTAAATTTACGATATAGTCTACACCTTTTAAAATACGTTCATCTATTTCTTTAAAATTAATAGGATGTTTTTCATTATGAATATTCGCTGAGGTTGATACAATAGGTTTTTTAATTTTATCAATAAGCATATTGCAGAAATTATGATTTACAATTCTAAATGCAACTTTATTTTTATTTGAAATTAAAAGTTCAGATATATTTTTTGGATTATCATACACTACTGTAGTTGGATTTTTAAATTTTTGTAATAAATCGTCTATATTTTCAGGTTTTTCATGTAGAAACTTATTTAGCATATCAGAGCTATTAATCAAGCTTAGCATAGGAGTTGTGTTTTCTCTTCCTTTTAAGCCATTAATTTTATTAATCGCATTGTTATTTGTCGCGTCACAACCCAAGCCCCATATAGTATCAGTAGGGTATAGAATTACACCACCATTTATAAGGACTTTGTATGCTTTTTCAACTTCATTTATAATTTTTTCCATCTATTATAAATATATTTATATCAAATATAAAAAATAACCAGTTGAATAAGTCTATAGAGTTTAATTCTAAATATATAAACTTCAAAGAAGAAATTTTAAGTATAATTAAAAATTTCAGCACTTCTAATGGTCAGACTATTAAAGATCATAGAAATAATATTAAAAAATTTAGCTTAGAACAAATTCAAATAAATGTAAAATCTTTTGGTGTCCCAAATTTTTTTAATTCAATTGTTTACGCCTTTTTCAGATTATCTAAGGCGAATAGATCTTATAATTATGCAATGAAATTATTGAATTTAGGAATAAATACCCCAGTACCAATATGTTATTATGAAGTAAAAAAAAATGGGCTCTTAACTAGCAGTTTCTATGTTTCAGAACAACTGGATTTTGATTTTGCAATAAGTGAGGTAATTAACAATGTTAATTATCCAGATCGGATTAATATTTTAAATGATTTTGTAGGTTTTACTTTAAAGCTTCATGAAAATGGAATTAATTTTTTAGATCATTCCCCTGGAAATACTTTAGTTAAGCTTAATAATAGTAGGCCGATATTTTATTTAGTTGATTTGAATAGAATGAAATTTGAAGAAATGAATTTCAAAATGAGAATAATGAATTTTAGACGACTTACTAATGATAAAGAAGTAATAAGGATTATTAGTAGGGAATATGCTATACTCTCCAATAGAAGTGAGGAGGAGGTTTTTAAATTAATGATGTATTATAGCAATCAATTTCTTAGCAGAAGGTCTATTAGAAAAAAAATAAAAAAATTCTTTAGTTAATAAGGATATTTATTTGCTACAAGTTATAGTGTTATATTTGTTTTATGTCAATAATTTTAGCCATTGATTACGGAGAAGTAAAATCTGGAATTGCAGTTAGTGATGATTCACAAGTTTTTGCATTTGGACTTACCACAATTAAAACAAACAGTGTAATGGATTACATTGACAAATACAATTCTAACAATAATATTTCTGAGTTTGTAATTGGTCAGCCAAAGAGAATGAATGATGAATTTTCTGATATTGAAGAACTAATAAAGAAGTTTATAAATAAATTAACACTAAAATTTCCTAATATTCCTATTAAGAGATTTGATGAACGCTTTACTTCAAAAATTGCTTTACAAACAATGATTGATGCTGGATTAAACAAAAAAAATAGAAGTGATAAATATATTATTGATAAGATAAGTGCAACAATAATTCTTCAAGGATATTTAAAATCTATAGAGAAGTAATTAATCAATAATTGATATATTGTGTATTAAATAATAATAAATGATTTTACCAATAATTGGATATGGGGATCCTGTTTTAAAAAGAAAAGCAAAAGAAATTTCAGCTTCTTATCCTAATTTAAAGGAATTAATAGGCAATATGTATGAGACTATGTATAATGCTAGTGGAGTTGGGTTGGCTGCTCCACAGGTAGGAGAATCAATTAGGTTGTTTATTATTGATACTTCCCCTTTTTTAGATATGGATGATGAAAAAATTCAGGATTTACAAGTAAGTAGGGTTAAAGAAGTTTTTATTAATCCAACCATTGTAGGTCAAACTGGTGAGAGCTGGCTATTTGAAGAAGGGTGCTTAAGTATTCCTAATATAAGAGAAAACATAAGAAGAAAGTCAGATATTTATATTGAATATTATGATGAGAACTTTATTTCTAAGAAAGTAAATTTTTCAGGAATTGTTGCTAGAGTAATACAACATGAATATGATCACATTCAAGGAATACTATTCACTGATAAGTTAACTAGTTTTAAAAAAAGACTATTGAAAAACAAGTTAAATAATATTGAGAAAGGAAAAATTGAGATTGACTATTTAATGAATTTCTATCAAAAATAAGCTAGAGGATTGAATCTATCCAATTACACTAAGGAGTTTTCGTATAATTTAAAATTGTCTATACCTGTTATATTAGGTTTAGTAGGTCATACTTTAGTTGGGATGATAGATAATATAATGGTAGGAAACTTAGATCCAATAAATTTAGCTGCTGTTTCTTTAGGAAACAGTTATGTTTTTATTGCAATGTCAATTGGTATTGGATTTTCAGCAGCAATTACTCCAATAGTTGCAGAAGCACACTCTGAAGGAAATCAGAATAAGCTTAAGAAGTCTTTTATTAATGGTTTTATTTTATGTCTAATATTAGGTACTGTATTATATGCCTTAGTATTAGTTTTAAAAAATACTTTAATTTATTTAGATCAACCTGTAGAGGTTGTTAAATTGGCTTTGCCATATATTGATATTGTAGCTATTTCACTTATTCCTTTATTATTATTTCAGGCCTTAAAACAATATACAGATGGTTTATCAAGAACAATTTATCCAATGTATGCAACAGTTGTGGCAAATATTATTAATGTTATCATAAACTATATTTTAATTTTTGGAATGTTGGGCTTTCCAAAGCTTGGTATTATTGGAGCAGCTATTGGCACATTGATATCAAGAATAATAATGTTTGTATTTCTTTTTTATATGCTAATGGATAAAAAGATTATTTATAATTATATGTCTGACTTAAAATCATTCATATATGATAAATTTATGATAGAGGAAATACTAAGTCTAGGATTTCCTACTTCATTACAAATGTTTTTTGAAGTAGGTTTATTTACATCTGCAATTTGGTTAAGTGGATTATTAGGAGAAATACCCCAATCTGCAAATCAAATAGTTTTAAATATTTCATCTATGACTTTTATGGTTGCTAGTGGCTTGAGTGTAAGTGCTGCTATTAGGGCTGGTAATCAAAAAGGATTAAAAAATTATCAAGAACTTAAAAGAATATCATTATCGATATTATTATTAGGAGTTTATTTTGCTTCATTTTTTGCCCTAGGAATATATATATTAAGAGATTATCTACCCTATATTTACATTGATATTAATAATCAGGAAAATTTAATTGAGAATATAGAGTTAGTTAAGATTGCATCAAAATTATTTATAATTGTTGCCATTTTTCAACTATTTGATAGTGCTCAAGTAATCATATTAGGAACTTTAAGGGGTATGCAGGACGTAAAAATACCTACAATCATAGTTTTTATAGCCTACTGGATTGTTGGGTTTCCAATAAGTTTTATTTTAGGAGATGAGTCATCAATGGCCGAGACAGGTATATGGATTGGATTACTTTGCGGTCTTTTATTTTCTTCTGTATTTTTGTATTGGAGATTTTTATATTTAACAAATAAAATGATTAATAAATAATGACTTTAGAGGAAATTGACATACAGATATTAGTTTACTTGAATTCATTAGGATCAGAATTTTGGGATCCTATATGGATTATTTTGACAAATAAGACAACTTATATACCTCTGTTTGCTTTTATCGTTTATTATATATACAAGAGGTTTGGATTAAAGCAAACGGCGTTTATTATTTTATTCATTTCTATATTAATCTTATTTACTGACCAATTTACTAATTTTATTAAAGATAGTTTTCAGAGGTTAAGGCCATGCAGAGAGGGGTATTTAGGATTACGAGAAATAGATATATATTGTGGCAAATATGGATTCTTTTCTGCTCATGCATCCAATTCAATAGCAGTTTCACTATTCGTTATTAGAATAATGAGGGAAAAATTTACTAGTATATTTTCAATTATTTTAATTATCTGGGTATTTATTTTTTCTTATAGTAGAATATATTTAGGATTACATTATCCAACAGATATTTTATGTGGTTTGATTTTTGGAGCTATTTCTTCAACTCTTTTTTATCATATTTATTTAGAGCAGTTGAGCTTTAAAGTGTAACTCTTATATTTTTGATAAAATATAAAGATTTGTTGCAAGTCTATCTCTATATCGATTACTGTCTTCTGTTGTTGGATTAAAATCCACTTTGATTTTTTTATCTATGATTAGTCTATTTTCTCTAAATTCATAATTTATAGAATCATAATTTTTATTAGAAATTAGCACAAAAATTGAATCATTTATTTTAGATAATTCAGTTTTGTTAACTTTTCTTTTTAGGTTCCATATTAGATCAGCAGTAATTTTATAATCTGAATATAATTTTAAGTTTTGTATTTCATATTCTAGACTATTTAGTGAAGTGTAATCATTATTAGTATTTGAATAAGTTTGTGGTAGAGCAAAATTAATTACTGTGAAAAATAAAATTATTTTTAAGTAAATGGCTTTATCAAAATTTCTTTTGTAAAAATTATAAATAAAAAGTAGTGTTATAAGCACTCCTATTATTGGTAAGGAGCTAATTCCATAATTTAATATATGAGTAATAGAGGTAATTAATCCAAAAATGGCTATTAGTAGAAAGTTTAAATATATGGGTAATAATAATGGACTTATCTTCTGTTTTGAGTATTTAATAATATAATTTATATAGAAGCCAGTATTCAGTGCTAATGGTATAAGTACAGGCATTAAATATCTAGTCTTTTTTTCTGGTATTAATGATAATAAAATAACTGAAAACAAAACCCAATAGCATGTTAGCAGGTGGTGTTTATTAACTGGAATTTTTCTGTTAATAAATGGGAGTATTATGCTAGTTATTGCTGGAATTGTCCAGATGCCACTATTAATAAAAAAATCCCAATAGTAATAGAATGGCTTAACATTATAATTTGACCAATTTTTAGTTTCTTGAGCACCTATATCTAATAGTGTATTATAGTCTTGAGTATAAACATATAGATACCACATTCCGCCAGAAACTATTGAAATAAATAAAATTATAATAAGATTATTAAGGCTAATTTTTTTATATACTAATAGATAAGATAAAAGAAAAGGAATTAGTAATGCGTAAATAGAAATTGGTCCTTTTGACATTATTGAAAGGCCAATTAATATTCCAATAAGTATGTTATGGTTTTTAGTAAAAGAATTTTTAAATGAATTAAAAAGATAGTAGATAGCTATAAACATAAAGCCATGCGCAAAAATATCCCATGGTGCTTCAAATATGATAGCTATTATATAAATAGAGCTTACAGTTATTAGTCCATTTATAATACTCTCGCTTTTATTAAAATTAATTCTAAGGCTAAAAAAATAGCTTGTAACACCTATAATAAATAGAAACAGTATTGCAGGAATCCTATAGAATATGACAGCTTTTGAATTGAAAAGTAAAACAGACAAAGCAGTTAGCCAAGTAGGTAGTGGTGGTTTCTGATATCTTGGCTCATCATTTAGTGTTGGAAGAAGCCAATTGTCATTTTCAATAATTTCATTTGCAGTTTGAAAATTTCTTGCTTCCATAATTCCAACCTCTATTAAATTGAATGTTGAAAATGAATATATTAACAGAAATAATACAATTACCAAGAAATAATATTTCTTCAAAAATTTCACTGTTTTTCTTTGTTAAGATAAATAAAATAAATATTTCTAGAGTACATAATAATTCCAGCAATATGACTAAAGAATAATACAGGGTCTTTTCTAAAAATAGAATAGATAATTATTAAAATCGCACCTAAAATACTAATGGCCCAAAAACCCAAAGGTAGATGAGATTTTTTTGTAATTTCAGAGGACAACCATTGGTATACATATCTAAAAGTAAATGTAATTTGTGAAATTATTCCGAGATATAATAACCACTGAGGTATTTCAGGATTATAAAAAAGAGAGTCTAGGTTAAAGAAATTAGAATTCCATGCCCTATCAACACAAATTATAATTGGTAAAAATAATAATATTAGCCTAACAGTTAAATTAAAATTTGTCCATTTATTCTGTAACTGTAAATTTCGGATATAAATATAATAACCAATAAATTGCCCAAACATAATAGCAAAATCATCTCTGAAGTAACCATACATAAAGAAAAGTAGCGAAGCACTTAGGCTTAATATCCAATAAATTGTTGGTGTAATTACTCTTGCTTCACGTTCTGTGTAAAACCATTGGATAATTACTCTTGCACTAAAAAAAAATTGTGCGGTAAATCCTAATACAATGATCTCAATGGGGATATCAATCATTATTTTCTATTTGGTAATTAATATATTTTCTTTTCATCCAAATAAATGCGAAACAATCTGATAATGGCCCTAATATCCTATTAAATAGGCCAAACTTTGCCTTTCCGGCTATTCTTGGAAAATGCTGAATAGGAATTTCAATAATATTACCTTTTTGAAGAAGTACCATTGCAGGTAAAAATCTATGTAATCCTTTAAACATTGGAATTCTCTTGGCATAATCAGTTTTTATTACTTTTAACGGACATCCCGTATCATTGATCCCGTCATTAGTAAATAAATTTCTAATGCTGTTAGCTGCTAATGAGGATAATTTTTTAATTAATGAATCCTTTCTATTAGCTCTATATCCTGTAACAAGATCATATTCTTCAATATATTTTAATAAATTATGAAAGTCACTTGGTGATGTTTGTAAATCGGAATCAATATAGCCTAGATATTCTGAATCACACAAATCAAATCCTGCCTTTAATGCACTGCTAAGCCCATGATTAGTTTTAAAAGACACAGATTCAAAGAAATTATTTTTTTTACATAGTCTTTTGATTATTTCTTTACTTCCATCGGTAGATCCGTCATCTACTATAAGAATTTTTGTTTTGTATTCAGTTGAATTAATAAATTTCATTAATTCAACTTCCAGTCTAGATAGATTCTCCTTCTCATTAAAAACAGGCACTATTATTGTAAATTCTACCATATTATATTTTTAATAAAACATCAGCAGCAGCAAATGGCGTTGTTTTATTTTGATCTAACAAACTATATTGGTTTTCTAGCTCTTTTTTTATTTTATCATTACTAAAGAAATCAGATTGTAATTTATCATTTATGGTCTGTAACAACCAATATTTATTTTGACGTTTTCTATTCTCATAAAAAAACTTATTTTCTTTTGTATTAGAGATGTATTTCAACACTAATTTCCAAATAGGATCAATACCTGAATTATTAATTGAGCTACATGTTAGTGCTTTTGGAACCCACTTAGATTTCTTTATTGGATATAATTTTAATGCCATTGAAAATTCTGCCATGGCCTTATTAGATTTTTCAATATTATCTCCATCTGCTTTATTTATTATTATTGCATCTGCCATTTCAATTATACCTCTTTTTATGCCTTGTAATTCATCTCCAGCACCAGAAAGTTTTAATAATAGAAAGATGTCTACCATTTCAGATACACTAATTTCATTTTGACCAACACCAACGGTTTCAACTATAACTATATTATACCCTGCAGCTTCACATAGAATAATTGATTCTCTAGTTTTTTTTGCCACACCTCCATAATGACTTGATGCAGGGCTAGGTCTTATAAAAGCATTTTTATTATTAACTAGAGTATTCATTCTAGTTTTGTCGCCCATAATACTGCCACGGCTAACTGTGCTAGTTGGATCAATAGCTAAAACAGCAACTTTATGTCCTTGTTTTGTAAGTTGATTGCCAAAAGCCTCAATAAAAGTGCTTTTCCCCACCCCTGGAACACCGGTTATACCAATTCTTATTGAATTAGTTCTATTTTTAAGACATGAAGAAATTATTTTATTAGAATTAGATATATCTTTAGCATTATCACTTTCAACTATTGTAATAGCTTTACTTAATGAAACAATGTTACCATTTAACAATCCGCTAATAACCTTTTTAACATCAATTTGTTTTTTAGGTATTTGTTTCATGATAAAATAGATTAATTTTTTATGGAGTAGCAGTTTTTTCTGAAATCACCCATTCTCCTTTATTAATTAATGGTTCAGCGTGCTTAAATTTCATCTCTTTATTCTCACCAGTAGAAACATTCTTTATTGTTATTCTATCATTTCTTCCAATCTTTGGTTTATCTCTTACAATTGTCTCTATTTGTTGGGTTTGAGTATTTCCAGCTGCCTTGTTTCTTGAGCTTAACTCATCAATATTTGGAATCTCTTCCTTAGATGTATTAATCTTAGTGACTTTCCTTGGCCTAGCTTCTTGAATATTTTTTGCACTTTCATTTGAAATCTCAGCTTTAAATAAAAATGATAAAATATCTTTATTTACTTCATCGATTAAGTTTTTAAATAATTCAAAAGATTCAAATTTATATATTAATAAGGGGTCCTTTTGCTCATGAACTGCTAATTGAACAGATTGTTTTAGTTCATCCATTTTTCTTAAATGGTTTTTCCATGAATTATCTAAAATTGCTAATGATATGTTCTTTTCAAAATCTGTTACAAGCTGTTGTCCATCAGATGAATACGCTTTTTCTAAATCTGTAACTACCTGAAGAGTTTTAATTCCATCAGTAAAAGGAACAACAATTCGTTTAAACCTATCCTTTTGATTTTCATATACATGTTTTATTACAGGGAAGGCTAATTTAGCATTTGCTTCAATTTTATTTAAGTAGTGAGCAAGTGCTAGTTTATAAATTTTATTTATAATTTCATTATCATTTATTGATTCAAATTCTTCGGATGATAAATCTGTGCTTATAGAAAAGAATTTTATTAATTCAAATTCAAAATTTTTGTAATCATTAGTTTCTTTATTGTTTAATACAATACTTTCACATGTGTCATATATCATATTTGCAATATCTATCCTTAATCTGTCACCAAACAATGAGTTATGTCTCCTTTTGTAAATAACTTCCCTTTGAGCATTCATTACGTCATCATACTCTAGCAATCTTTTTCTTATCCCAAAATTATTTTCTTCTACTTTTTTTTGTGCTCTTTCAATTGATTTAGTTATCATAGAGTGTTGAATTACCTCTCCTTCTTCTAACCCCATTCTATCCATCATTTTTGCAATCTTTTCACTACCAAATAATCTCATTAAATTGTCTTCAAGAGAAACATAAAATTGTGAACTACCAGGGTCTCCTTGTCTTCCAGATCTACCTCTTAATTGTCTATCAACTCTTCTTGAATCATGTCTTTCTGTACCAACAATGGCTAATCCTCCTATATCAAGAACTTCTTTACTTAGTTTAATATCGGTTCCCCTTCCTGCCATGTTAGTGGCGATAGTGACTTGGCCTGATTTACCAGCTTCAGCAACAATATCAGATTCTTTTTTGTGAAGCTTTGCATTCAAAATATTGTGAGGTACTTTTCTTATACTAAGCATTTTTCCAAGTAGTTCACTAATTTCAACAGAAGTAGTACCAATTAATACAGGTCGACCTAACTGAGATAAATTGGTGACTTGTTCAATAACTGCATTATATTTTTCTCTTTTAGTTTTATACACTAAATCTTCTTTGTCATCTCTAATTACAGGCTTATTTGTTGGAATTTCAATTACATCTAGCTTATAGATATCCCAAAATTCTCCAGCTTCAGTTACTGCAGTACCTGTCATTCCTGAAAGTTTACCATACATCCTAAAATAATTTTGCAGAGTTATAGTGGCAAATGTTTGTGTAGCAGATTCAATTTTAACATTTTCTTTAGCTTCTATTGCTTGATGAAGACCATCACTATATCTTCTCCCATCCATTATCCTTCCAGTTTGTTCATCAACTATCAGTACTTTATTTTCCATTACTACGTACTGAATATCTTTTTCAAATAATGCATAAGCTTTAAGTAGTTGGTTTATTGAATGAATTCTTTCAGATTTAATATTAAAATCTCTATAAAGCTCTTCTTTTAAAGCTGCTTCTTTTTCAGGTTTATATTCCTTAGATTCTATTTTAGATATTTCCATTCCTATTTCTGGCATAATAAAAAAGTTTGGATCATCTTTTCCTGAAAGAAATTCAATTCCTTTGTCAGTAAGTTCTATCTGATTGTTTTTTTCATCAATAACATAATAAAGCGCCTCATCAATCTTTGGCATTTCCTTGTTATTGTCTTGCATGTAAAAATTCTCAGTTTTTTGCAATAACTGTTTTATACCTTCCTCACTCAAATATTTAATTAATGCTTTATTTTTTGGAATTCCTCTATATACTCTAAGTAAATTGAAAGCACCTTCATCTTTGTTATTATCAGAAATGTTATTTTTTGCCTCAGCCAATGTAGCAGTTAACAATTGTCTTTGTACAGATACTATCTTTTCAATTTTAGGTTTAAGCTCATTAAATTCATGTTTATCACCCTGAGGAACTGCACCAGATATTATTAAAGGAGTTCTTGCGTCATCTACCAAAACAGAATCAACCTCATCAACAATAGCATAATTATGCTTCCTTTGAACAAGATCATCAGGAGAGTTAGCCATATTATCTCTTAGATAGTCAAACCCAAATTCATTATTTGTTCCATATGTAATATCAGCATTATAGGCGTTTTTTCTTTCGGTTGAGTTAGGCTTATAATAATTAATACAATCTACTTTCAACCCATGAAATTCGAAGATTGGAGCCATCCAAGCACTATCCCTTTTTGCTAAATAATCATTAACCGTTACAATATGAACTCCTCTTCCAGATAAAGCGTTTAAATATACTGGCAAGGTTGCCACTAGAGTTTTACCTTCTCCAGTTTGCATTTCAGCAATTTTACCTTGGTGCATAGTAATACCGCCAATCAATTGCACATCATAGTGAATCATATCCCAGGTTATTGGTTTGCCAGCTGCATCCCATGAGTTTTTCCAAACAGCATTGTCTTGATTTAGCTGCACATAATCCTTATTTGAAGAAATTTCTCTATCAAAAGCTGTTGCTTTAACGGTAATTTCTTTGTTATTAAAGAAGCGTTTTGCGGTCTCTTTAATGACTGCAAACGCTTTAGGCAAGATTTTATTTAGAGTATCTTCAGTGGTTTTGTAGCATTCTTCTTCAAGATTATCTATTTGGTTATATAGATCTTCTTTTTTGTCAAAGTCTTTAGTCTTATCTACATCATCTTTGAGCTGTTTTATCTGTTCTTTAATTTCATTAATAGATGAATTTATTTCAGATTTAAAATTTTGAGTCTGCTCTCTTAATTCATTGTCATTTAGTTTAGAAATCTCATCTTCAAATGATTTAATTTCTTCAACTATAGGTAGTATTAATTTTACATCCTTTTTGGCTTTGTCTCCTACAAATAATTTAAGAATTGAATTAAAAAAACTCATAAGTTTTATCAGATAGTGATTTTAATTTTCAAAGATACAATTTGTTTAATGAAAATGTTAAAAAAAGCCTCAGTTAAGAGACTTTTTGGAGTTTAATATTCATCTTCATTCCAAAGATAATCTTCATCAGTTGGATAATCATTCCATATTTCTTGAATGGATTCATAAAGATCCCCCTCATCTTCAATTGCCTGTAAGTTTTCAACAACTTCTAATGGTGCTCCAGTTCTAATAGAATAATCTATCAATTCATCTTTTGTAGCTGGCCATGGAGCATCACTTAAATAAGAGGCTAATTCTAAAGTCCAATACATGATAAAGTATTTTTTGCAAAAATATATTTTTAGACGAAAAAAGCAAGTGATTATGGATGTTTTTTTAAATAACTATGATTCCCAAGGTATTTCTTCAACCTCTAGTTCATTAGAAAATTTTCTTGCTAGCATAAATATATAATCAGAAAGTCTATTTAGGTATACTAAAATTTCATCTTGAAAATCATAAACAGATTTTAGTTTTGAGGCATTTCTCTCAGCTCTTCTGCAAACGGACCTAGCTATATGACAATATGAAACATTTTCATGACCACCTGGGATAATAAATTTGTCAATTTTTGATAATTTTTCTGAAATAAAATCAATATCGTTTTCTATTGTAGTGATATCTTTATTTAAGATTTTTAGATTTTTAGTTTTCAAAATTTTATCTGCTGTTTCTTTGTCTTGAAATGCAAGTATTGCACCTATATTAAATAAATTCCTTTGTATTTCTATCAGTGATTTTTTTGTTTTAGAATCATTTGTAAAATCTCTTATTAAGCCTATATATGAATTTAGTTCGTCAATTGATCCATAAGCATCAACCTGAATATTATGTTTTTTGACATCTTTACCCCCAATTAATTTTGTAGATCCTTTATCTCCTGATTTTGTATAAATTTTCATAGAATTATTGTCTGATTGAATTTGTGAAGTATTTAATTAGGTAAAAATACCTAATTATTAATGCTAAAATTAATGAAATTAAACTAATGTTAAAGACTTGAACCCCAACAACCCAATGAAGGCACATAAGCAATAGCATAATAATAATTAATTTTAGGTATGATATAACCCATTTTTTTTGTTTTTTCTTAAGCAACTCAATAAATAGAATTAAATTAAAAGGGATTGCCCATAATAGATTATAATTCCATGCAGATGCCGTGTGATTACTAAAAAACCATAAGTAGATTAATAATAATCCAATTATCCCTGTAATTAGTAAAACAATGGAGTCTAATAGTACACTTCTTGCTCTTCTTAAGTAATCTATATAGGTAATAGAAATAATAATTAATGATAAGATTAGCAATAAATATATTGGTGAAATTAATGTTTCAGTATATTTTGAGTATTCGCCAAATAATACTGAGGTTGTTACTAAATTTCCATTTCTAATGTTTGAATTACCTAAATCATCAAAATATGATTTTAAATTATATGGAAGAAATAATTCATCTTGAGAGTTGATGTTTTTATCAATTATAGCTCCAAGACATATATCAATTCCTAATGCTCCCCAGGAATTAGGGTTAATATTTTCATAAACTAATTTTCTGTATGAATTTGGGCCTACATTGACTTTATGTAAACCCTCATTTTTAATATCTTCTTCAAGAATTTCATTAAATATATCAGCAATTTTTGTAGAGCAATTATTTTCAAAATAATTATACTCATAAAATTTATTTGCTTCTTTAGAATTTGTAATTAACCTGTTTACTAATATTCTTTTTTTGTATTCAGATAAATCTAATTTTTGTTCGATAATTTGTCTAGATTGATTTACATAGTTTTTATAAAAATTTTCATAATTATTTAAACCAAGACTATATATAGGTCTTCCTTTTACAAAATTTCCATAAAAATTAGGTGCATTAAAGTCATATACACCATAATTAAAAACTATATCATAATCATTTACTCTATCTATTACTCTAATTCCAGAGTGACCAAAAGCATCACTTAAAGAATTTCCAGGTCCAATGGTTAGTATGCTAACTTCATATTGAGGTGTTTCTTCTATATTTTCTTGCGCATCTATCTCTAGGATAAATACTGATAGTAAGATTAATAGAACTTTTTTTAGCATAGTATTATCTAAATAAATTAAGGTCAAATTTTAATGAAAATATATTAGAATATAAAGCAATGCTTTGATTTCCAATATCTGTAAATGCATAATCCATTTCAATACTTTTATATTTGAATCCAATTCCAAAATTTGGCTGAAAGCTAACTTCACTAGAATTATCAAATTGTAACTCATTTTGAAAATTACCCATGCCAAGCCTTAGAAAAACGAGGTCAATATAACCAAGTTCTAATCCTATTGCAGGATTTATACTAGCAAAATTAGTGGAAATTATATCATTATTCTCTTCAAACTTTACTATTAGGTCTAATGCTGCTAATAAAGTATAATCATTTTTTATATCTATTTCTTTTGAAACACCTAACTGTAATTTTGGAATAGTTATTTCTGTACCAGTAGGTATTTCTTGATTTTGACCTTCAATTGCATTTTGAATATCATTTAATTTATCTCCGTTTATAGTCCAAGAATTATAGGTTGTTGTAATGTCTCTTGCCATTAAGCCAAAATTCCAATCATTATTAGTTTTAAACTGTATGCCAAAATCAAACCCAAAACCCCAAGAACTAGAAAAATCTCCTATAATTCTTCTGATAATTTTTAAATTAACCCCATAGTTTAAATTTTTAAACTTTAATCTTCTCGCATAGGAGAATAGAAATGCATAATCAGCAGTTGAGAATAAATTTATTCTATCAAAATTTATATTCCCTTGATCATCAATTAACTGTGTTGTATCTAGAATATCATCAACGCCAAACCTTACCATAGAGAATCCTAATGCTGAATCATCATCAATTGGTGTTGCATACGCAATAAAATTATATGTTGCTATATTGGCAAAATAGTTTGAATGCATTAGTGAAATTTGTTTGTCTTCTAGTTGTAATAAGCCAGCTGGATTCCAATAAGTTGAGTTAACATCTGATATGTTAGAAACTACAGCATTGCTCATTCCTATTGATTGAGCATCTACACCAATATTTAGGAACTCATTAGAATATTTTGAATTATCCTGTGCATTTATTCCTACAATGGAAAATAATAATAAGAAAACTAACCTCTTCATTATTGATAATATCAATAAAAACTTCTAATTGACTTTGTTATTGTGTTATATTATATAAACAACCCAAAATCAATAAGGTGTATAAAGATATTATTTAATAAGTTACTATATTAGTATTCAAATCTGAATTTTTAATTATTAGAATTATTCCTAACATATTAACTCTGTTGAATCTTTTTTTAGGATGCATTATTATATTGCTTTTGATAGAAGACAATTTGTCAATGCAATCTATTTCTTATCTTATTTTGATTGCATTATTTTTTGATTTCATGGATGGATTAATAGCTAGAAAATTTAATATGGAAAGTAAATTAGGTGCTCAGTTGGATTCATTAGCTGATCTAATTTCTTTTGGATTAGTCCCAGGGATTATAATGTATAAATTGTTTATGGAAGTTTCTCTTGATCCATTTTTACCCTTATTAGGGTTTTTAATAACATTAGCTTCTGCATATAGACTAGCTAACTTTAATTTATCTAATAAAAAATTAAAATACTTTACAGGGTTACCAACTCCAGCAAATACTATATTTATTTTATCCCTAATGTTAATTGTAGAATCATCAAACAACTTATCTATAAGGGAGGTAATTGTAAGTAATAATTTTTTGATTTTTATCACTATTTTAAGCTGTTATTTGCTAAACTCAAGATTTAAATTAATTAATCTAAAGTTTAAAGATTTTAATTTTAAAGGACTTAATAAATATAGAATCTTACTTGTTTTAGTTTCCTTAGCACTACTTGTTGCTATCAAGGAAGCTTCCATCCCAATTATTTTAGTAGTTTATTATATAGTATCTTATTTTGTCTTAAGAAAAGTAAAAGATGGATCTAATTAAGATTTTTTCCTTAGTTCGAAGTTTTGACCTAGATAGACCTTTCTAACAGTTTCATCATCAGCTAGTTCCTCAGGCTTACCGTCTTTAAGAATATTCCCTTCAAACATAAGGTATGTCCTGTCAGTTATTGCTAGGGTTTCACGAACATTATGATCTGTAATAAGTATACCAATATTTTTTTCAGTAAGCTTAGTAATTATCTTCTGAATATCTTCAACAGCTA
>MDSX01083911.1_pt1 | contig 23785 bp, 30 predicted proteins | sample 811141 | NCBI WGS metagenome assembly MDSX01 (sample SAMN05326642, study PRJNA326480) | marine metagenome | isolation source: seawater | place: Atlantic Ocean: South East | collected 2010
GATGCTGCAACAGGTACGGTAACTACTACAGATGCAGTTAGAGCATTTAACAATCCACCAGTTTCAGCTGTTCCAAAAACTTTTGATGTTACAAAAACTATAACTCCTACACAAACTAAAGGAGTTGTTGATTGGGTTAAAACTCAAGCTAGTAATCTTAATCCATTTAATCCTGATGGGACTTTAAGAACAAAATTTAGAGAGTTTGATGCAGGAGAATTTGTAGTTGATTCAGGTGAAAAATTAGTACAAGGTGGTATAATTGCTGGTGGTCAAGAAGCTATTGCAGAAGATGTTTATGAACTTTTAGGTGGTAAAAGACCAGAACCAGCACCATCTTATTCTATAAATGTGCCGGGTTTAGCTAACATGGCATCAAACGATTACACTGTATTTGATTCAGTTAATTTAATGCAAACACAAAACGGTAACGCTTGGATGGCTAGTAATTACGCTAATGCTAATAGTATTAATAATTTTGTAGATTCAAGTATTAATTATAATAATTATATGGGGCAGTTTGGAAGGTCAATGTACGACAGTACTATATAGGAGATAAAATATGGTAGAACAATTACCACTAGAAGAATATGACCAAGAAGGTGTAGATGCATTAGCAAATGCAGGTAGACCAATTCCCGGTCAATCACTTACTAGTTCACCAGAACAACGCAGACCTTTTGAACAACCTCCAGAGTTTGTAAATTTTAAAGAAGCTTTGGATTATACTGTAGGTGAATTACTTGACGAAGAAGTTTATACTAATCTTGTTGTTGGCATGGGTCAAGGAGTTCCTGTTTCTGATGTAGCCTTGCAAATAGCTTATGCTGGATTTAGAGAAGGTAAATGGAATCCTGATTTAATGCTAATGTTAATAGAGCCTTTAGTATATGTACTTATGGCTTTATGTGAAAAAGCTGGAGTAAAGTTTAGATTATCTAGTGACCCTGAGATAGAAGAAGAAATGGAAGAAGACGATGATACTATATCTGTTTTAGAAGCACAAGCTAAAAACATAGCTGAAACAATAGAAACAAAAGTAGGTGAAAGTAAAGATATACCAGCAGGAGCTGTACCTACAAATGTTATGCAACAAATAGAAAGTACTCCAGTTCCTGAAAGTTTAATGGCTAGAACAGCAGAGCCGATAGAAAAGCCTATGCAACAAGAAGAAGAACCTAGAAGTTTATTAGAAAGAGGATAAGATTATGGCAGATGAAATGTATGGTGATGGTGGTGTTGATTTTGCAAAACAAACATTTGCTGAATCCAGAGAAAGAAAAAGAATAGAAGCTAAAAGAGCAGAAGACTTTAGTAAAAAATTACAGCTGCTTGATATTGGTATTAGAGGTGTTAACTTTCTTATAAATCAAAGAGCAGATAATTTAGAAACTAAACAAATTCCTGCACTTGCTGCCTATAAAAATCTTTTAACAAGTGCTGATGCTAGTAAAAAATTATTAAACACTTATCAAAATGCTCCAGATAAAAATGCTTTTGTTTCAAAATATATTTACGACAATTCTTTACAAACTGTACTAGATACTTATGGTTATTTAGATGAAAATTCTGTAAAAAGTTTAGTGAAAGAATATTCAAATAATCAAGCAAAACTATTACAACCTGAATTTGATAGGATGTACACAGAATTACAAGATGTTCCAGATTTTGAAACTTTTAAAGCTAATTATTCTAAGTTTGCAAATAGACAAACTCCTAGAAATTTATTTGGTTTAGCAACTAAAAAAATTAAAAACATATTTAAATCTGAAACTCCTAGCACTCTTGCAATAAAAGCAGAAAAACAAAAAAATGCAATATATGATTCTCCATTATATAATGAAATTGAAGAATACAAAACTGCTCTTAAAGCTTTTGAAACTAAAGGTTTAGATATCCAAGGTTTATTAGATAAAGTTAAAGCAGAAAAAGATGCTGGAAACTTAGTAGGTAAACTACAAGGAACTCCAAAAATAGAATTAGTTAACGATGGATTTGGTAATCAAATTCCTACAATTTTTGCTACGAGAATAAACAATAACGGTCAATTAATTTTGGATGTAACAAAAGGAGATGCGAATAGTTCTATACCAGTAGCAGTAAAACCTGCTACAGATGCCGAGTTGAAAAGTGCTCAGACAATTTTTATTAGTACTTTAAAAAAATTAGATAATAAACAATCTAAAAATATACTAGAAAAATTAGGAGATGAAGAAGGAATTAAAGACGATAGAACTTATGCAATGACAGTACATAAAATTGCAACTAGTAATCCAAGTATTGATTTAGCACAAGCATCTGCTTATGTGTATGCAAGAATGGTTGATGAAAACCCTGCAGACATAGTAACTTTATTTTCAGAACAACCTACATTATATAATGTTGATGCAAAAACAGGAGCTTTTAGTTATGAAAAAACTTCTGCATATTTTATAGATTCAGAAAATAAAAAGATGTTTGATTATACTGTAAATCTAAAAGATGCTATACTTGAAGCTATAGCTGGTGATGAGACATTGACTATAGACCAAAAAGAAGAATACAAAGAAAACATTAGTAGCGAGTTTACAAGAATAACTGGAAGACCTGTAGAAATAATAACTAAAGACAACGAAGTTAATTTAAGTTCAGAAAATAATATAGATAGAGATTTTAAAGGTTTTGAAATTAATAAAAATATTTGGGAACAATCTAATAATGTAGCTACTTTACAACTTAGAAATAATGCAGGAGGCACTTACACTAGAAAATATTTAAATAATTTTGAAGATGTTGTAAACAATTTAAATTATTCTAATTTAGATTTTGAACAATTAGTTACATTAGAAAATTTAAATCAAGAAGAACTTACACAATTATTAGGTATACCTTCTAGTATTAAATTTACTAAACAAAGACTTAGAAATAATGGAATAGCAGTTTTTAAAGAAAAAGTAGCAGAAGCTATACAAAAATATGATTTACAAGAAAATGCTAGTTATGTTAATGAAGTAGTTAAAAAATATAATCGTATAAACAGACCTGAACAATTAAAAACAGATAAATATTTTATAAGTGGTCAAATAAATAAAAAAGAAAACATGCCGTCTATAGAGTTTTTTGAAGAATTTAGAAAACAACTTTTAACACCTTAAATTTTAATAAAGACATGGATAAAATTTTATTACCTAATACAAGTTTTAATCCAGCTGACTTTGTACAAAAAAATAAATCTTATACTCTTGATGACCTTGAAAAAGATGATAGGTTTCAAGAAACTTCTGAAAGATTTTTAAACTCAATTGGTGAAAACTCTAGTGATGTTTTTGAATATTTAAGAGACTCTGATTTTAATTTATTTAGTGGCATGAATAGAGCTATGCAAAGTGGTAAGTTTACTGAGCAACAAAAAAAAGACTACGCTTATCTTCGTAGTAAATTTACAGGGGCTGATATGGGAAGCCTTAAACAATACTTTGAACTTATTAAAGATAGTACAATAGATATGGTTACTGACCCTACTTTAATTGTTGCTGCTTTAGCAACACCTATTACTTCAGGAACTTCTTTAGCAGCTAGAGCAGGTGTAACAAGTGCTAGTAAAGCATTAACTGACCAAGTAGTAAAAGCTAATTTAAAAACTGCAGCTAAAAAACAAATAAGAAAAGTAACAGGCATTAGTGCTGCTGAAGTAGGAGCATGGACAGGCTTAGATAATCATTTTAGACAAAACACAGAATTAAATGTTGGCTTAAGAAAAATGTATTCTGCTCCTGAATTAGTTGGTAGTACTGCATTAGGTGCTTTAACTGGTGGGTTGTTTGGTAATTTAGCACAGCGTTCTGCTATATATCAAGATAAGTCAAGTCGTTTATTTAGTAATGACGAGTATCGTAAAGAAGCAGGAAGTGAACTCTTATATAAATTATCAATAGCTAAAGATAAAGTATTAGCTAAAAGTTTTGGAAATGCTAATTCTATTTTAAAAACTGTTGCTAAATATTCTCCAACTGCTAAAGAACTTGGACAAAAATTTACAGACGATTTTCAAAAAAAATTTACTACACTATCTACAAAAAGATTAGGTTTTTCTTATGGAGAAGATTTAGATTTTCTTAGAAGTACTTATATAGCGAACAGAGACTTAGCATTAGCTCCAATATATAAAGCAGGGAAAATATTACCTGAAGATGAAATAGATGTTATTCGTATATTAAGAGGAGATAGTCCTGCTAAGTATAGTAAAGCAGTACAGGAATCAGCTGTAGAGTTTAGAAAATTTTTTGATACTATAGTTACTGATGCTACAGCTGCTGGATTAAAACCACATCCAATTCCAAATTATTTTACTCGTTCTTGGAATAGAAAAGCTATTGAAGATAACAGACAAAACTTTGAAAGAAAACTATTAGATGAAAAAGTAGATGGTGTTACTCCAGACAATGTAGGAGATATCGTTGATGCAATGTTAAATAAAAATGATGAGTTATATTCAGCTCATGCACACTTACTTACGCAATCAAGAGCTTTTAAAAATTTAGATGATAACGCTTTTGAAGAATTTTTAAATAATGATTTAACAGAAGTAGTGACTAATTATGCTTTTAACTCTGCTAAAATAATTGAAGAGCAAAGAACTTTTTTATTACCTAATCCAGTAAAAATAACAGGAAAAACAGAAGATGGACTGCTAATGGGTTTTAGAGAAAGCAGTGAATCACAGTTTACAAAAAGATATGTAAATGTTATAGATAAAGAATTAAGAGATGTTAGAGGAAAAGGACTAACAAAAAAACAAAAAACAGACTTAGTAAATTTATATAGGTCTGTAACTGGTAAAGATAAATCTTATAATAGCGATATAGTTCAAGGTTTGTATGATGCTACAAAACTAGCAAATGCTGTAGCTTATTTACCTCTTGCTACTATAGGTTCTTTAACAGAAGCTTTTATACCTCTTACAAAAGCTAAACCTAGTAGTGCTGTTAAAGGTGCTCTTGATGCAATAAAAAATGGTCATAAAATATTAGTAGATGAAACAGGAGAGTTAATTGGTAAAAAATATAATTTAAGTGATACTCAAATTAGAAAAGAAATGAGAAGTGTAATGATAGCTGTTGATGAATCTATGTCAGACATGACTAATAGATTAGCAGGTGAAGGTATGCAAAATAACATTACAAAGTCTATTGCTCGTGCATTTTATAGATTAAATTTACTTACTCCTTGGACAAAAACAATACAGCTTTCAGCTTTTTCTACTGGAAAAGATTTAATAAGAGGCAACTTAGAAAAATTAAATGTTTTAACTAAACAAGGTATAGATGTATTAGATGAAACTAAACTAGCTCAAAAAGCTTTAGATGATGTAAAAGATAAAAGTAGATTAGCAGAACTTTTTTCTGGCTCAAAAGAAAATCCACTGTTACAAATTCAAAGATTAAAAAGTGAATTGTTTGATTTAAATATAGATATTGCAGATGGATTAAAATGGTTAGATGCTGGAGCAAAACAAACAGATACTTTTTATAATAATCAACTTGTAAGAGGAGCTGGTAGATTTACTAATAGTGTAATACTTCCTACTACTAGAGAAAGAGCTAGAATACCTACATACATGACCAATCCTAGATTTGATATTCTTACTCAATTTTTAAGATATCCTTTTGCTTTTTCAAATACAGTATTAAAAAACTTTGCAAGAGATACAATAACTAATCCTTTAACTAATGCTCCTAAAGTAGCTGCTTTTACTATGATGGCTACTAATGTTGCATTAGCTACTAACTATTACAGAAGCTCTGAAGAAAAACAAGCAGAAATGTTTGATGATGATAATTTTAATTTAACAATAGCTGAAGCTTTTCAAAGAGTTGGATTAATGGGTCCATTTGAAACAGGGTTTAGATATACGGAAGCTGTTGCTGATGGAAATAAAAATCCAATAGCTGCTCTATCAAACTTAGCTGGACCTACAGCTTCAGATGCTGTTAACCTTTTAATGTATGGTAAACTTACTGAAACTTTTGCAAGAAAAGCTCCTCTTATAGGTACTCAGAATATTATAAAAAATATTACAGGTTTAGACCCTTATACTCCTATATTAGAAGGAGCAAGAAAAATAGATAAAAGTATTAATGAAGTTATAATTAAAGGAGCAGAAACTGTTCAAGGAGAAGAAAATTTAAAAAACAGGGGTAGTATTAATACAGGTATAAGAACAGGTTTATTTCTAGGAGGAAAAGTTGAAGGTGTGTCTGATGTAAAATCAGAACCTGAAAATCGTGTTGACCCTTTTACCGGTGAGCCTTATGCTTCTGTTTCACCAGTTATTGCAGACTCTATTATAAGAGAGTATGAAGAAGAAAAAATGTTTAAGGAAAAAAGTATTTTAGAAAGTTTAGAAGCACGAAGATTAGCAAGAAAAACTGCAAACAAAGGTGGACTTATTAATAGATTAAAATATCGAGAAGCTTTTTTAATTGGAGGTTTAGCAGCTAAAGGAGTAGCTAATATTATAAAACGTTTACCTAATAAAGTTTATCATGGTGGTACAGATTTAGCAAGTGCAAAAGGTGGAGTAGAAAAAGTTAAAGGTATTTTTACTGCTGGTGATAAAATTTATGCAGATTCTTTTGCCGACCCTAATTCATTAGGTAGAAAATTTTTAACAGGAGAAAAATTACAAGATGTTCCTGCTAGTAAATTTGGTTTATTTGAATATGATATTAGTAAAGTTTCAAAACCATATTTATTAGATGACCCTTCAGAAGATATGTTAAAAATAATTGACAATGATTTAATTAAAGTAATGGATGATAACTCTTTAGAAGGAATACAAAAATATAATTTATTAAGTCAATTAAGAGATTATCAAAACAAATCTATTGGTACAGGAGATTTTTATTTAATTAAAGATGAAGCTTTTGACTACTTAAAAAGTAAAGGAGTAGACCTTGTAACTACTAGTAAATTTTTAAGAGGTGGTCCAGACTCTGAATTTTTATTATTAAAAAGTTTTCCTGCTAAAAAAGTAACTAAAGTAGAAGTTAAATCAGACACTATAAAAACACCAACATGGTTTAAAGAAACAAAAGTTAAAACTGATGTAGACCCTGCTGATGCTCAGAAAACTCAAGTAGCTATAACTTCTGGAACTTATAAAAAAGTAGTACCTTTATTAAAAGAAGGCGATACTTTAGATTTTGGTGCAGGATTAGGTAAAGGTGCTAAAATATTAAAAGCTGATAGTTACGAACCATTTCCTAAAAAAGGTTTTAAGCCTACCTTTACAGAAACATCAGCAATACCAAACAGTTCTTATGATAATGTAGTTAGTTTAAACGTACTCAATGTTGTTAAACCTGACGTTAGAAACGATATAGTTTTAAACATAGGTAGAATTTTAAAACCAGAAGGTACTGCTATTATAACTACTAGAGGCTCTGATATTTTTGGTAATAAAAATAATATTACTAAAGGTGTCTTGTCAAACTTAGAAGATGGTGCTATAATAACAAGTAGTGGTACTTATCAAAAAGGATTTACTAACACAGAATTAAAAAATTATGTTTCTGAACTATTAGGAAAAGATTTTAAAGTAGAAAACATTACTGGTCTAGGCAAGGCAGGTATAAAAGTTACAAAACTATAATGACAAATTACAAATACTTTACTGAAGACGAATTAAAATGCCGACACACTGGCGAATGTAATATGGATGATGACTTTATGAAAGTCTTAGAAGCTATTAGAGAAGAGTGTGCTTTTGGTTTTGTTGTTACGAGTGCTTATCGTTCCCCAGAACATCCTATAGAAGCTAAGAAGTCTAGACCGGGAGCACATGCTTCTGGTAAAGCAGTAGATATACTTGTCCACAGAGAACAAGCTTTTAAAGTTATTGAAGTAGCTCTAAAACACGGAGTAAAAAGAATAGGTGTAGCACAAAAAGGTGATGTTGGTTCTAGATTTATTCATCTTGACATGGATGAAACAAGAGCTTCGCCTCGTGTCTGGAGTTACTAATGATATTATATAGAGAAAAAGATTTAGATAGAGCTTATAAAATAGACTGTCGTTGTCGTACTAAAAACAATTCGCCTTGGATTAAGCGTGAAGATTTTAGAACTATCTATGAAGATTTAATGGAGCTTTACATGTTAGGATTAGACAAGGAACTACTAGAAGAAGACGATGCTCCAGAATTTATAGTAGATTCATTAGAAAGTATATTAACAAAAAGTTTACACTTTGAACCGGAGAAATAATTATGGCAATAGCAGAATCAATAGTAGGTGTAGCAGGTACAGTACTTAACAAGTTTGTAGCTGATAAGGATTTGAAAGCTAAATTAGAGCATGAGCTCAAGACAGCTTTTCATTCAGCTAACCTAGCACAAATAGATTTAAATAAACAAGAAGCAGCTCATCAAAGTATGTTTGTTGCAGGATGGAGACCTTTTGTTGGTTGGACTTGTGGTATTGCTCTCGCTTATCATTTTGTGCTTTCACCAATACTAGCTTTTGTTTTAGTTTTAGCTGGTATTGACACACCTATGCCAGTGTTTGAGTTTTCACAACTTAGTACTATTCTTATGGGTATGTTAGGACTTGGAGGTTTAAGGTCGTATGAAAAAATGAAAGGTGTGCAAAGAGAAAAATAACGAGGACTTAAAATGAAGAAGGGTATAATTATAGGGTTAAGTTTATTCTTAGTAGGAAGTTTAAACGCTACACAAACAGGAGACTGTACAGCTGGTACACAGTATTGTGAACAAAATAGTTTAGGTACAACTAATACTACAACTACAACAAATACAAACACAAATAATAATACTAACAACAACACTAATATTAATACAAATACTAATACAAACACTAATACTAATACAAGTACTAATACTAATAACAACACTAATAGTAATACTAATGTTAATACAACTACTTCGACAGCTAACTCCACGGTTAATTCTACAGTGGCTCAAACAGCAACTAATACAAATACTAACAATAATACAAGCACTAATACTTCTAGTAATACTAATAACAACACCAGTACTAGTACTTCTAATGTTACTACTGCTAATTCCAATAATAATACTAATACTAATAACTCAACAAATACTAACAACAATAATTCAACTTCTACGCAAACTGTTCGTCAGGAAGTAGAGTCACCTCCAGCATCTGCAATAGCTCCAAGTATAATGTCTTACTCTCAAGACCTTTGCACTACTGGAGTATCAGGTGCATTTCAAGGACAACTTTTTGGTTTATCTGGTGGTAAAGCTGTTAGAGATGAAAACTGTGAAAGATTAAAACTTTCTAAATACTTATATGATACTGGTATGAAAGTTGCATCAGTTGCTATTCTTTGTCAAGATGCCAGAGTTTTTGATGCAATGCGAATGGCAGGTACTCCTTGTCCTTATATGGGTAAGATAGGTGAAGAAGCTACAGTTGCTTGGACTACTAATGTAACAGAAAGACCAACATACCAGCAAGATTTAAAAGATTTTATACAACAATGCACCAAGACTAAAAACATTAAAGGTATAAAGAAATATAAGCGTACTTGCAAAAAAGAATTTCATTCTAAAAATGACTAGTGAAAAAATTATTAATAACATTTACTTTATTACTTAGTAGCTATTGTTATTCTAATTTTATATACGAATCTAATCAGTCTCTAATAGACTTACGCAACGAATCCTCAGTAACTAATCTTAGTAGTGGAGATGACCAAACCTCTGCTATGTTCCCTATTGGTTTTAATTTTAGTTTCTATGGTGAAACTTTTAACTCAGCTAGAATGGCAACTAATGGTTGTTTACATTTTTTAAGTAATGGTACAACTTGTAATGATTATACACCTGACCCATTACCTTATGCTACTTATACAATGTATCCGTTCTGGACAGATTTAATAAGTGGTACAATGAAAGCTAAAGCTTTTAACGACAAAACAGTATTTGGATGGTATGATAAAAAAGAATATAATAGAACATCGAGCAATAGTTTTGAAGTTATTCTTTGGCATAATAGTTCTTTTGAATATAGATATGGTGAACTCAATATTAACAAGCATGATGTTTTAATAGGACACCAAGGTAATACTTTAGAAACTTATCAGTATTTATTTCACGATGAATGTAGTACTGGTTCAACAAATGTATCCGGTGTTTGTGTAACTACAGACTGGAACAATACTTTATTTAATTCTACACTAGAAAATGGTGGCTCACTTTACAGTGACCAAGTAGTTTCTGGTGGTTATGTTGACCCTTGCATAGATAATCCTTTGTACTCAAATGTATGTGCTGGGTATTGGGAAGCATACGATGATGAGCAATGTGACTTAGACCCACAGTATGCACCTTTCTGTGCAGGGTATAGATTTGAACAAGATGTTGGTTACTTTGTTTTTGAAGAAGAATTTGATTATGGTATTTCACAAGAAATTAACATGGGTTATGAAGAACCACTTGACATATTCTACAATGATGTGTATACTATAGATGACAGGCAAAATATTTTTGTGCAAGAAGATTACTTTGAACACGAAGAAATTTTATTTACTACAGTTTTTGAAGAACCTTTGCCTTTTGAATTACATCCTATTCCAGAAATTGTACCTTTTGAAGAATTGCTACAGGTACAAATTTATGATGAAATTATTATAAGAGAAATTATAGAAACTCAAGAAGAAATGTTTATGCCTTTTCAAGAACTTGAAGAGTTTTTTGAAGAAGAAAGAGTTGCCGAAGAAGAATTAATTGAAGAAGAAATATATCAAGAAGAAGAAATTTTTGATATGGTTGAGCCGGAAAGAGAAGAAAGATTAGTAGAGCAAGAAGAATTAATAGTTGAAGAAACTTTTGAAGTTCAACCAGTAATAGAAAAAAGCAGTGTTAGAGTATCAGCTTTGAGTGTAGTATCTTCTACTATTAATACTGCAAAAAATAGCATAAGTGGAACTGATTCAGGCAATAGTATTCATGCTTCTGGTAACACAGTTAATTCAGGTGGTGTGAGTTCCATAGGCTTTGATGGAGGCTTAAACTTTTCAAACTCGATAGGTTCATTAGAACAGTTTGATTCAAGCTCTATCGCTAGTTCTGAGTCTTTAAGCACAGAAACTATTAGTAGTGTAAGTATTGCAGTTACAACTAACGAACAAGTAGAAACAAACTTAGATACTTCTATCGCAGCCAATACTAATTCAGAAGCAGATAGTATAGCCGATGAAATTTTAGCTAAGAATATAGCAACTGCTCAAGAAGAAAGTATTGAAGAACAAAAGAACACTGGACAATATGGCGAAGAAGATACTTTAATATCTTTTATTAACTATAATCCAGCTTTTAATAATTATAAAAAAATATTTATACCTAATAAATATGAGTGGTATGCTGTTAAAAGTATTTATATAGGTAATAGTTTAGAAGATAATAACTTAGCTTTTTATAAATTAAGTTCAGACAGTTTAAACAGTCTAAGTAAACTAAAAGAATTACAACCAAACTTATAGGAGAACAATATGGATTGGATGAAAGATAATTTAACTAAAGTAATTGCAACAGTAGGTTTAATATCTACCATCAGTGGTTTCGGTTATGCCGGTGCAGAACTAATGGGTAGATTAAAAGCTGTAGAAAATAAAGTAGCTTCTATATCTTCAACTAAAAGTTCAGTTGTTGAGATAGAAAAAAGATTTGAAGGAATTGAAGTTAAGTTAATTAACTTGAAAGAAGGCTTAGATAAGTTAGATGATAAATCAATTATTATTGACTTAGCTAAATTAAAAACAGAAGTTAAAGGATTACAGAAAAAATCTGATAACCCTTTAGCTCAATAAAACTATGGAGGTAGTTAGTGGAAAAAGAAGAAGTGTGTGTGTTATGTGTGTTGTTTTGGTTAACAACTAGTATAGTTTATGTTGGTATTACTGCAATATAGCTATTTAACATTTAGCTCACTTTGAAAATAATCATGTAAGGTGGCGAGTTTTCTTCGCCCTGCCTTTAGGATAGTTCTAACTGTTTCATTCTCATGGTGTACCTTAAACACTTTATCTATTTCTTCTTCCGGTAACATACTAAACTCTGTAACAATTTGATTGTTGCTCGTTAGTACTACTTTAAAACTTATTAAGTTTGCTTCTTTAGTCTTAGCCATTTTCATCCTCCAGTGATGTAAATTGTACTTGGTCTTGTCTTCCTCGAAGTCCTGCTTTCATATAAGAAGTAGCACGACCTTCAAAAAAGTTTTGATGCTCTACTCCCATGACTTCATCTAACCAAGGTAAAGGGTTTTCTCTTTGGTCAAAGTTAGTTTTTAATCCTAACTGTAATAATCTTCTATCAGCTATGTATCTATTATAAGCATACATATCTTTCTTAGTTAATCCTTGTATGTCTCCCATACTAAATACTAAGTCTAAAAATTTATCTTCAAGCTCTACCATTTGTCTACAAATATCATAGAGTTCTTTCTTAAAATCATCTGTCCAGATATCTAAGTTTTCTTGAATAAACTCTCTAAACAATTTAGTCATAGCTTCAACATGCATAGACTCGTCTCGTATAGAGTAAGTAACTATCTGACCCATACCTTTCATCTTACCGAACCTTGGAAAGTTTAACAAGATTGCAAAGCTTGAGAACAACTGTAGTCCTTCAGTAAAAGCTGAGTAGACTGCTAAAGTTTTAGCTATAGTTTTTTTATCAGACTTTTTAGGTTTAAAGTCACCAACATAATCATGTTTATTAGACATCTCTTCGTACTCAGAAAAAGCTTTATACTCAATCTCCGGCATACCAACAGTATCTAATAACAAACTATAAGCATCTTGATGAATTGATTCCATGTTTGCAAATGAAGACATCATCATTCTAGCTTCTGGTTTTTTAAAGATAGGCATATACTTATCTATATATCCTGCACCAACATCTACATCTGATTGTGTAAACAATCTAAATATTTGTGTTAATAAATGTTTTTCTTTATCAGTAACATCCTGCCAATCTTTTACATCTGTGTGTAAAGGCACTGACTCTGGCATCCAATGCATTTGATTCTGTAGTTTGTAATAGTCATACATCCACGGGTAATCAAAAGGTTTGTAGTGGTCTCTAGTTTTTAATAAACTCATTTAAAATTCCTCCTTTAGTATTCTTAATTTTTCATCAGCGTTAGCATATTGCTCCATCAACTTGTCCATAGACTCAACAACATTAGGATGTTCTGCTACTCCTACTTTATGTTGAAAGTATATTTCAAGATTAGCTTGTGCTTCTGCTTTCTCTGCAGTGTATTTAGTTTCTAATGCTCTAAATAATAAAGCTCCATTGTATTTAGTCATAACTGTTCTCCTATTATTTAAAAGTATTTATATATGCTTGTAAGTTTTCCATATCTTGAGTAGAAAGATTAGCAGCCTGACCCCACATTAAGGCAGACTGCTCACCTCTAGTCTCTCCATTTTTATACTGCATCAACATATCTACAATAGAAGTACTGCCAACAAGCTTTGGTCCAATACCTCCTTCTCCAGCTTGACCATGGCACATAGCACAATTTACATAAACTTTACTGCCCATTTCAGCTGGGTCAGCTTCTAGTCTAGCTAATCTTTTTAATTCTAGTTGTTCTAAAAATGTACCATGTTCCAAAGTGTATGCTTCATAACATTCACCGAAACAAGAATGCACATCTTCATAGCCTTTATAAGATGTAGTGTTATAAGCAAATAAAAATATAGCTGCTATTCCTGTGATTCCAAGTAGTATTGGAAAAATTATTTCTTTCATATTATCCCTCGCAAGATATACATTCCACATCTTCTAAATTAATTCGTGGAATTTTAGTGTTAACATTCTCTACATTTCTAGCTGCATTAGTTCTAAAGTAATACAACGATTTAAGTTTGTGCATACCATACCAGTGTACATCACTAACATACTGCATGTATGTATCATGTACCTGTTGTTCTTCAGTAGCACTTGGTAATGTAAAGAATAAATTTAATGATTGTGCTTGACAAATAAACTCTTGTCTTTTGTAAGCATGTTCGACTAACCAAATCTGATTTATTTCGTTAGCAGTTTTAAATAATTCTTTTTCTGTATCATTTAAAATTTTTAATTTTTGTACTGAACCTTCATTGTTGGCAATTTCTTTCCAAGTTTTATTAAGCTCTTCACCTTTTAATCCTTTAGATTTTAAAAGTTTTTCTAAGTATTTATTTTTAACTTGATAAGAACCTGATAAAGTTTTATGAGTATAAACATTTGCTCTATAAGGTTCTATTGACGGACTTGTTCCACCACATATAATACTACTACTAGCATTAGGAGCAATGGCAAGGAGATGAGCATTACGATTGCCAGACCCAGAGATATCAGGAGCTTCTCCCCGAACATCAGCAAGTTCTTGACTAGCTTTAGTGGCTCTTTTTTTAATGTGTTTAAATGCTTGATAATTAAAACCGGTAGCTTGTATTCCTTCAAATGGAATATTATTCTCTTGAAGATAAGCATGAAATCCCATTGCTCCCAAACCAAGTGACCTTTCTCTATAAGCTGAGTAAGCTGCTTTTGTAAAACCTTCTTTACCTTCTTTAACATAGCCTTTAAATCTTTTAAAATTTGCATTGTATTCTCCTAGTTGTTCTGTATCTATAGCATTATCAATAAAATGTTGCAGAACATTATCCAACATTGTTATTAAATCTTTAATAAATAAATCATCTTTAACCCATTTATCATAGTGTTCTAAATTAACACTAGACAAACAACATACAGCTGTACGTTCTTCATCAGTTACTAAAGTTATTTCAGAACAAAGATTACTTTGTCTAATCTTTAACCCTAAATCTTTTTGTCCTTTTGGTAGTGCTTCGTTACAAGTATCTATATTAATCATATAAGGTTCGCCTGTTTCAGCACGAGCATTTAGTATTTGCCACCATAAAGAACGAGCATTAATTGTTTTACAAGCTTCGTTAGTTTTAGGGTCTATTAATCTAAAGTCAGCATCTTCTTCTACTGCTTTTAAAAAATCATTGGTAAGGTTTATACCATTGTGTAAATTTAAATTCTTTCTGTTTATATCTCCACCAGATTCTTTTCTCATGTTTATAAACTCTTCAATCTCTGGATGTGAAATATCCATGTAAGCTGCATAACTTCCTCTTCTTGTTACACCTTGATTAAAGGCTAACATCTGTGAGTCTACAACATGGATGAATGGAATAGTACCAGTAGAACGACTGCCTGAAGAAGTAGAAATACCGTTACTCCTAATATCTCCCCAAAATCCACCAATGCCTCCACCTGAACTTGCCAACCATATGTTCTCATCATAGTGAGCAGATAAACCATCCCTACTGTCAGGAACATAATTGAGGAAACAACTAATAGGTAGCCCACGAGTAGTTCCCCCGTTACTAAGTATAGGAGTGCTAAACATGAACCAACAGTCGGAACTGTAATCATAAAGCCTTTGAGCAAGTTCGAAGTCAGTATGTTGTTTATAAGTTGCTGCAAAAACTGCAGCCCTAGCGAAAGCTTCTTGAGCATGTGTTTCTTCCTCCCAGAAATATCTATCTTTTAATGTATCTAAACTAAACTTATCTAGTTTTTTTTCTTTATCATAGTCAATTTGTATACCGAGATATGGTTTAGTACCTACTTTATCTTCTACCATTAAATATCTCCATGTAAAATATATGAATTATATATTTCTTCTCCAGTTTCTAAAATAAGTTTAAGATAAGGATTAACTCCGGATGGAGTTTGTTTATAATCAGTCTCTTCAATCTTAACTACTTTTAAATTATTCACTATCATTCCAACTTTAACTTCTTGGAATCCTGTTGTCTTAATCATTTTTTTCTCCTTCTAATATTTTCATTAATTTTTTTTCGTACCACTCAGCTTTTTTTAAATCTTCTATACCATTCTTGTAAGTAAATCTCCATCTATATTTATGAGAGTTACCACGAAGATATCCAATAAACTCTTCTCTAGTTAGCATAGCTTCAATAGAATCTATACATTCTATACTGCCTTGATTGTAATGTTCAGGACTATTAACAAGGTCTCCTATTGTTTTATATTTCATTTAATAAATCCTCTAATTTAATTTCAGGGTTTTTCTTTACATGTTTATAAAACCAACGTAAAGTGTAGGCACTAACCATAAATTTATTGTTAGCAAATATATGTGTTTGTTGTGGTAAAAATTGTTGTAAGTTTTTTTCATTTATTTTTTCTTTGTCCTCTCCTTCTGGAGTCATGCTTCTTAGCCACTCTATCATTAGTTGTTTAGATTTAGTTCTAAGTTGTCTTGATTTTTTTCCATTCATAATGCTTTAATATCTTCCCAACCTATTAAAGATGAGTCATAATTTTTAACTAACTTCCAATAGTTTAATATACTATTAAACATACTAACATGTTTTTGATGAGATTCTTTATCCCAAACATGACAACAAATAAGTTCGTTGTCTTTTCGGTCAACAAAAATAGATACTCTTTCAACATCATCATAACCACAACCTTGAGCATAAGCTGATAGTTGCATACCATGTTCATCATAAACTAATTTAGAAGGGTCTTTACCTTCTAGGTTATCTTTAGTTTTAAAGTCTATAAATATTCCTGACTTAGAATATAAATCTATCTTACCACCATAGCCTTGTGCAGCACAGAAAGAATCTTCTGCAATCCACTCTTCATTAGGAAATGTTTTGTCTAAATATTTTTTAATAAGACGATAAGTTTTATTATCTGCTTTGCCTAAGAATCCATTTTCAATAAGAGCATGAATTTTAGTACCTTCTTTTGCAGCTTCTTTACCAATTTTTTTAGAGTCTTCTTTACATCTATAAGTAAAAGATTGAAAAGATTCTCCTTCTTCTCTATCTAAAGTTAAAGCAGAATTTAAAGCTTGGTCTATCTTCCAATTTTCTAATGAGGGTTTTGCAATCATACTTAAAATAGTAGTGACTGATGGTACTAAGCCTTCTTTCTTAGCATCTCTAAGAGTAGTGTTTCTTTCCTTACCATTAGCTCCTATGATAGTATACATAGGCTCACCTTCTCTAGTATACCAATGTCCAGACTCAGCTGTAAATTTATTATACTCGTCTTTAGGTTTTTTGTCAAGTGTTTTATTTTTTATCATTTTTCTTTTCTTCCTCAGATTGTTTAAACGCTTTGATTACATCACTAGAAAATAACTTTTGTAAATTTACAAGGTACATTTTACTAGCATTATTATCTCCACCTGAAACTGTTTTAAAGTAATCAAGTTTATCTACTATTGTTTTTAATACATCTGTTTTAAATACCAAAGTACAGAACTCATTATCTCCTACACATAAATTATGAAACCAATAATCTGATTCAGTGGCTCTGATACCAGAAGGTTTGTTCCAAGATTCATATTCAACAGCTATGTTTCCTGTCTTCATCCACATACCTCGTTCTGATTTTACTTCTATTTTTTTATTAGTTAGCATGTCTGCTATTTTTTCTTCTCTGATTGAACCATATTCTAAATCCAAATCAAATTTCTTTCTATCTTTTTTAGTGGGTTTCACTCCAGTTACCTCCTATTTTGTATTCGCCATCCAAAGGACAACGAAGATTAAAATGCTCTCCTGCTTTTTTTATAGAATCTACTGCCATAATACCTGAACATTCAGCTTGAGAGTCTTTAACTTCAAGTTGCCATTCATCATGTATATTAGCGACAAACTTATAATCTATAGCATTTAATTTTAGTTTCATATCTAAATCAACCAAAGCTTTTTTCATTACAATCGCACCTGCTCCTTGCAATAAAGTATTTAAAGCTGCATGATTATTTCTAATATATAATTTTCTACCATCTAATCCTTTAAGGAATTTTTTATGAGATGCTCTTTGTACTCTTGTTGTAAGAGATTTAAATGAAGGTTTATTATCAAAGAAATGTTGTCTAGCTCTTCTACCATCGCTTGTAGTTCCTTCAACCACACTCCCAAGCTTTTCATCTCCTGCTCCGTACATGAGGGCATAGATGAAAGTTTTTGCCTGATTTCTAGATTCAAGTCCTGCAAGTTTTTGATTAAAGGTGTGTATGTCTCCGTTAATAATTTCATTTATAAATTCCTCGTCATTCATATAATGTGCCAACATTCTAATTTCTAATCCACTAGCATCGACACCTACTAGTTTATAGCCATCCTCAACTGTCCAACAAGCCCGACACTCGTTACCATATTCACTATTAACACTAGGTACTTGTGCCATGTTAGGACTTCTGTGTGTCATACGACCAGTGATAGCACCATTAGGTATCACAAAGCCATGTACTCTTTCATCTTCTTCTACTGCCTCTACCCATGATTCAACTTGTGCTATTCTTTTTTGCAACAAAAGAAACTTTGCAATTAAGTTAGCTTCATGTATATGAGTTATTTCAGATAAAGTTTTTTCATCCACAATAGGTTGACCAGTAGGTGTAAATCTATTCGGCTTCCACCCAAAGTCAGTAAGGTATTCTCCTATTTGTTTACGACTACCAAGATTAAACTCTTGTAAAATCTTTCTCATAAATGGATTGTAATTAGAAGTGTTTAAACATCTTTCATATTCATCATCAGTCATACCTCTCTTAGAAAGAGAACCATCCTTTTTTATATAAGGTGTAACCAACTTATCATCTACCCACTTAGGTTTAAAAGTAGTATGTACTTCATCTTCTATACTTTGTTTTCTTTCTCTAAGTTCTGATAGAAGTAAGTCAGCTTGTTTCATATTAAATTTAAAACCATCTGATTCTTGCTTCTTCATTATATGAGCAATGCCATGTTCTAATTGCACTGACTCTTTAGAAAAACCTTTAGCTTCTTTTCTTAACTCAAAGAAAACTTTAGTGTTTAATTCTACATCTCTAACACAGTAGTCTAACATTTCATCAGAATAATTTAGGTAGTCTTCAAATTCAATTTTAGAAAAACCTAATTTAAATCCCCACTTTTCTAATGAATGACCACCTTCACGAGTAGGATTAAATAGTCTAGATAAAACAAGTGTGTCTAATATTTCTTTATCTTTAAATAAATCTACATCAAAAAACTTTTTTATCATAGGCACATCAAAGCCTATAATGTTGTGACCAATTAATCTATCGGCTGACTCTAGTAGTTTTACTCCATCGTTTAAACAGTCTGGAGGAAACTTAAATATTTCTTTTGTATCTACATCTTGAGCAACTATACACCAAACTTTAGTGGCTTTTAAATCATCTGTCTCTATATCAAATACTAAATCCATAATTAAAATCCTTGGTCTCTATCGTCTACATTGATATCTGATATATCAACTTCAGATAATCTACCAGTGTGTTTATCATATAACAAATGCGAAGCAAGTCCTACATCTCCTGTGTACCTAGACTTAAGCACTCTCATTTTAGTAGTCCTAGCTTCATCAATATCATCTGATTGTTGATTTCTTTCTAATGCTATTACACAATCTGATAATTGTCCAATACTATTTGAACCTCTAAGATGAGAAAGAGATACTTCAATACCATTTTCATGTCCTTTATTACCATCAACTCTACGAAGATGTGAAACTAAAATAATACCTGCACCTGTTTCTTCTACCAAACTTCTGAGCCTTGTCATAATAGTATCAATAGCTCTTCGTTCATCGCCTTCATGGACAGCACTAACTAACATATGTAAATGGTCTACCACTACCCACTTGCATTCACAACCAATAATCATGTATCTTAATTTAGAAAATATATCATCAATATCATTTGTACCAAAGTGAGAATGTACCCATACTCTGTTCTTATTATCTCCGTCATAAAGAACGTCAAAGAATTTATCAAGTTCTTCTTTACTAAAGTTTTCTCTTTCTTGGTCTATATAAAGTCTAGCATTAGCTTCAATAGATAAGATACCATCAATAGTTCTTCTCCAGTCTTCTTCAAGAGCAATGACTCCGACATTATCTGTAGTGCTTTTTATTAGATGATGTTCAAGTTCTCTAGTAACAGAAGACTTACCTAGTCCTGTACCACCTGTAAGAGTTACAAGTTCTCCTTGTCTAAGACCATAAAGTTTTTCATTAAGTCCTTCCCAAGGATAAGGTATGCTAGTTTTCTTTTCTCTAGAATGAAACTTATCTCTTTGTTCAGAAACATTTATAACACCAGAAGGTGTGTAAACTTTAGAAGCCCACCAAGCTTCAACAAACTCTTTATGCTTGTTGTTTCTAAGCATATCATTAGGGTCTTTCCACCCATTAGGTAATGAAAGTATCTTAGCTTTACTAGGTTTAAACAGTCTAGCTACTTTTTGCGAAGCCTCTTTACCTGCTTTATCATTATCAAAAGCAATGATAACATTTTCAAAGTCATCGAAAAACTCTAAGCTTTCCTTGATATCTTTAACTGCTCCACTTGCACCACTCTTAATAGATACAACTGCCCATCTACTACCAAGTAATTCATAAGCTGACATTGCATCACACTCTCCTTCAGTGATAGTAATATACTTACCACCCTTGAAAAGCTGTTGACCAAACAATCCAGTTTCTGATTTAGTACCTTGCCAAAAGAATTGTTTATCTCTGACACTCCTTGTTTTAGTAGCTGATACTTCATGTCCATTATAAAATGGATACAGGTGTTTGATTACATTCCCTTGTAAATCGTGAACAACTTTAACTCCATATTTTTGAGCAGTATCTTTAGTAATCTTTCTGTCAGTCAAAGCTGAGAAAGAACCTATCTCAATACTATCAGGTTGTTTAAACGATGTACTTGTTTGTTGATTTGTTTCCATATTTTTTCCTTTACATGCTTCTTCATAATTAGGCATGAATGCATCACAGCTAAAACATTTAGCCGAGCCATCTTCATTCACTCCGACTGCATCTGTACTGCCACATAACGGACAGGGTTGATGCACTTTATCCCAAGTAGTTGTCATGTTTGCCCTCATTAATTAAATTACTCTTTGGTATCTTCTGATACCTCTTCTGTTTCTACTATAGCTTCTTCAGAATCTCCTAAAAGTTTTTCTAAATTTGCTCTGTGTGTAGCAGTAGTGAAACTTAAAGCTTCGGTAATCACTTCTAAAGTTCCTACTTTTTGAATGATAACTCTAGCTTCGCCTTGTTTGGCTTCATCTTTTATGTTATTAACATCGTAAGCAGTTTCACCTTTATCATTTTTTATAGTGATAATCATTTTTAAAACTCCTCGTTTTCAGAATCAGGTTCAGCATACTCAACTAACTCATTTACTTTTACAGCAATAAGCTCTGCAAACTTACCATAGTTATTTTCGTAAGGTTTAAATTTAACCTTAACTAAAGAACCATTACCTACTAACACATCTAACGGATTGTTTTCCGCATCTACTAACTTAGGTGCTTCGTTAACACGAGTACCTACCTGTACCTTTCTACTGAATGAGAAAGCAGGTTCGTCATATTTAGGTTGTCCACTTCTATCTCTGACTTGAGACAGTCCTTGTGCTTCTAGTTTAGAAGCTGTATCAGAATCAGTCAATACTGTTATCTGATATTTAGGGTCACCGAACCTAGTGTTAGGGGTACTAACATTAGCCCACATCGCCTTTCCTTCTATATATTCATACATATTTTTCCTCTCTTAATGTATAGTTAATCGAAATTTTGTACCATTATACCACATCTAACTTTTAATTGCAAGTCTTTTTTCTTTTCGCTTTGCATTATTTTGTTTTCTAGTGTTATCATTTTCATCAGCAAACCATTCGTTAATAATTTTTTCTTTTAAATCTTTAGTAGATAAACCTGAATTGTTGCTTGTTATTTTTATATCTTTACTTTGAATTATTATTGTAGCATAGTTATGATACTTCTCATAAGTTAAAGTAAACTGATAGTCAGGAGCATTGTAATACATGACATCGTTTAAACGTTCTGCATACATGCCGTAGTCTATTTGTTGTTTTTGTTTTTTCATATACCTCATATAAAATGGTAGTTAGTAACGCAGTGGTTTAGTTCTCATTCGTTGTTTATTCTTAACCTTCTTCATCGTCACCCTGTATAAAACAGTACAGACTTCCAAAGGATTTTACAAAGACGCACTTCTAACTACCAAAATTCTGTGAGGTTTTAATGTACAAGACCTCTTACTTGTTTGATTTTGCAATCAAGTTCTACAGTCAGGAAGGGTTAAATATGAGGGCAACTGTATCACACATAAGACCTCTATTATACCACATCTAAATTTAAATTGCAAGTTTTTTTTCATATTCTTTTGTCCACCAATTCGGCATTGCTCTACCTTTCTCCCACTTGGCATAGTGCTTTTCATTGATAACATATCTGCGATAGGCAACAATAGGGTCAGCATGTTTATACTCATCTGGCATAGCTTGTGCAAGTGTACTTATATTTCCTCGTTTAATGTTGTCTGGTATCTTCATTAAATGTTTAGCAAGTTTATCATAACTAGCATGAGTTTTACCATACCTAAAAGTATACTCTTTACTCAGAGCTACAAAGTGTTTAAACAACCAGAAATAATTACCACTTGTTTCTCTTGCCCAAACTGTACAAGGATGATTCCAATATGCTCGTTTGTAAAGTCCTACCTTATCTGCATACTCATCACCATCTAGTTCTCTGTGTGCAGTACACAACATCTGTGCTGTTTCAAGTGGCATCTTGACTAGCATCTTGTCTGGTTGTGCTTGTGCTGACAACTGTGGGTCATCATAAAAATAAAATATGTTCATAGTTTTACTCCTAACAAAACTAAAATTCCTATCAGTGTAACATTAACAATCAATAACTCTATTGCTAAGATAGTATGATACCATATCCATCTAGTTTTGTAAGCGTTATCTATTGTTAAATCTTCTGGGTCTGGGCTACTCATCTTCCTTGTCCTCTGTATTTTTTAAAACTTCTACGCTTGTGTTTATTCATAGTACTCATGCTAACATTTTTACTATTACCTTGGCTAGTTTTTTTACCACGACTACCCGTTGTAGAAATATGTATTGTTGCTTGTCTCTTTACTGCCATCAATCAACCTCTTTATCGTAATAGTAATCTCTTAAAAACTTTTCATTGTACTTGTAATACATTGCAAAATCTTTGTATTCTTTTTCACCATACTCTCTTCTTTCTTTACAGTTAGCAATGAACATCTTCTGACAAAACTCTTGAAACTTTTCTTCATTCTTCATAATCATAAACCTCATCACTGTCACTACCTATATCTATTAATGGAGCATTGTCGTAATACTCATCAACTACCTTATCATATATTCTATCCATGTTATTTTAACTCCATACTTTTAACTAACAAAGCAAGTGCTAAATCAAATTGTACCTTTCGAGCAACTTCTTTAGTACCTTTTTTACTAATTCTTTTAAGTGTTGATATTAAAAAATCAACATCTCTTTCAGATAATTTATCAACCACTGCTAAGTATTGTCTAGTTTCTTCTTTTATATTTTTCTTCATACTTATCTCCTCTTTATATTATAGTATTATAAAACTTTATAATATATTTATAATAATATTATTATAATATAACTATAAAACTTATAAAGATTATAACATATTTTTTTGTTAATGTAAATAATTATTTTTTTATTAATTTTATTTACCTTACTTACCTATAGTATATACCCTCTGAGAGTTCCATAAGTCCTCTCTAACAGGTTTTCTCTGTTAATATATGCAAGGGTATTATCTCTAGTTAACTGAGCTTTAAATCTCAGAATCAAA
>MDSX01023545.1_pt1 | contig 23774 bp, 21 predicted proteins | sample 811141 | NCBI WGS metagenome assembly MDSX01 (sample SAMN05326642, study PRJNA326480) | marine metagenome | isolation source: seawater | place: Atlantic Ocean: South East | collected 2010
GGGGATAAGGAAATATAGACAACTTCAAATACATTAAAAGAGTGTGCGATATAGTAGCAGACTTTTCACTTCCATTCATATTCACGAAAGGGTTATTCATAATATTAGTAGGAGCCGCGTTCCCCAAAATATATCCAACAGCATTATATCTCATAGTGAAATATATAATTGTCGGAAGAGCTAATGATGCAATCACTACACCCCATTCCTTCAATGAGATTTTAGTAAATAGAAAAACAGATAATGGGATAACAGCTAGAAAGGTGAGTGCATTTTCTTTAGAAAGAAGAGCCAAAAAGAATAGGAGCGATGATGCAACGGAGTATTTAGGTTTTGATAACCTTACATATTTGAGAATATAGATTAATGCTAAAAGTGAAAAACCCAGAACCATGATTTCATCACGTCCTTTCACATTGGCTACTGCCTCTATATGAACAGGATGAATCAAAAAGATAAAGGCAGATAGTCCAGCTATCCATACTTTATTAACTGAGGCATTATCATTTAATAATAATAGAATACTTCGATAAAGAGTAAGAACGCAGAAGAAATACAACAAGACATTAATTAAATGACTCCATTTACTATCCGTTCCCCAAAGAGCATTTTCTATTGCAAAGGTTACTAGAGATAAAGGTCTATATCGAGCACCTGGTAGAATATCTTGTTGAGAGCCAAAATAACCTGAGAACGATTCTGTAGTGAGAATTTCTCCAATTCCATTCCATCCTTTTTGTACCTGACTATTTTCTGTAAAGACAATTTTGTCATCCAAGACATATTCAAAAGAATAGGTTCGTCCATAGATAATCACAACTACAATAAAAGCAGCTGTTATAATAGTCCATTTATTTTTGAGGTACTGCAATTTTTACTAAATGTTAATCCTCTCTTTACAGATGTGTTTCGTATGAGTTATTTCTTTGCTGTTTGTGTCGACATAGTATTCTATGACATTTTCACATTCTTCGTGATCATTGCTAAAATGAATAAAAGTTATCCCTCCAACAAAAATGACTGCTATACCAATAAATGATATAATCAGTTTTTTCTTCATCAATTTAAGTTGATATTCTCATTTAATCTGGAAACACAGAACTGTCCAAATGAGGTAATAACTTTAAAGCATTTTTATAGTATACTTTTTTAAGTATGTCATCTGGGAGAGCTAAACCGTACATTCTCCAAAAAGCATGATATCTTTTGTAATAAGGAAAATACTCATCATCAGTCTCTAATACTCTAAAATACGTAGGAAACTCTTCTGGGTTAAAACTGTCCTTTCCGAAGAGGATACGATCTTGGTATTTAGCAAAGAACTTATTTGCATTCCGTGGTTGCCTTCCTAATTCTGCGATTACAGCCCCTATTTCAACATACATGTTTGGCATTTCATCCAACAGCCCACCTAGTTTTTTAAAATCATTGGCATACCAGCTCATATGAGCGGCAATGAAATTAGTGCCAGGATGTCTTCTAATGATATCGTGCATCTCACCTACAATCGTAGCCCAAGGAGCAGGGTTGTCATTTTCTCTTTTTCTACCTGGTCTTAGTTTGAGCTCTAGCCATCTTTCATTGAGGCTATCATGAGCTTCCCAAAACTGCTTCGGATCAGCAGAATGGATCAGTATAGGCCAACCGTATTCTCCACATTTTGCCCAAATTGGGTCGATACGAGCATCATTAATTCTTATTCTATTTCCCTGGCTATCTTCATTGGACATGCCTTGGCTTTTATATATCTTAAGTCCACTAGCTCCATTTGCTTTATCGTATGCCATTTGCTTGAGAGTTTCAACTGCCCAGTCAGGTTCATCAATACTTCTCAATTCTATATTAGTGAAAGTGACAATTCTATCTTCATGACCATACTTTTTGATATTATCGGTCATTGCCTTTAAACGTTCTCCACCTCTACCACTTAGATTAACAACCACTTGCATATTAAGCCCGTCTAACTTCTCTATAAGTTCATCCACATTCTGATCTGCCAGTCTCCAGTGATGGCTGTGTATATCAATAAAAGGAAATTTTGCCTTCGGAGTCGGAGTCTCAGGCACAACTAAACTAGATGGAGGATCATAAGACTCCCAATCCATTGTGATGTCAAGAGGTTCTCTTCTCTGGGTTAGTACATCAAAGCAAGAAAAAATCAAAATGGAAATTAAAAGATAAACTGACTTCATAAATATTATGTTTTTGCGAAACCAATATTACTGCAAATTGATCAAAAATGATGGTTATAAGGATATCAGTTTAGCCCCATATTATTAAAATTGACTAAATTTCTAAACGTAAAAGAGTGAAAAATGAAATATCTAAAGTATCTACTTTATCTAATTTTAACCTTAGTCGTGTGTCTTTTGCTCATCGGGACATTTATCAAAAAGGTGGAATATTCTTCACATGTGTCTATTAATAAACCACTCAAAGAAGTATGGGCTGTATATCAGGATGAAGGCAAAATGAGGGATTGGTTAGAAGGATTTGAATCTATAGAACTGGTAAAGGGTAATAGGAATGATATAGGTAGTGAATACATAGTCAAAATGAACCAAGAAGGACAGACATTTGAAATAAAAGAAACTTTGAAATCTTACAAAGAATTTGAAAACATCAATTTTGATTTTGACAATGAAATGATGTTAATGAATTATAATACTGAGTTTACAGAGAATGAAATCGGCACAACGATTCACTCTCGCTCAATAGTAAGAGGCCATGGTATTTTAATGAGAGCGATGATGCCTTTCATTAAGGGCTCTATGATAGCTCAAGAAGAAAAAAATCTAAGAGGATTAAAAGAAGTCATTGAAGCAAATCAAAAAGATTATTATCCAATGAAAATGATGTCATTAGATTCAACTATTATAGAAAGTGAAAAAAGTTAATTTGCTTCTTTCTTGATACTAGTCAGTTCAATTCGAGATAATTCTATTAGTTCATTACTGTCAAATAACAGATCTAGGTCTTCTACAGGAGTGTCTTTGTCGTGTTTGAAATTGACATAATCTTGGAATAAAACTCCTCCTACCTTTCGAGGATTATATGCAGACCTAAACCTTACTCCCCCACCATTTACGCGAAAAGAATAGGCTAAATAATCCAAAGAGTAATCGTCTGTGTCAATCCAATAAATATAGATGTCATCATGATCATCTCCTCCTCCATCTTGATCAAATGTCACTCTGATTTTGTGATATGTTTTACCTTTGATTTCAGCTCCTCCTATTAGCTCTTTGCCAACAGCTGGATCATTGAGAAAATATGGGAGAAAGGTAAAGTAATGAACTGAGTTTACTGATCTAGAGTAACTACCCTTTTGCTTTTCAGTAAGGATTACTTCTTTACCATCAGACATTCTTTTTATACCATCGTTGGTCAAAATGTCCTTTACTCCTGTTTCTTTGTGCTTTCTGGTGTATTCAAAGCTTCCTTGATTTCTTTTATAGGTATAATGGTACTTTCTAAAGTCAAATGAAAAACTTCCTTTGGCTACTTTCTTGCCGTTTTGTTTTTTTATACTCTTATCAATGATTTTTTGTGCATCAATATCGCTTTGATTAAAAGCAGAAATTGATAGTAATGCAAAAAACAGTGTTGTAATCAATACTGACAAAGTTTTAAACTGAATCTTCATTTAAATAGATTTAAAATTTCATTGGACCTTCAGTAAACACCAAGCCCAAGATAAATGTTAGATTAGAAATGAGCTTTCAATCTTAACGTCGTCTAGAATACAATACAATTAAAACTCTGCATTGCCAGGAGTTCTTGGAAAAGGAATTACATCACGAATATTTCCCATACCAGTCAAAAACATCACAAAACGCTCAAAACCTAATCCGAACCCTGCATGTGGACATGTACCAAAACGACGAGTATCTAAAAACCAATCCATTTCATGCTCGGGAATATCAAAATCTTTCATTCTGGAAGTAAGCACATCCAGCCGCTCTTCTCTCTGAGAACCTCCGACTATTTCTCCAATTCCTGGAAATAAAATATCCATTGCAGCTACTGTCTTGTTGTCATCGTTCATTCGCATATAAAATGCCTTGATCTCCTTTGGATAATCGACTAGCATGACAGGTTTTTTAAAGTGCTTTTCCACCAAGAATCTTTCATGCTCTGATTGTAAATCCGCTCCCCAACCATCTATAGGAAATTTAAATTTCTTCTTTTTATTTGGTTTTGAGTTTCTCAAAATATCTATGGCTTCGGTATAAGTCAATCGTTGAAAATCATTTTCTAAAACAAATGCCATTTTTTCTTTCAATGCCATATCTGATCTCTCATTCTGAGGTTTTTGCTTTTCCTCATTGATCAGTCGCTGTTCTAAGAAAGTGAGATCATCTTCACACTGTTTCATGACATGTTTGATGACATACTTCAACATTGCTTCGGCTAAATCCATATTATCATGAATATCAGCAAAAGCAACTTCTGGTTCTATCATCCAAAACTCTGCAGCATGCCGAGAAGTATTAGAATTTTCAGCTCGGAATGTAGGTCCAAAAGTGTATACTTCTGAAAGAGCCAAAGCACCCAATTCCGCTTCCAACTGTCCGGATACAGTAAGGTTTGTTGCTTTGTTAAAAAAATCTTGAGAGAAATCTACCGCTCCAGAATCATCCTTTGCTACATCATTTAAATCCAAAGTGGTCACCTGAAACATCTCACCTGCACCTTCAGCATCAGATCCAGTAACTATTGGAGTGTTTAGATAGACAAAACCTCTATCATTAAAAAACTTATGAATAGCAAATGCTGCGGCATGTCTTACCCTAAAGACTGCTGAAAAAGTATTTGTTCTGAATCTAAGATGGGCTATATCTCTTAAAAATTCTAGACTATGTCGCTTAGGTTGTAGAGGATACTTTTCTGGATCAGCTTCTCCTAAAACTTCAATTTTATTGGCATGAATTTCTACACTTTGACCTTTTCCTTGAGACTCCACAACTTTGCCAGTTGCGCTTATTGCTGCTCCTGTTGTAATTTTTTTAAGCAGTGACTCATCTTCTTTTTCTCTATCTGCTACTATTTGTAAGGTAGAAATAGTAGAACCATCATTGAGTGCTATGAATTGATTATTCCTAAAAGTCCTTACCCATCCTTTTACATTGACATCCTGACCTATAGGCTGATTAGTAAGAATGTCTTTAATTTTTACACGCCTCATGTTTCTCCGATTTTAGGGCGCAAATATACCGTTATTGTTAATTCTTATTCCACTCTGTCAGATTAGTAGAAAGGCTGATATGATTCATGCCTCCAGCAAGGTGATACGAACCAAATCCATAATCAAATGCAATCCTTTTAACCTTAAAGCCAAAGCCAAAAGAAAACCCATTTAAACTTCTAAATGTAGATACAGTAAGCTCTTTTTTAATCTGATGATTATATCCAAATCGCAATCTAAACACTTCATTTTCACCAATTAAAAACTCTCCATTTATGATAACATGATGGAAAAAATTGTCAATTGTTCGAGCAATAAAACTACTCTCTCTGTCCTCTTGATCAATGAATATTGGATCATTATCATCTAAGCCTTCTGATCTGAGATTCCAATTATTAAGGTCATGAAGGATAAAAGATAATCTAAGTGGTAGATATTTAAGTCTTTTTGAAGTTCCTATTTGCACATCTAAAGGAAAAGCCTCTCGATTCCGACTAAAAGATGAAAATTGAGCACCAATGTTTCTTACGACAAAAGTTGTTATAGTACTTTTTTCAGGGTTTTCATATGTCACTCCAAAGTCAACACCTAAGCCAGAAGAATTGTACACATCTAGACTTGATTGAAGCCATTTTAAGTTAATTCCAGTCGTAATTCTTTCATTCCATTTTTTAGCCGCACCTAGCGTAAACCCAATATCTCCTCCCGTGAACTCGCCTTGAACATTAGCAAATTCATCGGTTCTAATAAAATCTCCATATGACAGATAATTTATAGCCACAATAGTGGACAATCCCCACTTTTCTACATGATACCCTATGGCTGCATTACCAAACGCTATATCTGCTAAGTGAAAATTATGATTTACAGCCAAGGATTTATGCATAGATGGATTAAGCAGAGAAGGGCTTTGCAGTCCTAGAATGATATCATTGTCTTTAGTTGCGATCTGGCTGCTACCCAATGCAGTGATTCGAGCAGAATGTGGTAAGTTCAAAAAATGGAAAGTGTATTTGCCACCTATTTGTCCCAAAAGAAAGAAAGGAAAAAGGATTAATAGTATGGCAACTTTATATTTCAAATAATAATAATTGAATGTGTAAATGTAAACGATACAATTACAACTTTCCTTTCTTAGTAATGATTCTTATTTGTAGTGTTAATAACACTTACAATTTCACAACTATATCTTTTCTATCCATCCACCATGCAAAGAGCCAAATAAAGAAAACATAGGTCAGGGCTTGTAGAAAGGATCCACTGTACTGATCAAATACATTTTGAAATACATTTTCATATAGCCAGCTATAAAGACCTTTTCCATCAATCTTGATCATTCCAAATATTCTGATTAAAATTCCAGATAAAACATAAGATATCAAGGGGTTTTTGCCAAAAGCTCTAAAGACATAGGACCAATTTTGCCATTTCTTCTCGTCTAAAATCCACATTAAAAACATAAGACAAAATGTGGCGAGTCCACCAGTGACTAAAACATATGAACTACTCCAAATTGGTTTGTTTATTGGGAATCCAGCAAAATTCCAGATGACTCCTATAACAGAAGCTCCTATGGCATACGGCAATAGACCTTTTATTTTATCCATGACGCCATCTTTAGTTTGGATCACTTTTCCCATCCAATAACCAAAAAGGACAGTGCCAATTGTTGGAATAGTGCTGAGCAATCCTTCAGGATCAAATGGTATCCCATAACCACCGTAAACATGATTTTCACCTAAAAGCCAAAGGTCTAAGGCTCTTGAAGCATTGTCTTCTAAACTCAATGGGTCTGCTCCGCCAAAAAGCATCATAATGGCATAATATCCAACCAATAAAACACCAAATACGTATGGCAACCACTTTTTAGGACTGTAGATTACGATGAGGGATCCAAAGCCATATGCTAGAGCTATCCGCTGTAAAACGCCAAAAATCCTAAGATCGCCGATACTTTTATTAAAAAAAGGAAACCAATTCAGTGCTAATCCGACAAGAAATATTAGAGCAGTTCTTTTCAGGACTTTAGCAACCCATTGACTTCTATTTACTCCAGTATACTTATTAAAAGAAATGGACATAGCCACTCCTACTATGAAAACAAAAAAAGGAAAAACCAGATCAGTGGGCGTGAGACCATCCCATTTGGCATGTAGTAGTGGTGCATATACATAATTCCATGACCCTGGTGTATTCACAATGATCATTAAGAAAATGGTCAATCCTCTGAAAATATCAAGAGAAAGCAGTCGGTTTTTCATTCTAAGCGTTTTTTCTTTGCTGTTAATCAAGAAGATATTCTGGATTTGAAAACTTTACATATTCATTCCTCCACAGATGCTGATCACTTGACCTGTGACATATCTGCTCATATCAGACCCTAAGTATACACAGCCATTGGCAATATCATCAGGTTTTCCAAAATCTTTGAGTGGAATGCTACTGATATAACTTTCTTTAGTTTTTTCATCAAGCTCACCAGTCATCTCTGTTTTAATAAATCCTGGTGCTATGACATTGCTTCTGATGTTTCTACTTCCAACTTCTTTTGCAATAGATTTTGAAAAGCCTATAATACCGGATTTAGAAGCGGCATAATTAGCTTGGCCTGCATTACCAAAGACACCAACGACAGAACTCATATGAATGATACTGCCGGCACGTTGTCTCATCATTGTCTTCAATACACTTTTAGTCATTACGAATACTGATTTGAGATTGACATCCATCACATCATCCCAGTGTTCTTCACTCATTCTAAGCATAAGGGTATCCTTAGTGATCCCGGCATTATTTATAAGGATATCAATTCTTTCAAATTTCTCTACAGTAGCCTTAATCAAAGCTTCTGCATCTTCCATTTTACTAGCATCAGATTGTACCGCCATCACTTTATCAGATCCTAACTCTGCAACTATAGCATCAGCTTTTTCACTGCTAGACCTATAAGTAAAAACAACAGATGCTCCTTCTGCTACAAATTTTCTGACAATGCCTTCTCCTATTCCTCTTGATCCACCTGTTATTATCGCTACTTTTTCATTTAACAATCCCATCACTCACTTTTATTTTTTTCAATATTTAACTAATAATTCTAAGATATATCCGAACTTCAATAACTCACAATTCATTGTAAATCATGAACAACCTTTTTACTACATCAACCTTCTCACGAAATCGGTCATAAAAATACTTTTAAATATGTCTGTTGCAACTATTGATAAAGAACTGAGCCCTGGAGTATTAAGTTTATTGCCCCTATTTTATGTAGGATGGAGTGATAGTGTTCTCAGTCCTACAGAGATGTCATTGATACATGAGGCAATCAATAATCTCAAAGTATTGACAAAGGAGGATAAAAAGTATTTAGTTAAATGGAGTAACCCTAAGACTCCCCCTTCTCCTGAAGTTTTTGATCTCTGGTATAGAAGCATCAAAAACTTATCAAAAGATCTGCCTTTAGCAAAAAAAGATGAATTGGTGAAATTGGGGATTAGCATAGCCCAAAAAAAATCATTAGACAATCACATTTGGAAAGAAAAAGAGACTGTAGAGGCCTTGCGTAATATTGAAGATGCTCTAGGTATAAAAAGCGCTTCAAGTGCTAGTATTCTTCTTAACAGATTAGACCCAGAATTAGCCGACAAAGATTTTGAGGAAAGCTCATTTTCTTCTGATGAATTAAGAAAAGTTTTAGATGGAAAATATATAGAAACTAAAGAGAGAATGAGAAAGATTTTAAGTGATCCTCTCTTTGATAATGTTTATGAGCCTGATAAGGACTTTTTTAGATTATTGACGTTGAAAAGAACCAAGGCACTTGCTGATCAAGGTGTGAGCGCTTATTCATTTCCAAAAAAATATGGCGGCGGAGAGCGCAAAGGAGATCATTTAGCTGTATTTGAAATGTTGGCTTACAGCGACCTAAGTCTTACCATAAAATTTGGTGTTCAATTTGGTCTTTTTGGAGGAGCAATATATCTCCTTGGCACCGAAAAGCATCATAAAAAGTATCTAGAGGCAATGCACAGAGCGGAACTCTTAGGTTGCTTTGCAATGACAGAAACTGGACATGGTTCTAATGTAAAAGATTTGAAAACTACTATAGTTTACGATTCTACAACTGATGAATTAGAAATCCATTCCCCAAATTTTGCAGCAGGAAAAGAATATATAGGAAATGCTCTACACTCTACCATGGCTGCTGTTTTTGGGCAACTTATTGTAGATGATGAACAGCACGGTATCCACTCAGTACTAGTACCCTTAAGAGATGACGATGGAAAACTTTTAAAGGGTGTCAAAGTAGAAGATTGTGGTTATAAACTAGGGCTTAACGGTGTAGACAATGGTCGTATTTGGTTCGATCATGTAAGAGTTCCTAGAGAAAATCTATTGAACAAATATGGTGACATTAATGAAAAAGGAGAATACAGCAGCACTATAAAGAATCCTTCTAGGAGGTTTTTTACGATGCTAGGTGCATTGGTTTTAGGTAGAATATCAGTAGGGAAAGCAGGAGTTAATTGTTCTAAGTCAGCACTGACCATAGCTATAAAATATGGCCTCAAAAGAAGACAATTCAGTCAAAGAGAAGGTGCTTCAGAAACGTTACTCATGGATTATCCCACTCATCAAAAAAGGCTTCTACCAAAGTTAGCAAAAACATATGCTTATGATTTTGCCATTCAAAAATTAATGAATGACTATTTGAATGCATCAGAAGATGAGATAAGAAAAATAGAAACTCAAGCAGCTGGACTTAAATCTGTAGCAACATGGCATGCTACCAATACAATACAAGAGTGTAGAGAAGCCTGTGGTGGCAAGGGGTATTTAAGAGAAAATAGATTTGCCGACATAAAAGCTGACGCGGATATTTTTACGACGTTTGAAGGGGATAATACAGTATTAATGCAACTAGTAGCTAAGGGATTGCTTACAGAATTCAAACAGTCATTTCATGACGACGGTTATAAAGCAGTAATCAACTATCTCTTTTCTAGAATGAAAAATACCGTCGATGAAAATCGGCCATTCAGTAAAAGGAATACAGATACTTCTCATCTTTTAAGTGAAGAGTTTCATAAACATGCTTTTAGGTATAGATATAAAAAGAATCTCATAGGGTTGAGTAGGAGAATACAAAAGTTTATTAAGCGACGTACAGATCCGTTCCAAGCTTTCCTGAGAACCCAAGAACATTTAGTAGAGTTAGGTCATGCATATGTAGAGCATTATACCTTAAGAGCATTTTATAAAAAAATAGAAGAACAACAAGATTTAGAGGTTAAAAATGTACTGACTAAAATATGTCAGCTTTATGCTCTGAGCACTATTTCAGAACAGAGGGGATGGTTTTTAGAAAATGACTATATAGAGGGAGGCAAGACCAAAGCTATAAGAAGAATGGTAACTAAACTTTGTCAAGAACTGAGGCCTAATGCAATGGGTCTAGTTGATGCCTTTGGTATTCCGGATGCTTTACTCAAAGCACCAATTGCTTTAGAAGATTGGTCATAATATATGAATGTTAATACTTTCTGATATAAGGACCCCAAACCCATCCAGTTTTTCCAGCATGTGTGATATTGCACCATTGACCTTGAACACCATCAAGGTAATATCTTTCTGTGTCATAGTAATTGACAAGGACCTCTGTTTCGTTTGGAATTTTTAAAACTATATTAGAAGATAGCGATGGTTGCGATCTCATATTTAAAGTAGGAGCGTTTACTTCTACCAAACCTTTTTGACCTTTCTTAATAATGCAATCCTCTAATGCTGTCTGAATGCTATCTATAAGAATGTCTTGGTTAATAACATAAGATCGTAAAGTCCTTTTATTCATTTTCATAGGGTCGTCAGTGTACCCTGACATATCACCCCATAATCCTTTCAAAACAGTGGACGGGCTCTGATTGGTGAAAAGCGATACAAGTAATAATGAAATGACCAAAATAGAAAGGACAAGTCCAGACCACTTCATGATCCTCTGATTCCTCGCCTTGATTTTTCGATTTTGCATTACTGTTTTACTGCTTCATAAATCCTTCTTACATGCTCCTCGTTATGTCCACCGCTCAATGATGGTTGAAAGACATATTGCTTATCAGCTTGAATTCTAATATATCGAAAATCATACCGAAGATCATCGTCAATATTCTTTTCGTATATGAAACCTTCGTCCTCTTCAACTACAAATTTTGAAAAGAACCGAGCATTCCTTACTATTTCCTTTTGGGCATCTAGTTCTTTTGACATACTCAATGAGTTTGTCCTTGAAATAAATATTTGAAGACTATAATCTAAAGAATCTGTAATAATGATATCCTTTATTAATCCGTAATCATCTACAATAATATGAGCATCTTTTGGTGCCATCACTTTAATAGCTTCACCATGTGACAAAAGATCTGTTAATACTAATTTTTCATTCCCTGAATTACAAGAAAAAAGAACGATTAGAAAAAATGAATACCTGTATATAAATGTCATACTTCAACAATGATTATAATTTTAAACAATGTGATATTTCAATCAAAGGTAGTTAGACCATTTTCATTTTTTATACTTTTGCAACAAGTGGACCTATTATAACAATTCTATTTATTGAAAAATGACAATATATATATAGTCCTTCCTGCCAAAGATGAAGGCTCCCGTATAGGAAAGGTCATCGATTCAATTTTAGGTTATGGGTATAGGAATATAGTATTAGTCGATGATTCAAGCACTGACAATACAATAGAGGTTGGAGAATCATATCCATCGGTTGTTATTCTTAAACATGTAATTAATTTGGGTTCTGGTGCCGCCACCAAAACGGGATTAGATTATGCAGTTCAAAAAGGTGCAAAGTATATCGCCACCATTGATGCCGATGGCCAACATGCAGCAAAAGATTTAGATTTCCTTCTTCGAGAGATACAAAAAGAAGAATATGACCTTATCGTCGGGAGTAGGTTTTTACAAGAAAATTCTATCCCAAAAAGTCGAATTTTTTTTAATAAAGTTGGAAATCTAATCAGTCTGATGCTCACTGGAAAATATGTTACTGATAGTCAGTCAGGATTAAAGGTCTTAACTGGAGACCTTGCAAAAAAGATATCAATTGAATACAATGGTTTCGAATTCTGTATGGAAATAATCAAAAATGCCAAAAGAAATAAAGCGCGCATTAAAGAACTTCCAATAGGCGTCATGTATGACAAAGAGACAACAGAAAAAGGTCAAAACTTAATGTCAGGACTAAACATGATAAAAAGAATCCTTTCCCCATTCTAATTGCTACTAAAATAAAGGCTCCCCATTTAGGTCATGTGTTAAGATTTCACTCATATAATCGAGAAAGGGTCTAATAGACTTGAACGTGTTCACACATTCATTTATAAAACCCTCTGAAAGCATCTCTTTTGTAGTGAATTTTTTAACCGCTATAAACTGCTTGTGTCTGAGAAGGTCAATGTCTGGATGTTCTTTATCAAAGCCTTTAGGCGCTGTTTTAAGAGTATCGCCTTCTATTTCACCCCAAACTTCTTTGAATTTTTTTGAAGACAAGATCTTTTTTAATGGTGCAGCATCTAATGCTATATTTTCTCTTATTCGCTTGAGATCATCCTTCTCTGGATTCCAAAACCCTGTAGCTAAAAATGCTTCGTCAGGTTCAATATGGAAATAATACCCTCCTCGTCGCCACACTGATTCGCGCTTCATTCTACCTCCCCAGTGATGTTTGTAAGGGGTCTTGTCTTTTGAAAACCTTACATCTCTATATATTCTGAATAAACTTTTTTTGCCCGTCATGGGCACTAATTCATCAATTTTATTCATTTCCTTCATGAACTCTTCCGTAAAAGCAATCATCTCTTGATGACTCTCTTCATATCGAGATCTGTTTTCATCAAACCAAGCCTTATTATTATTGCTCTTAATATCCCTTAAAAAATCAACGGTTTTATCAGTAATTGGCATGCTACAAATTAAATGTTGATAAAAATACAACTTCCACGACTAGATATAATTGACATCTAGAAAACTTACTTTTGTGCCTCTGTAAATTATCTAATAGTTCTTATGGAAGATTATAAACTGGTCATTTTTGATTGTGATGGCGTATTAGTGGATAGTGAAATGATCTCTGCACAGGTAATAGCAGATGTGCTACGGCCAATTGGAATAAATTTGACTGCAGAAGAGTCTTACAAAACATTTGTGGGAGGAAGCATGGCCGAAACATTGTCCTATGTAGAAGACAAGCTAGGTTATATGCCAGATGTAGATATAAAAGAAAATTATAGACGCTTGAGTTTTTCTGCTTATCGTGAAAAAATGAAACCAGTGAAAGGCGTCGTCAACATTTTGAATTCTCTTAATGTTGAAAAATGTGTAGCCTCTAATGGACCAAAGGCAAAAATTGATCTTAACCTCGAAATAACCAATCTCAAAAGGTTTTTTGACCCAAATAAAATATTTTCTGCTTATGACATTCAAAAATGGAAACCAGATCCAACTCTGTATCTTAATGCTGCAGAGGTTTGCGGCGTTGATCCATCGCAATGCATTGTGATCGAGGACAGTATTCATGGCCTTGTGGCAGCAGAAGCGGCTGGAATGAAAAGTTTTGGCATATCATACCCTATTAAGCCTTTACCTACAAACATTAAAGGGTCAATTGTGTTTTCAAATATGCAAATGATTAAAGAAGAGCTCGAAGAATTAGGGCTTATGAAGTAAAAGACTGATTTAAATGAAGAAATCTTCAATAATTGAAATATTAATAACTCTTTCACTTGTCATTTGTTTTTTCATTTTGATTGTTATGAGAGATACTTTATCAAGGCAACTTTTTATATCTGGAATGTTCATACTCGTGGACATTTACGTACTTATTGCATTTTTATCATTAGTCAGTGACCAAAGGTCCAAGTGGCTTCTGGCAGCAGCCTATATCATTATTAGTCTTTATGGTTACTATGGCATGTTTGTCGCATTTGAAAGGTGGAGGACAGACCCTGGATTGGCTTCACCTTTACACAATTTTACTATAGGTTTCGCCTTCACTCTGTTGGTTTCAAAGTTTGTCTTGGTGCTCGGCTTAGTAATTCAGGATATTGGCAGGTTAATTTATGGAACAGGTCAAAGTATGGCAGGCCTTTTCATAGATGTTTCATCAGAAAATGGATTTCCTCAAAGAAGAAATTTCCTTACCACAGCTGCAGCGACCATTGCAGCAGTTCCATTCTTTAGTATGCTATACGGTATCACCTTTGGAAAGTACAATTATACAGTGGAGCACCTGAAACTCCGTTTTAAAGATCTTCCAAAAGCATTTAAAGGATTAAAAGTGGTACAAATTAGTGATGCACATGCTGGAAGTTGGGACAGTGTAGATAAAGTACAACAAGGGATCACTAAGATCAATGAACTGAAACCAGATATAGTAGTCTTTACTGGAGATTTAGTAAATGGAAACAAAAATGAAATAGATCCTTTCATTAATGTATTTGCAGCCATAGAGGCACCAATGGGCAAATATGCTGTACTAGGTAATCATGATTATTATGGTACACCAAGAGATCCTAATCAAGAAGAGGCATACTGGGCGGACTTCCTTAATAAGTATAAAAAAATGGGTTTTGATCTTATACTAAATGAGAACAGAGCAATTACTAAAGATGGAGAACAGATCAAGTTAATTGGAGTAGAAAACTGGGGTGCAGGAAGGTGGTTCCCTAAAAAAGGAGATCTGGATAAAGCGTGTGAAGGGTGTGGAGAAAATGATTTTGCGATACTACTTTCTCATGATCCTACCCATTTTGATGAACATGTGGTGGATCATTCACAAAAAATACATTTAACTCTTAGTGGCCATACACATGGAATGCAATTTGGAGTAAAATTCAAAAACTTCAAGTGGAGTCCAGTTCAATACAGATATAAAAAATGGATGGGCCTATACGAAGTGAAAGATCAATTTCTATATGTCAATAGAGGATTTGGGTTTTTAGGGTTTCCTGGACGGGTAGGTATGTGGCCTGAGATTACTTGCATTGAACTCAACACCTAACAATAATCTAATCCACGAGCAAATTAAGTCCTTTTCCAAAGTGTTTACTTTCCGATACAAAAATTAGAAAAAATAGAATCCAATAAATCGTCGGTGCTGATTTCTCCAGATATTTCACCTAAATGATTGAGTGCTCTTCTCAGGTCAATCGCTATTAAATCTGATGGAATATCTGTCTCTAATCCAGTTTTTACATCGATAAGTGAAGTCTTTGTATGTTCGAGTGATTGGAAGTGCCTCATATTAGATATGATTGTGCTTTGATCATGTCCTTTGAATGAGTTAACAATGTTTACTAATTCCGACCTTAAATCCATTACACCTTCACCGTTTTTAGCTGATATGAGTATGGATTTGGTTCTGCCAGTAAGTGTACTTACTGCCTCTTCTACATCATAACTATGACAAGTATGGTCGTACAAATCCACTTTGTTCAAAAGAATAATACAGTTTTGGGATTCTGAAATCTCTATACTTTTAAAATCAGATACAATTTGTTCAAAATCTTCAGAAAACTCAGCAAGGAAGAGTACTATTTTGGCTTTTTCAATCTGCTGAAACGTCTTTTTTATGCCTAAAGATTCCACTTCATCATCAGTATCTCTGATACCTGCAGTATCAATAAACCTAAAAAGGTGCCCCTCAACATGAAGCGTGTCTTCTATTACGTCTCGAGTAGTCCCTGGAATGTCACTTACAATAGCTTTATCTTCTTGTAAAAGTGAATTAAGTAAAGTCGACTTCCCTACATTGGGCCTGCCAACAATAGCTACAGGCACACCTTCCTTAATAGCATTACCGTATTCAAATGAAGCTTGCAAATTATTAACAAACATCAAGGCTTCATCCACCTGAGCCCTAAGCGCTGAACGATCAGCAAACTCTAAATCTTCTTCGCCAAAATCGTTTTCCAACTCAATAAGGCTCGCAAACTCAATTAGTTTAGATCGCAGTTTTTGCACTTTATCAGAAACCCCACCCTTCATTTGATTAAAGGCTATTTGATGTTGTGCCGCCGAAGTAGAAGCGATAAGATCACCCACAGCCTCAGCTTGTGAAAGGTCCATCTGCCCATAGATATAAGCACGCTGCGTGAATTCTCCAGGACTTGCCATACGTGCTCCTGCTTTTGTGAGACTAATTATGATGCGATTTATGATGTAGGGAGAGGCATGGCAGGTAATCTCCACAATATCCTCTGTGGTATATGTTTTTGGTGATTTAAATAGGGTTACAACACATTCATCAATGATACTCTCACCTTCTTTGAAAACCACAAAATGAGCAGTATGAGAAGCCTGATTCGATATATTCTTATTTACAAATTTATCTATAATAGAAATAGAATCATTTCCACTCATTCTTATCATGGCAATAGCTCCAGAACCACTTGGTGAGGAAAGGGCCACAATTGTATCTTTAAGGTCTACCATTATAAATCAAAACTAATGAAGTATAAGTTATTCTTAAGTATGGTTGTCTCTTCAATGCTTTTTATTCTTTGCAATGAGAATAAAGTTGAAGTTAAAACCCCTGCCCATCAACTACTTGAAAAAGGAATCATCGGTTCTGGTGGCTGGGAGAGCTGGACAGATCTAGATACTATACAATTTTATAAGACTACCAAGCTTTATCTCGAAGATGGGTCACTGGAAGACTCAACTTACCAACTTCATACCTATTTCATGTATCCCACCATGAATGGAAAATACAGTTGGGAAAAAGATCAAAAAAAGTACGAAGTAGAATATAAAAATGGCAATATGTCTAAATCTATTGATGGTATTGAGCAAAAGATTTCGAAAGAAGAGCAGGAGAAATTGAGAAAAGGATTTTTAGGCGCTCAATTCGTAATGTCACTCCCTTTTAAACTAAATGATTCCGGTGTTGAATTGGCACTAGATGGTAAAAGCACGATCAATGGTAGAATTGTAGATGTACTAAAAGCATCTTATCATACAAAATTTGAAAATCATACTGAAAGCCATGATTGGTGGCATTACATCAACGCTGAATCTGGAAAATTAGAAGGTTACAAAGTCCATCACCCACCAACTTATGCAAGAGTGAGCAATGTAACTACTACTAGAATTAAGGGTGTAGATTTTCCCACATATAGAAAAACGTTTAGAGTAGATAAAGAAGATAATGAGCAATATGTAAGGGGAGAGTTTTGGTATGAATATGTGGATTAAATAAGTCTTAGAATTCGCATTTATCTAAATCTAGAATTGACTCATTAGCTCTAGTCTATATGACTTCATTTCAGTTATAACTGAATGGGCTTCATTGTGTTTTTTATTAGAGCTTCTCTTGAAAACGAAAAAATGTCCAAATAGAATAATTGAACAGAGGCTTAATATTTCCTATAAACTCTTTTACCGTGAAAGAACCCTTTTCCTTTAGAAAAAAGGATTGAAAATTTCAAATGTGTAATAATAAATATCAAAGTTGAAACCTTTGGCAATCAATACTTCTCCCTCTCAATATGATCATGTGTAAAGAAAGTTCAATCTCTCATGGCAAAAGATATAACCCCTATCATTCTTTCGCTAATCCGACCTACTACTTCTGCATCTCATTATAAAGGCTTAAGTAAGATTGCACACTTTCTTCGAGTTCAAATTTCTTCACAGGAGTTTCTTGCCATTGATCATTGATTGCGTCTACCAATTTCTCTTTTAAAGACACTGGGTCCATATTTTCAAATTGTAAATGCTTACCTCCAATCACTTCTGATAAGGCTCCTTCTCCTGAAATAATAAGAGGAGTCCCAATTGCCATGGTTTCTACAGCTGAAAAACAAAAACCTTCACTGTAGGATGGAACAATAACAGCATTCACTTGTGCAATTGTTTTTTTAAGTTGACTGAATGAAATTGAGCTCTCAATAAAAATATGATTGTGCAATTTTTTTGATTTGACAATTTCTACTACCCTTTTTGTTAGAGAATCTTGTTTTTCAGGAAGTATCATTCGTATTTTAAAGTTTTGGGTTTCTCTAATTAGAATTTCTACAGCTTTCAATATGATGTCTATTCCTTTTGAAATACCAACTCTTCCAAAATATAGAAAAGTAGGAACTGAAAGATTTTTGAGGTTTTTTCTTTTTTCAAATTCAGCATAATCAATTCCATTGTAAATCCTTCGAACCTTATTTGAATCAACATTATGATTTATCAGTGCTTTTCTAGTATAATCAGATACCGCAATGAATTGATCAAAATTCATTTTTAAAATGGCCTGTTCAAACGTATAATGCAAAATTCTTGATGGGAAAGAAATCCATGGTAATCTAAACCAAAGCTTCCCCCATACTTCATGGAAGGTAATAAGTGCTTTAGTTCCTGTGAGCTTGGATGCAAAATAGGACGGAATAGCCGCATTGTAGGATGTAGTATGAATTATATCATGCCTTTTCGCCAATCTAACCGCTGAATAAATTGACAAAAAAGTAAACAAATACCTATTCTTAAAAGGCAATCTCTTTATTGTTATTGAATTTTGTTTTTCAAGCTTTGGCAATGTTCCTTGATATTGATTAGTCAGTACTGTTATATCATGACCACCTAATCCTAATCGCTCAATAAGATTTTTAAAAAGAGTCTCCACACCACCTACATGAGGGTGATAATATTCTAAAATGAAAAGAATTTTCACTGATTGCAAATGATTATAAGCATTTAAGATAAGGTTGTAAAGCTGATTCTTCTGACTCTATTTCTCTTGATCTAATTTTTCCTTAATTGCTATCTTTCTTACTAATTGGGTGACTTGGCGTTCAAGTGCCACAACTCGAGAAGAAAGGTAGAAACTTATGACTACTAGAAACCCACTGACCATGAATAGTGCTGCTATTACGTTGCTTTTAAAGCCAACAAAACTTGCTATGCGGCTAGAAACGGCATCTGGAGCAATAGCAAGAGCGGTGATTATCAACCAAAAAAAGAGCCAAATGCCCGAAGTAGCAAGAAACTTCCTTCTATTGCGAAGTTCTACTACAATCATGACGATATAGTAGATGGCAATAAGTGGTGCTATGAGTTGATATACTTCCAATTATGTTTTATAAGAACAAAAGACGTGCCGCAAGATATACAGATTAACATAATTTATATTCTAAACCTCATTCACATATCAATTACTCTAGTCCTATATTTGCCCATTCTCTTTTCAAAAGATTTTGACGATGATAAATATTACTCTTCCTGATGGTTCTAAGAGACAATATGATGCAAATGTTACAGCCATGGATGTAGCAAAAAGTATCAGTGAAGGATTAGCTAGAAATGTACTTTCTGCCACAGTAAATAATGAGGTATGGGATGCTAACAGACCTATTGAAAAGGACTCCTCTCTTAAGCTTCATACCTGGAATGATAAAGAAGGAAAATCAACCTTCTGGCACAGCTCTGCCCACCTTTTTGCAGAAGCAGTAGAAGCTCTTTACCCAGGCACTAAATTTGGAATTGGTCCTTCTATTGAAAAAGGGTTTTATTATGATATTGATACTGGTGATATTCAGTTAAGCACTAATGATTTTCAAAAGATCGAAAAGAAAATGATTGAGCTTGCTAGAGAGAAAAATGAATATGTAAGAAAAGACATTTCTAAATCTGATGCTATCGCTTACTTTAAAGAGAAAAACGATGAATATAAATTGGAATTACTTGAAGGGTTAGATGATGGCTCTATTACTTTTTATACTCAAGGTAATTTCACTGACCTTTGTCGAGGCCCACACATTCCTTCTACAGCTCCTATCAAAGCTATAAAATTGATGAAAGTAGCTGGAGCATATTGGAGAGGTGATGAAAAACGGAAACAACTCACTCGAATCTATGGTATAACCTTTCCTAAGCAAAAAGAACTCACTGAATATCTAGAATTATTAGAAGAAGCTAAAAAAAGAGATCATAGAAAACTAGGCACAGAGATGGAGCTGTTCATGTTTTCTGAAAAGGTGGGTTCAGGACTTCCGTTGTGGTTGCCAAAGGGCACACAAGTGAGAGAACGACTTCAGAATTTTCTTAAAGAAGAGCAAGAAAAGAGAGGATATGAAATGGTCGTCACTCCACATATCGGACATAAAAATTTGTACATCACATCAGGTCACTATGCTAAGTATGGAGAAGATAGTTTCCAACCCATCCATACGCCAAAGGAAGACGAAGAATTTTTACTTAAGCCAATGAATTGTCCGCACCATTGTGAAATCTATGGTGTGCGACCTCGATCATACAAAGAGTTGCCACTAAGAATAGCAGAATTTGGAACAGTATACAGATATGAGCAGTCTGGTGAACTGCATGGTCTATCAAGAGTAAGAGGGTTTACTCAAGATGATGCCCACATATTTTGCACCCCTGATCAATTGAAAGCTGAGTTTTTAAATGTCCTTGACCTCACTGAAACAGTCTTGAAAAAAATGGGCTTTGAATCGTACACGGCTCAAATTTCACTGAGAGACCCAGAGAATCCTGAAAAATATATTGGAAGTGACGAAAATTGGGAGATTGCTCAGGCAGCAATTATTGATGCCTGTAGTGAAGTAGAGTTAGAAACTGTAACAGAATTAGGGGAAGCAGCATTTTATGGTCCCAAATTAGATTTTATGATCAAAGATGCACTGGGAAGGTCTTGGCAATTAGGCACCATACAAGTAGATTATACTTTGCCCGAAAGATTTGAGCTCGAATATACAGGCTCTGATAATCAGGCTCATCGTCCCGTAATGATCCACAGAGCTCCTTTTGGTTCGCTTGAACGATTTATGAGTATTTTGATAGAACATACAGGTGGTAACTTTCCGCTATGGCTTACTCCAGATCAATTTGCTATTCTTCTCATTAGTGATAAATTTCAAGGTTTTGCAGAAGAACTACAACGCGGCCTTGCTAAACATGATATCCGCGGATATATCGATGATAGATCAGAATCAATGGGCAAAAAAATCAGAGATAATGAAATTAAAAAAGTGCCTTACATGATCATTATTGGTGAAAAAGAAGTCAATGCCAATATGCTTAATGTTAGAAAACATGGTGGTGAAGATTTAGGGAGTATGTCTTTGGACCAATTTATTGAACACTTCAATGAAGAGCTTGGCAATTAAATTACATCCAAGCCTTCTTGCTTCTTTCTACCTCATACAGTAATTTATCCATAAGTGCCGCTGCTCTCTGTTCAGAGATAAATGGTATTTCGAGTGAGCCTGCAGCTGTATATATACGAAGAGATGCCAATTTTCTCCTCCACTGATAAGGGCTTTGAGTCATCGCTACATTCTGGATCTTAAAGGTAGGCATGAGCAAATGGCTAAAGCCTAATCCTCCACCTGATATTTGTAATTGATCAGAATTAATTGAATACTTCTTCTTTTTATAACTTAACCATGTTATATAGGTGGCATAAATCATTATAGCTGTTAAGACAATAGCTGTTTTAATCCGGTAGAAATACAAATTAACGGCGATTGCAATACTAAACAATCCAATTATCCATCTGAAGGAATAATAGAAATAATGAATAGACACACTTTCGAAGCTCTGTGCATAATTCAACTTCCCTAGCCATTCTTTTTTGACAAAATCAATTTTGTCTTCTGTGCATCCAGGAATTTTAAAATTATTTTTCACTTTTTGCTTAACTGCATTTGCTCCGGCCTGCTGAAATGATAACTTATGAAAACCGAGTAATCGTTGAAGTATATTTTGACCCCAACTGATATATTGAATTTTTTTATCTACCGCTGCCACTTCTTTCCTGGTCAACAATCCCTGATTCAACTGAAATTTATCTTCATTTCTGAAAAAAGTCAGGTTTGCATGATTTAAAAATGTCGTCACTATGGAATACAAAACAGAAAAGACTATCAATAAAAAGGCAATAATTATTGACTGTAAAAAAGAACGGTCTTCTAAAAAGGTATAAATGTTTTTGAAAATATCCTGTGGGTCTAAGTCTAACTGCCAGGAATATGCAAATGAAGAAAATATCAATCCAATTATAAGTCCTACGGGTTTGAAATGATTTTGAGTAAGACCTATTTTGAAAAGATCTGAGGTGGATAACGTAAGTATATTTTCTACTTCCTCTAGATTTTCATCCCCGTCCAAAACAGTATCTGAAACCTCTTTCTTTTTACGCTTTAGTATTTCACTTCTTAGCTTTTTTGCATTCTCCAGAGAAAGGGCATCAATCTGAATTTCTTTTTCTCCTGAGCCTGCTGTATCTATAGCTACCTCTGCGACATTGAGCATTTGATGGAGAAAATTTTGTTTAAAATTCACAGATTGAATGCGCTCATATGGAACGTTTATATCGGATTTCTTGAGTATACCTTTTTTGATAACCAATTCTGTGTCCGTAAGGCTATAATAGTACCTGAAGTATGCTATCACCGACCAAATTGTCGAAAAAACACCCATTCCTGCCGCGGCTAATTCCCATGTTTCCCAACCACCAGTGGAAGATCCTCGCCCCATAACGATGGGGATGATAAGAATCCATGCCTGTCCTACAAATGCTCTTAAAAATTTAAGGACAATAAAGATTATTGCCAATATAGATTGGCGCTGAGGAATGGAAAAGTCTATGGCTTCATTCTTCTTCATCAGCTGCTGTCTTACCTAATACATACTCCTTTATATTATGAGCCTTTTGGGGAGGAATTCCAGGAATGCTCATATCGCTAGAACTTCCTCCTGCTGTAAATATGCGTAATACACTAAGATCAAACATCCTTTGAATGGGTCCTTGCGTGACTTCAGCATGTTGGATTCTATTAAAAGGAATTACAGTTTTATGTCTCCAGAGTAATCCAGATTGATACAATATATCTTTTTCACGTAGTGCATATTTCTTTTTCTTGAAACCGAAATAGGTCAATAAAAAACTAGAAATAACAATTAGAATAATAATTATGGGTGCAATTATTTTAAGAAATCCAGGCAATTTATCAACTAGAAAAAACCAAGCTGTACCTCCACTTACCAGAATAATCAACCAAAAAATGAGATTGCTTATCATTTTCGCGGTGAGATAATCTTTGTGAAGTTCATTGAGATTTAATGTCTCTAAAGAAGGAAGAACATCTACATCGATTTGAGAATTTGTAAAAGGATCTTCCATACATATTAATCTTTATGATTTTTTGATAGTTATTTGGGCATTAATAGCATCAGTCAATTCAAACGACTCAGCACTATCAATATTCTTAGACATAGAAATAGAATCAGCTAGCACTTCATTGCTTATAAACTTCTCAAAGTCTATGACAGCTTTCTCTACCTCCGCGCCACCATCTAAAGATACATGAATACGATCTGTCACATTATAATCATTAGACTTTCGCATATTTTGTATTCGATTAATAATCTCCTTTGCAATACCTTCAGAAACTAAGTCATCAGTTAAAATAACATCTAACGCTACAGTGATCTCCTTATCTGTCGCTACTTGTAATCCAGGCACGTCATCTGTGGTAATCACAAAATCTTCTAAACTCAAATTATA
>MDSX01101974.1_pt1 | contig 23735 bp, 22 predicted proteins | sample 811141 | NCBI WGS metagenome assembly MDSX01 (sample SAMN05326642, study PRJNA326480) | marine metagenome | isolation source: seawater | place: Atlantic Ocean: South East | collected 2010
AATAGAAGCGTCGACATCCATTCTTGGCGGGTTTGACATGAATCGTGTTAAAATCGTCAACGCTATCAAAACCTTCGGTTCAATTCTATTTCCGGCTTTTCTCTAACTTTCATGTTTTGAGAAAGGGGTGAGTTCAAGGGCGTCCTATGTTTGCGGTTCAATATGGACTTGCCCGACCGCCTCTCATTGCAGTTGGCAGGAGAAGAAGGTCCGACACGACAAAAAGCAGCTCGTTTGGTCGTGGATTTGGCGGTTACTGCAGGTGCACAAGGCTTTGTTGAAGTCGATCATGCCCACGTCTCTGGCGTTTCAGTCATAACAGGAGGCCACGGACTACGTCGTTTTCTATCTGATTTGTCAAGTTCTGGCGACGGAAAGGTTTCAATTCCGACCACGCTCAATTCTGCCGGATGTGATAAAGAGAAGATGAAGGAGATGGACATTGACTGGCCTGATTTTCTTGAGCAGCAATTCGAAATCGTTGAAGCCTATTCAGAATTGGGGATTCAAGCAACACTATCCTGTACACCTTATGACAGAGGTGTTGTCGATGAAAGTGGAATCGCTTCGTGGGCTGAATCCAACGCAGTGTGTTTTTCCAACACGTGGACATCCCTCATCACAAACCGTGAATCGGGTCTTTCAGCCCTGGCAACAGCGCTTACTGGTTTTGCACCTCGTTGGGGTCTCCATCTTGTGGAAAATCGTTTACCAAATATCCATGTTCGAGTCGAATGCAATCTTCACACGCTTTCGGATTGGTCCGTATTTGGTGATTGGATAGGAAAGCAAGTTCGTCCGGATTGGAATCTGCCTTGGGGGCCAATGCCGTTTATCCAAGGTCTTCCCAGTGATGCCAGTTTTGCGAGTAAAAAAGCCCTCACTGCTGCTGCAGCGAATTACGGCACCCCGATGTTATGGGCTGAAGGGCTTTCAGCAGACCCACCTTTGAAGCGTGATGGTGAACAGTGGATTGCTCCAGAAAACGGGTGGCAGGGTGAGTTGGTCTTTACCGAAGAAGATCTGAACTCTCGCTACGAGGATTTAGCACCACAGGGTCAAGTTGATTTGGTGGTAATTGGGTGTCCGCAAGCCAGTTTGGAAGAAATTCGTATCACTGCATCTGCGGTTCGTTCACATGTGGAGATGGGTTCAAAAATTCCCGACCAAAGGTTATGGGTTTTCACGAGCGGGGAGAATTACCAACTGGCATTAGCGGATGGGAGTATCGCAATTCTCGAACAGGCAGGAGCCGTCTTGCTACAGGACACCTGTCCCGAGGTTACGCCTTACAACCGTGCTCATTACAACCATCTTTTGACCAATTCTCTCAAAGCAGAACACTACCTTACCAGTGGGTTAAATCGTCTTCCAACCAGTGTTATGCCAATTATTGATTGTGTCGCTCACGCATTTGACCCTTCACTGTCAGCGGGTCCTCGGCCGGTTCTTAGCGCGAAAGCTCAACCTCAACATGAAAGCACAAAATCGTATCAAGCGTCCAGTGCAGTATTGAAAGGTGCTCCACTACAGAGCCAGGAAGATTTCTGTGTTACTGGGCCTGCTATGGTCACCGATGTACCAATCACCTATCTTGGCTATGTGAATCGTGATACGGGTGTAATTGAGGAAACCGGACACCCGCTTGATGGACGAGCCATCGAAAACTCGATTCTCATTTATCCAAAAGGGTCTGGTTCAACCGTGGCTCCCTTTGTTTTAATGGGTTTACTCTATACAGGTAAGGGTCCCAAAGCCATCGTCAATCGAGATGTATGTCCGCTTACTTTGCCTGCCTGCTCGTTATTGGGTCTACCTTACGGTCACGGATTTGACCAAGACCCCTGCATGGCGATTAACGATGGGGATCGTGTTGAACTTAAATCTGAAAATGGAACAGTATCTCTTACGGTGCTCGAACGGGTGAAGTGATTGGATGTCTACATTGAAGATTCTCGTTACCGGTGGAGCGGGATTCATTGGCTCTTCTCTTTGCGAGCGTTTGGTTGCTCAAGGGCATACTGTCCTGGCTTTTGACTCACTTTTCCGAGGTAGTACATCGAATCTTTCTGGATTAACCGGTCATGAACGATTTCAGTTTATGCAAGGTGATGTCCGTGATGTTGAACGCCTCGATGAAGCGATTGAGTGCTTAGGGCATGTGGATTTGATTTACCATCTTGCAGCGGTCAATGGGACCAAATGGTTTCATGAAGCGGCTCACTCGGTCATTGATGTCAACATCAACGGCACGCTTCGCACGCTGGAATTAGCAATGGCTCACGACGCACGTTATGTTCTTGCATCGTCCCCTGAAGCCTTTGGTGAGGCATTGCAACAACCGATTCAAAATGGAAATGACATGACATTCACCGACCCTGCGTTGCATCAACGACACTCCTATGGTGCCAGTAAATACCTTGATGAAATCGCTTGCCAACACGCAGCACGTGATGGGCTTGATGTTCGTATTGTTCGACCATTCAACGCTTATGGTCCTCGACTTCTTGGTGATGAGTATGGACAAGTTGTCGCCATGTTTTTCCAGTCAATACTGTCACAGGAGCCAATAAAGTTGCATAACGGAGGACAACAAACCCGTTCTTTCACATGGATTGAAGATATCATTGACGGATTTATGCTCATCGGTTTGGAAGAAAAGAGCGCACAAGGCGAATTACTCTCAGGCTGTGCATTCAATATCGGTTCCACAGAAGAGGTCACGATACAACACCTGCAAGAGCAGATTTTTTCGCTTGTCTCTAAAGATGAGACTTGGGGTAAGGGACTGCCACCAGTCGAGGTTACAGAGGGCTATCATGGAGACGCGCTTCGTCGACTGCCTGATTGCTCGCTCGCATCAGTTATGCTCGACTGGAGTGCGACCACTTCGTTGAGTCATGGGCTTCACTTGATGTGGTTGGATTTACGGTCATCCAATTTAGAACCGTAATGTTTGAGCACTTTTTGACCCCAATTTGATGGTGAAGGCGTCAACCTATCATGTCCGTGCTGGCACAGGATGTCAAGTCCCTCTGGCGGTATTTTCTCTTCTGAAGTCCATATGGCGGTTACTCTTAACACTGCAAGACGAGCAACTGCATCCGGGAGTTCTCGATCTTCAAGGTACTCCACTTCTATTGCCGCAACCGCCTCGTTAACCAGCAATGGTTCCAATTCGTGCGGGGTAAAACCGGCATAGTTCCACTCACTCTCTCCGTTTGGAAGAGGGGCTGCAGTCTCGTCAATTGCGTGAACCATCGATGACGAACTTGGCATGAGATGCAGAATCGCTTTTTTTGTCGAACGAAGGTTGAGTAATGTGTCTCTGTATCTCCCTTCCCGGTTACAACTGAAGGATGTGATGAGCAGAGGCGGTGCGGTCGATACAGCCATGACGGAAGTATAGGGTGCGAGATTTTTGTTGCCGTGTTCATCTTGCGTGGATGCGATGATGAGGGGACGGGGTGAAAGGAGTCCAGAGAGCCACCCCGCACGCTGGGCATGTTCGATTTTATCGACATCTCGACGGGTTGCTTCATTCATATTAGTTACTGGAAGTGGAGTGAACCAGTGGTCCAGTGTGCCGTTTTGAATCTCTTCAATCGCATGGTCATTGAACTCGATATAGGACTTCCATGAGTCAGTGAGATGTTCTTCACCACGTTCCTTTTTGCGTGCAATTGACTTTTCCGCATAGGTGTTGCAACGGTGAAGATATTCCAAAACTACTGCTTTTCGGTCCATCATAACACCTCAGTTTTCACGTGATGTATCAATGTCGAGTTGACGTTGTTTTTCATCATATGTATGTCGCTTCATCAAAAAAACAGCGGGATTACCTACCCAGACCTCTTCATCGGGAATGCTACGTGTGAGAGTCGAACCCGCTCCGAGAACGGAACGTCTTCCGATTGAACATCCAGCATTCACAGTAGCGCCGCCACCAATCACAGCCGCTTCAGCAATGTGAACAGGCTGCCACTGTTGAGGATTTCCAGAAGGCGGATATTTGTCGTTAAGCAGGGTTGCGTTCGGACCGATAAACACCTTGTCACCGAGATGACATCCATCTGCGATGTAAGCGCTTCCTTGAATCCGACAGCCATCGCCAATGGAGACATTTCGACCTATGTGTGCTAACGATCCAATCGAACAATTTCCTCCGATGCGTGTTTCAGAGCCGATGTGACATGGACTCCAAGCTATACTGCCATTGCCTAAATCAACCGATTGTCCATGAAACGGAGACGCATTTTTGCTCATTGAATCCCTCATTCACCGAGGCCCAGTTCTCGTAGGAGCATGCCAACATGTCCCTTTGCTTTGACATTATATCGAAGCCAAGAAAAGGTTCCATCCGTATCGATTACAAATGTTGAGCGAGAACAACCCATGTATTCTCTACCGTAATTTTTCTTGAGTCTCCAGGTGCCAAAGGCTTCATGCAGTTTACCGTCGGTATCCATCAGAAGCGGAAAATTAAGTGATTGACGACCTATGAATTTCTCGTGAGAACCTTCAGAATCTTTGGAAACGCCCAGAACGATGTACCCGTGAGATGTTAGCTGAGCCATGTTATCGCGGAAATCACAGGCTTGGGTCGTACATCCAGGAGTGGAATCACGTGGGTAGAAATACAAAATTACCTTTTGGCCAGCGTCGCAATAGGTCGCTAAATCGTGCTTTTTTCCATCTGAGTCTACGCAATTGAATTGGGGGGCTGCTTGTCCTATTTCGTGTGTAATGGGTTCGTTCATGCAACTCCCACTGGAATGAGGGACATGAAGCATTGCATTTGCCCATTTTTGCTTGCAAAAGACGAATCTTCGACCTCATTTCGTCATTTTATGGCTCCATGTGTGTCTTTTATGCAGAATGATTGAATATTCTTGCATATCGGGTGAATCATTGGTTGAGGACCGATTCTTTCAATAACCGGCGAGTGTTAAGATGTCTATGGTGGCTAAACGTATGTCTCGACGTTGCCGCCGGTATTCGAAGAAGATTCAACGGGCAAACAGCAAGTTTGATCTTCAAACTCTTGCCAGTACCATCCAAAGCGAACTGGATAAACGTAACCTGAGTTACGATGAGGCATTGACACTCGGCAATATCATTCAAAGTCGAGCTGACCAACTTCCTGGCGATACCATCGTCTACGCAGTTTCTGACCGAGACGCCTACCGTCGCACGCTTGAACTCTATCTACGCGACTCTCTGCTCACCCAGACTGAGCAACTGCTTCTTTGGGACGAGCGTCGCAGGCTGGGTATTTCCGACAGCGAGCATGAGCGCTTACTCGAACAACTCCTACTGCAGTGGCGTAAGCAAGGCAAGAAAGTTACAATTGCTAATTTTGAGAAACCAGGAAGTGGTACATCTGCGTAATCTTCGACTGAATCAAACGACTTTAGCAGCGCTTCTTGTGGCTCTGTTCATCGTACCATCGCTTCTTCCGATTGTAAGTGCAGACGATTCTGATTCGGAAGAGACCTCTGCACGAAACTCACAACTCGATTTCACATTCCGCAACCCTCTCTTTGTGAGTGAGTCAGGTTCTGCAATCATCGATGGTGCGCTGTATCTTGAACCTGGAACCCACAAAATTACCGCAAATATTTCTGCGACAGGCAGTGGAAGCGGAGATCTCTGGCTGGTCCTACAACACAAGGGTTCGCCTATTCTTGGTTTTACAGATGTTCCAGGAAAGACCATCTCCCTTGGTACCCAAACAGGAAACGGCGGAACAATTGATCTCGCTCCTGTCACCTTTACTTGGAATGCCACAACTGGTGCTGGCCAAGAACTGAGAGTTAAAATCCAATCCACGAACGAAGCGGGGAACCAACTTCTCAACAATATTCAGGCGCTCCCCGTCTCTTTTTCAGTTGAAAACAAACACTTCGGAGAGGTTTCATCCAACAATCTGCCGACTGTCTCAACGTCAACGAACAGATTGGTCATGTCAGAGACGACGAATTATGTCAACATGACCGTGACAAATTCGGGCGTAAAGGCACTCTCTGCTCAATTAACCGTCACGCTCACGCACAATGCAACGGCTACAATCCATGAAATTGATTCAAACACAGTCCTCCTTGAACCAGGAAGTTTCACATTCACTCCTGTTCAAGAGTCGAAAGTACTTTCTGCCGAACTCGATATACCGAGCCTCGGCATTACCGGTGTGTGGAATATTTCGATTACAGTTACCTTTTCAGGAACGGGATGGACATCAGACCCTGTTGCTCAACCTTCATTGAAGATAGAAGAATGGGTCAAGTTTTCAGATTTCAATGCGGAGATCCTTCAACCATCCACCATCGTCGCAGAACCTGGTGAGACCGTCACCGTGACATTCGTGGTGAAGAACACCGGTGCTGCAAACGACCGATTCAACATCGCCATGAGCGAAAGTATCAGTCCCGCTTGGACCTCTGGCGTTGCACCATCTTTTGGACCAAACGACCTTGCTCCGGGAGCAATTCGACTTGTCTCCGTTGATGTAAATATTCCGTCAAGTGCCCAACGCTCGATGACGGATACGCTCACCCTCACGTTTACTTCACAAGCATCGACTGACATGTATACGATTACCGCAGTTGGAAGAGTAATGGTGGGTGATTTCTTCAAGGGCGAAGCAGTGTTTGAAGGTGCTGGTGCGAGTGCTGCATTACCAATTATCCCCGGTGGCTCTGCGAATTTCACGGTTCGTGTTTACAACAACGGTAGCGTTTCTTCTGCCTTCACGCTCAATTCTGGTTTTGGCGTGAATGCTTTGAATTGGACCATGGAAGTCGGAACTCTCGGTAGCACTCAATATACAACTCGAGTCATACCTTCTGGCGGTACTGAAATCGTCCAAGTCAAAGTCATCGCACCTCCAATTCAATCTCCAATTGTGACCAGTGAACACAACACCGCCGATGACTTGGTTGGGTTGTGGGTTACCTGTCAGCCCTTAAGCGGAGGATTGCCATCCATTGATAACGCGTCAGTCAAAGTATCACCTACAATTGTTGTTGATCCTGGCATCAATACCCAGCCACAAACAGTGACTTCTGAACAATTGGCCGCCACACTTACTGGGACCATTATCTCTCGAAACCCTGCTCTTAATCTCCGAGTATTCCATAATCTGCCTCTTGACGACACCCCAGGGACGCCTTCTCTGCGTGATGAAACTTTGAATGCGACCATTGATTTTACGACGAATTTCGAAAGCGCCAGTGACGGTGGATTCAGCGAGGCATCTCGATGGGATGTATCTCTCACCAATCCAATTTACAACGGTTTGTTGCCGAATGCGAGTAGAAATACCACGCTCAACATTGCTGGGCCACCTGGTGGCGAATATCCGCTTGCTGGAACGTTTACTGTCTCGGTTACCGTGACTCCACAACTCAGTGCAGCCCTTGAGTTTAGCCAGGTGAGTGCTGTTGCCGTGACTCGCGATTATACCCTTGTCATCCCCTCGATTGTCAGCGGTGAGTTCCTCGGTCCCAATTATCCACAGGATGTGGATGTAGGGATTGAAAACCAAATCCCGCTCCAATTTGCCAACACTGGAAATGATGTATCGTCCTACAGACTACGTGTTATTGATGACGAATTACCTGAAAACTGGATAGCTAATTTCAGCGAAACTGACACAATAATCGACAATTTAACCTCTGACATTTCCGATGGAACTGTAGATTCCGGAACTTCCAATGCAAACGTCACACATACCAGCATCGTTACTCTGAATGTTCGAACTGATTCACTGGCTCCTTCTGGGCTCGTTCAACCCATACCCATTCAGGTTGAAGACCCCTATTCTGGTCAGATCATCGGTCAGCGCTTCATCGTCTATGTTGTTGTCGGGCAGGTCTTCGATGCATCGTTATCCCCTACGAATCATACCGAGCAACTCGAAGTTACGAAATCTGAAGAGCACACAATCTTTGTCAGCAATACCGGTAATTCGCCTGCTGATTACACAATTTCCATTGATACTTCACAAGCAGGTGATGTTGAGTTTGAAATTGTCTCTCCGGTGAACAACAAATTGTTCATTGCTGCCGGGTATGAAGATTCCATCCGCGTGCGCATGACGGCAAACGCCAACGCGAATTATGATGAATTTTACATGGCAACAGTATCAGTCTCATCGAATAATGGACAAATACTCCTCTACTCCAACATCGTAGCGAATATTACCGAAAATCATTCATTCGTTATTTCAGCGATTGAGGAATTAGCAGTAACTCCAGGTACCGACGAAGATATCGACTTTAACTTGACGAATAGAGGTAATTTGGAGGAATCAATTAGCATCAATTTCACGGTCGAAGGTGACCTTTCATTATCAGACTACACGATGACTGAGACCGTACCAATCAATCAATCCTATTCCGACCAGATTACGGTGACGATTCCAGAACTCACCTCGTCAGATTCGATGGCTCAAGGAGACAGTTACAATCTTACCATTACCGTGCTGAGTTCTGCGGGTGCAGAATACAGCAAACATGTTGTGAAGTTAATTGTTCAACCATTGTTCATTGTGGAATCCAGTGACTGGCCAGCAGAGATGAAATTTATGCCCGAATCAGATCGAACCTGGGAAGTAACGCTAACAAATACGGGTAATCGTGATGTTACTGTTAGCGCAGCTTACACTATTACTCGGCCGGGATTGAGTAATCTTTCAGACGATTGGAAGATGGTCAGTCAACCAACAACCATCGATCTTCCAAGAAACACCCCAGTAGTCCACACATTTACCGTCGTTGGAATGGTTCCAAATCCTTTGTTGTCCCTGAGTGCTGATTTGACGATTTTCCTTCAACCCTTGGACCTCACTGTTCAAGGAAGTGGGGAATTTTCAACCCAACTCGTGATGTCTCGCTTCTATTCAGTCGGTGAAATTGGATTGGCTCCGAATGAGGATGATAACGAACCAGTCGATGTTACAATCCCTCATACTCACATTCCAGTCAGTAATACTTCAGAGGCAGCATATGAAGTCGAGTTGTGTGACGCACAGCGATTGTTGGATATCGATAGTATGGGACTTGTAGAGTCTGAACATTCTTGGAACTTTACACTCGTCGAGCAAAAAGCCGATGGCTCGGAAGTTAAGCATCTTCTTGATTTAGAACAAGAATGCGGACTGACATCTCTTGGCCCTACATCTCGCTACCCCTTATTGGAACAGATAGCTTGGGATACTTCAGACATTAAACTCGAGGTTGACATCCCCGATCGTGGTTTTATCCTCCCGGGCGATGGTTGGAATCTCACATTCCGTTTGTATCATCCTGACGAGAATGGAGGTTACACGCAGTATGATGAAGAAACCTTCACACTCGTCTTGGCGGTCTTTGCAGACCCTATGGTCAAGAGCATCTTCTCGAATGACGGTTACTTTGAAGAAGGCACAGACACAACAATCACTGTCGTCATCCAAAATGTTGGTTCTGCCTCTGCCCTTGACGTTGTCGTAGACTTACAATGCGATATCTTGACCGTATCAAACAAAGCGAATGAGCAGCCTCTTCTGTATAACCGTTCAGTGAATGGTGGAGTGAATCTCTCAATGATTCCATACTTCTTCCCGGGTGATTCACTTTCACTCCAATGGGTCGTTAAGGCTGAATCGATTGATTGGTGGTCTCAACGAGCAGAAGCAACCTGTGTTGCAACGCTCAATGCGTCATACATGGACGGCAACATCAAAGCCAACGATCAGCTAAGTCTCATTGAAGACGTGAAATCCCAATCTCCTGGTGTATCCAACAGTTTCATTGCTTGTATCGTCTTTATGCTCGTTTCAGTTATTCTGTTCCGATTAACCGATCAAAATGAGAACTTTAGACTCCTCGGAATTTACGCGGGTGTTGTCGCACTCGGTTTCTCTTTCCATATCTTCCAATACGCTTGGTGGGGCTTCGTCGTTCTTGGAATAACAGCGCTATGGATATGGAGAGTAAGTTGGGGCAGTACTGAAGAATTTAGACTGCTGCATGAGGATTATCAGCGTGCAAGAAAGGGTGTCTCAACGCTGTATTCTGACCACTTTGAGGAATTGGCTGATACCCGTCGCCAACTCAGCGTCATCCTTGCGGTTCCAGTCCTCGGAATGCTTGCTGTTGTCCTCGGACTCCCTCCTTCCCTTTCAAATGACCAAACGAATTTGGTGAGTCTTGTCTCCTACATTGCCGTTGTAATGATTGGAGTATGGATTATCATTAAGCGTGCAGATTCATCGTATGGTTCACTGTATGGTCGCCTCACTGATATCGAAGTTAAGTCTGTCCGAATTGAAAGAGATTTGAGCGACCCTGCACGACTTTTCAACGAACTTGCACTTGAAGGCTTGAATATTGATGAAATCTTTGGAGAACTCGAACCTCCAATGCCTGCCAATATTGAGGCCCCCGGAACTACTGAAGAGGTGAGTGAAGATGTCTGAGATGGATGAGGCCGATGTGTTCTTTGACGAGACGCCTCAAACCGACGCCGCTCCTCCGCCCCCACCCCCCGCAGGTATGATGGAAGATTCACCAAATCGAGACGCTACAGACATGCTCTCCGAACAAGCTATGGCTATTTCTCGCGATTTAGAGACAATGGTTCTTGGAGTCGCTCAAAATGACGCAAATTCACTTGCTGGGACAGAATTGGAAATTGGTGAGGCAAGGAGATTCTTACGCTCGCATAAACTGCGACGAGCTTTGGCAAGCGTCAAGAAGGCAGAAGCGTCTCTCATTGAACTTGAAGAAGATGTCTTGTATCTTCGTCGAAACATCGCTATGTTGCACCGCCTTCTTAACGAAAAAAGAGTCAGTGAAGCAGATATTGAAACTATTTTGCTTCGCCTAAGAAGCGCAACTGGTGCTGCGGAAATTGGTGATGTTGGTGGTGCAGCTGGTGAAGTTGAATTCCTCGTAGATGATCTCATTGGTGGAAATACATCAACACTCAATCCATTCCTCTTCCGTCATTTCTGGATGGGCTTGGAGACACGTTGGCCTGCTGGCGGCGACGAAGGGGTCCTTGTTGTGCGTATCATTAACGACGGTCCCGTCGCCATGCCTCCAATGCGCCTTTCACCGCCAGTGCCAGAAGGGTGGACTGCAACGCCTTCTTCAGTTGACCTTCCAACCATCGCACCGGGAGGTAATCTTCCCGTGCGTTTCAATGTGGCAACAAATCGTCGACAAGCCGCTGATGAAATACCCCTCTCTCGCAAACTCGCAATTTCCACGGGATATGAAATCCGAACAGGTGAAGTTTTTGTGACAATCCGTGCACAAAACCGCTCAATGGAACCCCTCACTGATATTCTTCTTACGCCTTGGTTCCCACCAGGCTACATCTCGGACAAGGTGCCTTTTATTTCGCGCCTTGCTCCAGACGAAGTGGCAATTATACGAATTCCACTTCGCATCAACATGGGTTCAGGAGGTCAAGCTTGAACTCAATCTTTTCCACCCTACATTGGGGGATTCTAAAAACGGTGAAAATATGAAAGAAAATACGAACGAAAAACGTGACGATTTAGCAGCGATAGGTATCGGTGCGATGATTGTCTTTATCGCGCTAATTTTGGTTGCAGCAGTTGCTGCAGCTGTGATTATATCAACAGCAGAAAAGTTACAACAAAACGCTCAAAACACGGGTGCTGAGACCACAGACATGCTCTCGTCGAAGGTTGTTGTTCTCAGCATCATGGTTGTTGGAGACGCAGGGGGTGACAATCTGTATCTCACCTTTGAACTCGCACCAGGTTCCTCGAATATCGCTCCGGGCGATATCGATTATTCGATTGTATGCAGTAACGGGGCCGTATATGGAACCTTTTCTCAAACTTCACTCGTTGGTACTGACGGAACTTTACCGCTCAATACATTGTTAGAACCCCACGTCACATATGATCTTACATTAAGTGCTCTGGATATTGCCGATTGTCCTCCGACTGCCAACGATGACCATTCATTGGCTATTCAATCGAAGTCTGGTGGATATACCTTTGAAACACTGAATTATGGTTCAGATGTTAGTTCAGGGGCGGTGGTCGTATGAAGACTGAATCAAAGAGAGTCCGTGAAGACGATGTCGCAGCAATTGGTATTGGTGCAATGATTGTTTTCATCGCACTGATTTTGGTTGCCGCTGTTGCCGCAGCTGTAATTATTCAAACTGCAGAAAAACTTCAACAGAATGCTGAAACAACCGGTGAAGATACCGCAAAGAATCTTGCTGGTAAATTTATCATTTACGGTGGATTCGTCGCTACTGGAGCACTTGGTGGAGAGGCTGAGTATTCAGCAGACACTGCTTACATGTTCCATGCTCAACTTGCACCAGGTAGCACACCGATTCGAGTGGACAGTATCACGTACCAAATGTTCTGTGACGCTGGTAAAATCGAGTCCGTTTTCGCCCAAGGTAGCGCTGATGTGCAATTAATGGATGACGGCGATTCTGCACCACTTGCAGGCACTGTCGAACTTCAACCTCAGCAACCCTATGTCTTGTGGATAATGGCAGATGATGGTGCGGTTGATTGCGCAGCAGATAATGCAGATGGTGACTCGAGTATTCAACTTCACATTCACATTGGAAGTGGTGGCTCTACATTCGTCACATTGAACATTGATTCAACTGAAGCCGGCGCTGAGGTCGCTTGATCTTTAATTTGATCAATGACATATGGAGGAATAATTATGGCATGGCCTTTTAGTAAAAATACCAACCAAAATCAAGACGCTGATGCAGCTCTTACTGAGGAGCGTCTCAAGATTATGTCGAACATTGCCATTGAGCAAGTTCCACTTCCTGAACAAGGTGAACTCGGGGAAGAAGATGCATGGACAATTAGTCCAGGTCTTACCAAAGCACGCCTCAACAGTATCGGCAGCGTTCCGACTGTTGCAGCGAATCTCGCACCAAGTGCAGCCCCTGCACCAGTCAGCACGACCGTTGACACATCTGGTCTCGAGCGTCTCATCAGTACCCGTTTAGATATGGTTGAAGATGTCCTGCGAATGGTCGAAGTCCGCCTTGATGAAGGTCCTTCAGGTTCTCAAGCAGGTGCGGACCAACCCGATGGTGATGGAGATACCGAAGTTATGGAAGGTGACACAATTGTCACTGCATCTGGAGAAATGATTAGTGTCGCCGGAACCGATCGTATGATGGGTACTGATGAAGCCCCCCTCGTGGAATTATACGAGGCGCAGGCTTTGGCAGCAAACCCATTTTTGCACGCGCCCTCATTCGGCGCTCATACCGAAACAAATCATGTCGGTGCTCCAACGATATCAGCGCTTTTGCTTGCAAACATGTCTGGAATGGCCGCTGTGAGTTTCACCCAGAAAGCAATGGCCTCCGGTATGCTGAACGATGATGAGGGGAGAAAAGTCCTCGCAATTGTCCAACTTGCAGAACCCGGTGAATCAGAAGCCGCTCTTGACGACCACTTGACACACAAGGAGTTGCTCACGTTTTCATCGCTCGTAAGTTCTTGGCGAAACGTGAAATCACTTCGAGGTGAAGTCTGATATGGGCGCTTCGGTCGGCGTTGGGGGTCTCATCGTTGGGATCTCAATGTTGTTGGTCTTTTCAATGGCCGTATCAACATTAAGCAGTCAGACAGTTACTTCTTTGGAAGTTCTTGAATCTGCTCAAACACCTGACCCAATTATCACAATTGACAGCGCCCAATATCTTGATTCAATTCATTCCGTGACTCTTTTAGCCGGCGGAACTGGATATACAGATGGCCAATTGATATCTCCAGAATGCCCTGGCTTTTCAGTCGATTTTACCGTTACTGGTGGAGTTATTACATCCATTGAACCAATTGTGAACCGGGGGGTTTGTGATGCAGACCCCGTAACGATTGAAGTCGATCAACCTGGTGGTGGAATCAACGCAAACTTTGACTCGGAAATCAAGCAATATTTGCATGCTGATGTCACCAATGGTGGGCAAGAAACGCTCTCAACCGATGAGGTTTGGTTTTTCCTTGACGGCTTATCACCCACGACCATGACATCAACTGATTTCTCTCCTTTGATCGTCAAGGAAAATTGGTATTCTGGTGAAACAATTTCCGTTATTGCATCTGATGATGCCCCAGCAATCTTGAATTCTCGTTTGAGTTTGACCGTCGGTGAAACAAGTGTATCTCGAACAATAACCGTTCCCGCTTGAGGTGATGAAATGGCAGACGGCGGAGCATCAACAATCATCATGCTGGTTACTGCATTGTTGATTTCAAGTGCTGCCAGCGCCGTTCTCATTCAGGAATGGTCTTCGACTTCACGCGTGATGCAACAACAACAAAAGGGACTGCAAATCTCTGAAGAAATTGGGATTGATTTTGCTGGAGATCCAATGATGGTCGCCATTGAATTTGGCGCAACCCCAGGGGGTTTGAATGAAATTACCTTCTACATCCAAAACACTGGAGTTCATACTATGGATGAAACCTCACTTGCTGTTATCGTTGATGGAGAGACTCTTACCGATGCTTCAATTACCAATTTACAATTCTTCCCAAATACTGCGGCTGATTGGGATCCACATGTTTTACTCGAAGTCAAAATAGCTGACGCAGCGTTTGATAATTATGATGAAGAAATGGCTGCGCCCGGTGGTGTCAAGGAAATCACCCTCTTTGCAATTGCTCGGTCAAACAGCATTTCTGGAATCTCAATGAGTGCGGAAATGGTTGAGGAGGTGCAATTGCATGAATCCTAATCAAAATGATGACAATCCATTGATTACGGCACATAAGCCAATTGAAGATGGATTTCCCTACGATCTGGAAACCGACTCCTTAGCAGATTCGATGGGCCTTCGCCTTCCGAATCGTTCGCTTTATGTCCTTCAGGGGACAGTTGGTGGTGGAAAATCCCTCATTTCTCAACGACTTGTCTATGGTTTAGTGGAGAATGGAGTGAAAGTTTTGGTTATTACAACTGAACTCACCACTCGTGGTTGGATTGAGCAAATGGAATCCATTGGATACGGAGTTACTGACGCAGTCAGAGAAGGTAAACTTCTCGTTTTCAGCCGATTTGGAACGATTGCAGAACCTCGGCCTGAGGTGAAATTAGAACAGCTCTTGGAATCGGAGGCAATCGAACTTGCAGATGTCGTTGTTATTGATTCCGCGAGTTCAATTATGCCATCCAACCTTGATGATATCAGCCGCTTCAATTTGATGCAACGGTTGCGACAAATTTCTTCCAAAGGACGTTCACTTATGCTATGTATCGACCCTGAAGAGATGGATGAGACACTCATGCACAACATGCGTAGTTCCGCTGAAATCGTTTTGGACCTCACAACCAATATGATTGGAGGCGAAATCAAGCGAAACATCGTCGTAACGCGTTTCTTGAGGGCCGCAGGTCCTGTCCAAACCTCGATCGGTTGGCGTGTTGAACCGAGTATGGGCTTCATTGTCGATATTACTGCGGTGAGTTGAGGGGGGATTTTGATATGGTTGATGAAGAGCTTCGATTTGCGAGAGGTGACCTCAACGCGGTCATGAACGCACATCCTCACGTTGAGGAGTGGGTGCGTGATTTTGAAGCAAAATATGGTAGTCGTCCTACCTATTACGGGCCTCTCGACCGAGACGCCAAAAAGCAACGTCCTCTTAATTTGATATACCTTGCAAAGGAACCGATTTTTGTTCATATCTACGAGCCACCAGCCGATGAAGAAGGTGGGGGACAGATTCTTTGGTTTGGTTTAGAGCCTCAACTGACAGAAGAGGAAGAGAATATCCGCCGGCAATTGGTTGAAACGCTTCTTCAAGAAGCCCCAAGCGCACCAACCTTCACAACTGATTTAGAATTCGAATCAATCCTTGCTCGAATGATTGACCAATATACAGTTCTTGAATCTGAACTCACCACAAATGTTCGTCGTCAAGGTCGAATGTGGGAAATGATGGGATTAGACGACAAGCGTTTGCTCGTGACACCTGAACAGCGTGAGCGATTACAATACATCATTATTCGTGATTTGATTCGTAACGGACCCCTCGAGCCACTGCTTTCCGATGAAATGCTGGAAGATATACACTCGATTGGTTTGAAGCATGTCCACATGGACCACAAAGTGTTTGGAATGGTTTCTTCCAACATTCGTTTCCGTGACCGCGATGTTCTAGCTCGCTTTTTGCGTGCAATGTCAGAGCGTATTGGGCGTCCGGTATCGGACAATAAACCAATCATTGATGGAGCATTGCTCGATGGTTCTCGTATCAATATCATTTTCTCCGACGATGTCTCAATGCTTGGTCCATCGTTTACGATTCGTAAGTTTGCTGAAGAAACGATTTCCATAACTCAACTGATTGCATGGGGTACGATTTCCTCTCAAGTTGCTGCTTACATTTGGATTTGTCTAGAATACGGAATGTCCGTACTTGTGTCCGGTGAAACAGCATCTGGAAAAACAACGACACTGAATGCTATTCTTCCATTCATTGATCACAATGTCAAGATTTATTCTGCTGAAGATACGCCTGAAGTTAAGGTTCGGCACAAGATTTGGCAACGGCTCGTTACTCGAACCTCGAAGAGTGAAGACTCAAGCGTCGAGATGTTCGACTTGCTGAAAGCCGCACTGCGTAGCCGACCTCGATACATTATCATCGGTGAAATTCGCGGTGTTGAAGGGGCTACTGCGTTCCAGGCAATGCAGACAGGTCACCCGGTTATTGCAACATTCCACGCATCATCAATCGTCAAGATGATTCAACGATTTACTGGTGACCCAATTAACGTACCAATCCGTTTCTTTGACAACCTCAACTTTGCAATTTTCCAGGAAGTTGTTGAGGCACCTGGAGGTGGAATCGCTCGACGTGTCACTGGAATTGATGAGGTCATCGGATATAACAAACACAGCGATGGTGTTCTTACTCGTGGTATGTTCGAATGGGACCCGGTAAAGGACAAGCACTATTTCCGTGGTATGTTCCAAAGCCACTTACTTGAAAACAAAATTGCTGCTATGGCTGGATTTGCGAATAAGCGAGATATTTACGATGAAATGCTCAAGCGGGCAGATGCTCTTCAACGAATGGTCGATCGAAACCTCACTCATTATGATGATGTCTTTGATTTACTTGGAATCTACTACAACAGTGGTTGGGACCATTTCGATAAGGCCGTTGACAGTTGGAAAGGCGTGAACCACGATTGAGGGATAAAGTATGCAGCGAATGTCTTCCTGGCAAATCGCTCTTCGTCGCCTCGAAATGCCCATTTCTCAATTTCTATTGTTCTTTGTTGGCGGCGCTGCGCTTGCAGGATTAATTTTCGCTTTCATATTCATCGCTGTAACGGGTGGCACAGGGGAGCAAGGCCTCTTCACTGGCTCTTCAGGTGTCATCTTCATCCTTCTTCTCCCCCTCATCACAGGTGCTGCTGCGTTCGTCTTTCCCTTGCTTGAAGTTCGTCGTTCCGCAACAATGATCGAAAAAGAGATGCACATGTTCATCACTCGAATGGGTATTCTCTCTCTCGGTGAAGTTGCAGCACAATCGATATTCGATATTTTGAAGCAGATGAGCGATTATGGAGAACTCGCAATTGAAGTCAAACGCATTGAGACGCTGGTCGATAAATGGCATACTTCATTGCCTGAAGCATCGCGGATTGTAGCTCAGCAAAGTCCGAGCCCATTATGGGCGGATTTCCTCGACCGCATGGCTTTTTCAATCGAAGCAGGTCAACCGATTGATGAGTTCATGCGTTCTGAACAAGAAACAGTATCGGAACAATATTCTACACTTTACGATACTCGACTTGAATCTGTAGATACAATGAAAGAAATCTATGTATCCCTCGTCTCAGCAGGTCTTTTCGGAATCGTTGTTGCAGGGATACATCTCATTCTCTTCGAAGTTGGTTCAGCGAGTGACACATCAATCGAGGTCGCAAGTCGATTACGATTTTTACTGCTTGCAGGTTTGCTGTTCACCGTTGTTCAAGTCGGTGCTGTTTTTGCTTTCCGTGCCTCGATTCCTGAAGATCCTACTTTTGCTCGTGATTCCCTCGATACGCCGTTTCGAATTAACTTTGTACGGTCACTCGTACTTTCATTTATTCTCACGGGTATTCTTCTCGTTGTCACTATTTTTACGGTTTTATCTGCTTGGGAGGCAGTCACTTCCCAATGGGACCGTTATGGTTTACTCTTGATTGCAGCTCCACTCTCACCTCTGCTGATTCCCGCACTGATGGTTGGTCGTGAGGAGCGTCAAATTCTTCGCCGGGATGAAACCTATCCCGATTTCATTCGTGCACTTGGTGGAACTGCACAAGCCCGTTCTGCCGAACCTTCGGCAACTATCAAAGCACTGCGTGGTATTGATTTCGGAATGCTTGATGACTCAATCGACCGTTTAGAACGTCGACTTTCGACGAGAATTGATTCTGACCGAGCATGGGATTATTTCAACGCAGATACCAACTCCGCTGTGATTTCACGATATACTCGAATTTACATCGAAGGTTCTCAATCATCGGGACAGCCAGCAGAAACTGCTGAAATGGTTTCTCGGACCGTTGGTAGCCTCCTTTCTCTACGCCGTCGCAGATCGTTATCGGCCAATACTATGCGTGGAGTCGCTCTCGGTTTACTCATTGCCTGTGTGACCAGCTTGAATGTCACGATATCGATTGTGATGCGTCTTGGCGACTCTATTGCAGGAATTGCTACAACTTTTACCGAGAACAGTAACGTTGACCTCGCTCAGTTTGGTGCTCAGATTGCCCTTCCGATTATGGATGATGCATCTGGGGTCAGTGAAAATATTCGACTGTTCAAAATTATTGTTTCCATCCTTATCTTGTTCCAGGTCTGGGCTGTTTCGGTCATCTCGAACCGTCTTCGCGGGGGCGGCGCTACTACTGCAATGGGCCAATCTATTCAGCTACTCTGGATTGCAGGAATTACCTCATATGTCACTTCACTTATTCTTGAATCTGCATCCGCACTTTTCAACGTGTGAACTACAACCGAGTTGACCGATTTAAGGTACCTCTGACCACTGAAAATCCATTTGGTCAACGTTTTTTCTCGAGAGCAATTCTTTTTTTGGTAGCGGCCCAAGAACAGATTGGACACTCTGTGAGGTCATGTCCTCTTGCAGGACAATACTCTCTTCCAAAGAAGATAATTTGTAAATGCAGTTTATTCCAAATCTCTTTTGGAAACACCGCTTTGAGGTCATGCTCGGTCTTCTGAACGGTTGTGTCATTTGAAAGCCCCCATCGAGCAGCAAGCCGATGGATGTGTGTGTCAATTGGAAATGCGGGTACTCCAAAGGCCTGAGCCATAACGACTCCAGCTGTTTTATGACCTACACCGGGCAGGTCTTCCAGTTCTTCAAATGTCTGCGGTACGATGCCATTATGGCGCTCGACCAATAATTGCGACAAACGGTGAATATTCTTCGCTTTTGTTGGGGCAAGGCCCACTTGGCGTATGTCGCTAAGAATCGTTTCAACGCTGAGTTTGACCATTGCATCTGGAGTTGGCGCTTTGGAAAAAAGCGCAGGCGTCACTTGGTTGACTTTGAGGTCGGTAGTTTGAGCGCTCATCAAAACCGCTACGAGCAATTGAAAGTCATTTTCATGGTCGAGTGGAACGGGAGTTTCCGGATAAAATTCTTCAAGCATAACGGCAATTCGTTGTGCTTTTTCACTTCGCTTCATGTCATTCCCCCATCACGAGTTGAGGAGGCACTTTGTAGGTGTAGTCGACACCGTCGCCGATGAGTTGAATCTCATAATCTCCAGGTTTGAAGCGAACATCTTCGACTTTAGCATCAATACCGTGCAACGGCATTGAAGCGGCAAAGTCCCCTCTACGATAAAGAAATAGACTTGTCTGGACTTGATCGTGTGGTGAAATGAAGCGGAGCACATCCTCTGTATACTCGACTTCACCGTTGACATTGGTAAAAAAATCTTCAAAAGCACTGCATAATTTGTGCCATTGCCCGATGTCGATACTCAGCATATAATCGCCTCACGACTCCATCTTAACTGCATATGCTTCACCGGTTTTCCAACCAAAAAATAGCCCGATACTAACAGAGAGGAGAGGTATTCCGTTGCAGATGAGTGATTCCAGCGGTTCTGTTACGGGTTGTCCAGCAGAATACCAAACAATCATTGACAAAAGCAGGCCAGGTATCAGCATAACCCCTCCAATAATCAGTGTCCTTAGGAGGCGCATGTTGTGTCCAATAAGCGGTGTGGCATGAAGGTGTGGTTCAAATCCGCTTACGAAAGGCGTTGTGCCAATTCGCTCGCTGAAAGCGAGTTGAGAACATTTTGGGGTTCAATCCAGCCCTTGCGTGCTGCCATCACTCCATAACTAACATCTGCTAAACCGCGTATAGAATGTGCATCCGGATTGATAATTACTGGGACGCCCAATCCTTTGGCATGCTTACATAATCGCCAGTCCAAATCTAAACGGTAGGGACTCGCATTCAATTCAACTGCTTTGAGTCGTCCCTCGTCATTATGTTCTGCCATGTGTTCAAGAATCGCAAATAGATCCAACTCATATCCGTCTCTTCCTTGTAAAATTCGTCCGGTAGGGTGGCCGAGGATTGTTGTAGCAGGATGATCAATGGCCCGAATTAACTCTTCAGTATTTTCAATTTCATCGCGTGCCTTCCACTTTGAAAGAGCGTGAACTGAAGCAACGGTGTAGTCCAATTGTGCAAGTACATCATCTGGATGGTCGAGTCTGCCTCCTTCAAGAATGTCTGATTCAACGCCATGGAATAAGCGGAAATCAATCCCCTCTTCTGCCCAAGCAGCATTGTACTCGCGAACAGTCTCGCCTTGTTTGAGCAAATCTTCAGCACTGGCTCCATTTGCAATTTTGAGCGACGGGGAGTGGTCAGCAACTCCCAACCAGCCCCAGCCTAACTTCCGTGCTGTATCTGCCATTTCTGCAAGTGTAGCCTCACCGTCTGAAAGCGTGGTATGATTATGCAGAGCACCCCGTATATCGTTTCCAGTGATAAGCGAGGGGAGGTTGGAGGATTCAGCAGCGGCAATTTCACCGGTATCTTCTCGAAGTTCAGGAGTGACCCAATCAAGTTCAAGATGACGATAAATATCGGCTTCATCTACCGCAGGAAGGGAGTATACCGCTGCCGCCATGCCTTTCAAATCCCCTGCTTTTTCATCGGGTATGAGTCCAAACTCGTTGAGTTTTAGACCACGGTCAATGGCTCGTTGACGCATAGCGATATTGTGTTCTTTACTGCCAGTGAAATAGGCTAATGTAAATGGAAAAACCTCTGGAGATACTAAGCGAACTTGAGCGTCAATCGTTCCACCACTTTCCAATTGTTCGTAATCATCTCCACCAATTGCATCCAAGACTTTGGTATCGATATGGCCTACAGTAAATCCACCCTCAAAGATACTCGTGTCAAGGATAATGCTGATTTTAGAATCACCAGCGCCCTTGACATCTGCAATCCCTGGCAATCCCAGAATCGCCTGTGAAACCATTTCGTGTTGTTCACTTTCTACAGCAACAACCACATCCAAATCTCCAATTGTTTCTTTTCTTCTTCGAGCACTTCCAGCCAACTGCGCTTTTAGAACCCCATCAAGAGCCGCAATTTTCGATTGAAAAGCTTCGCCATACTTCAAACCCACATCAAGACGTCTACGTGCTCTAAATCGAGCGAGCAATTCGATTCCGTCCAACATCCGCTGTTGGGATTTTTCTCCGAATCCTTTCATTGGAGCGATTCGACCATCGAGCGCCGCTTGCTTTAGAGTTGCAACTGAATCGACACCCAACTCTTCGTTCATCAATTTGATGCGCTTTGGACCAAGACCTGGTATGCCAAGCATTTCGATCAAACCTTTGGAAGTTTGTTCATGAATGTCTTGCCAGTCACTCGGCCATCGGCCTTCACCGATTGCTTGGGTTAGGGCAGAACCAAGACCCTTTCCAATGCCTTTCATTTCGAAAAGCCGACCGGTTGCGACCAATTCACCCAAATCTTCGGTCAGACTTCCGAGCATTCGACTTGCGTTTTGATAGGAACGGACTCGGAAGACATTCGCTCCGTTGAGTTCGAGGAGTACTGCGACTTGGTGGAGTACAGCGGCAACTTGATTTCGCGAAAAATACGGGGGGCCGTTCGGCCGAGCCTTCGGAAGAACAAAACCTCCACCCCCTGCCATGAGTGACGATGCACTCCACCCTTCTCAAAGATTGCTCTCCCTCTTCACGGCTGAACTTCATGTTGAAGAACCACAAGCCACAGGCTTGTTCATGGTCAGTGTCGTGTTCATCGAACATCTCGCTGAGTTCCTCTGTGGTGTTTCGGCCCTTTTGTTCACATTCATTGCTACTTTTTCCCGCTCTCAAAAAGCCGAAAACCTCGTACAGAATGCTATCGCTGTATTGCTTTTGAGCGCAGCGGGTGTCTTATGGTGGCTTTCCCTCTCCGGAGGAGAATTATGGGGCTCAAATTATTTGCCAAAACCGCTTTCTTTAGTCTGTATTGTCATCGCAATTTCTGCCAGAATGAATATCAAAGGTGAAAATGTGTCCTTTGGAGCAAATCCACACACGATTGGAAAATCGAATGAAGCGGAGTAATCAGAGAATTTCTCCACGAGGTTTTGACGAGTCTGTATCCACTTGTTCGGTGCTCGAGGCTTCCTTTGCCATCTTTTGGTCAATGAAGGTGCGCATGTATTCAGGAAGTTCACCGTTGACGAAAATGACATCATTGATGTTTTCTAACTTTTTGAGAGAATAGTAGATTTGCATGGCAGTCATTGGAGTTGAAGAACAACCATTGCATCCCCCATCAAGTGAAAGCATAATGTTGCCATCGGTTGTATCCAAGACGGTTACGACGCCATCATGCTCGTCAAGGATGTCTTGAACTGGGCCAATCTCGGCCAAGATTTCCTCTGCGCTGATGCTCATGATGTGGTGTGTGCGCCTCTCCCCTTTGAAGAATTGCTTCCTTTGACAGGTTGACAACGGTTATCGGCGAGTCGAATGAACCCGTTAAAAGCAGTTAAGGGGGGGATTTAATGGGGGAACCTCTTATCAAGGGTTCTTAGGTCGCCGGAATAACAAGGTGTTCTATGATGCTGGATAATATACCAATGATTGCCGCAGGTGCAGGTCTTTTCGGACTTGCTGTTGCGTTTATGCTGTACCAACAAGTAAACAAAGTGAAAATTGACAATGAGAAAGTTGCTAACATCACTGAAGAAGTTCAGAAAGGCGCTATGGCGTTCCTGTTCGCAGAATACCGAGTCCTCGCCATTTTCGTGGTTGTTGTCGGTGCTGCACTTACACAACTCAATGACATGAATACTGCAATCGCCTTCTTTGGTGGAGCTCTTGCATCCGTTGCTGCAGGATTCTCTGGAATGCGTGCAGCAACTTCAGCGAACGGCCGAACTACAATGGCTGCCAAGAACGACGGCAAGGCCGGAGCCCTCTCAGTATCTTACAACGGAGGAGCTGTCATGGGTCTTTCAGTAGGTGGACTTGGTCTACTCGGTATTTCTCTTGTCGCATACTGGCTTGGAGCGGGTGATGCAAATCCAGACCTTTCTGCTGCTGCGGGATTCGGAATGGGTGCTTCATCAATCGCTCTGTTCGCTCGTGTTGGTGGCGGTATTTACACCAAG
>MDSX01035563.1_pt1 | contig 23723 bp, 23 predicted proteins | sample 811141 | NCBI WGS metagenome assembly MDSX01 (sample SAMN05326642, study PRJNA326480) | marine metagenome | isolation source: seawater | place: Atlantic Ocean: South East | collected 2010
CGAATCATGGCAAGAATATCAAAAGAATTTTAAAAGTACTTTTTAATAGTTTTGTTTTAAAATTTTTATTTTTTTTATTATTTTTGGTTAGTTTAAAAAATTTTTTAAAATGAAAAAAACACTTTTTATATTTTTGGCAGCTATTTTATTGTTAAACACTGCTTGCTCTGACGATGATTCGTCTTTTAATCCAGAACCAACATCTAGTGTTATTAAAAAGGGAGATAAATTAAATAGCATTTTGGAAAAGAATAATACTATTGTCGCTCACAGGGTTGATTCTATTATATCAAAAGGGGACGAAAATAAAGAGGTTCTTTTTAGTGTTTTACATCATTATGAGGTTACTTCTCCAGGTTTTGAAACACTAGGATTTGATAACTCTCAAAATACTTTAGAAAATTTTGTAGAAAATACTTGGACTCTTGATGGAAGGTCATCTCAAAGTTTAAATGAACTCTATTTTGATTTTCACAATTTTACTCAGTTAACTGGTTTAGATGCAGCACATTGTATACAATGGTATAAAGATTCTAATTTATCTGTTACAGAATTTAAATATTTATTAATTTCTATTAATAAACATTTAGATAACTATCAAACTGAAAATGGTGAAATAGCTCTTTTTTGGAGCTGGGCTGACCTAAATGGTATAAATATTCAAACTTTCATGAATGAATTAAACAGTTCTGGTTTTACTTTTGATACTTTTTTTAAAATGTGTCAAGAAAAGAATATAGATATGAAAACATTTTTCGACTATTTCACTTTAAATAATGGAAATACTGCATTATTGATAAACTATATTTCAAATTTAAGTCCAATTCAAGGTGGATCCGCCGTTGGTGCTGCAAACTTAGCATGGACAATTTACAAGGATAATAAACCTGTATTACAATTAGCAGACGATGAACTTCATGTTTATAATCCATCCGATACAAATTGGACTGACTATTACGGTGCTATAGGTCCTGCACAGGGAGATACTTGGACTTTTACATGGTCTGATGTTTTTAAAGTAGTCATTGTTAAATCAGAGTGGTATACAAAAGCTTATTATGATGCAAAAAGCACTTTAGATGATGGTGGTCATTGGATACAACGCTTTGGAATTACAGCTTCAGGTTTTTGTGATTTTGGCAATGGTTTAACAGGATCTATGGCTAACTCAAATCCCATTAATTTAGGAACTCCAGAAGAAATCATCCCCCAAAGTACTACAAACATTGTTATTACTAACACCAGTATTGGAATTATTAAAAGTAGTTTTGTTATGACAGGAGGAATTAATGGAAAAACTGGAATAATTCCTTTTGAAAGTAATTAATTTATATTTATTTGTAATTATACAAATTAAATTAAGTTTTTGCAGCTTCGACAATTAGTTGAGCAGTTTTTTTACTGGCTCCAATTCCGCCTAGTTTTTTTTCTAAATCGTAATAGGCTATAAATAATTCAGTTCTATTGGAATCAACTAAAATATTAGAGAGTTCTTCTTTAAGTCGCTTTTTATTAAAATCAGATTGTATTAACTCAGTTACTACTTCTTTATCCAAAATAAGATTTACCAATGAAATGTATTTTAATTTGATAATTCGTTTTGCAATTTCATAAGATATTTGATTTCCTTTATAACAAACTACTTGAGGAACTTTAAACAAAGCAGTTTCTAAAGTAGCAGTTCCAGAAGTAACCAAGGCAGCATAAGAAAAGCTTAATAAATCATAGGTTTTATTTAGTAATAAGTGAATATTTTGATTTTTAATAAAGGCTTGATAAAGACTTTCATTTTGACTTGGAGCGCCTGCTATTACGAATTGGTAGTCTTTAAAATCTTCAACTATACTTAACATTACTTCTAGCATTTTTGAAATTTCCTGTTTTCTACTACCGGGAAGTATGGCTATAATTGGCCGTTGATCCAATCCATTTTCTTTTCTAAAAGTAATATCGGTAACCTGTTTCCTATTTGCAATTTCATCAATTAAAGGATGCCCTACAAAATTTACAGGAAATTGATGTTTTTCTTCATAAAAAGTCTTTTCAAATGGCAATATCACATACAAGGCATCAACATCTCTTTTGATGTCTTTAATTCGACCTTCTTTCCATGCCCAAATTTGAGGAGAAATATAATAGTGAGTCTTGATTCCTATTTTCTTAGCCCATTTAGCGATTCGCATGTTAAATCCCGGATAATCTATAAAAATTAGTACATCGGGTTGAAACGCATTGATGTCTTTTTTACATAAAGTGATGTTTTTAAGAATGGTTCTTAAATTGAACAATACTTCAATAAAACCCATAAAAGCTAAATCACGATAGTGTTTTACTAAAGTTCCTCCAGCTTGTTGCATTAAATCACCTCCCCAGTAATGAATAGTTGCATCTATATCTTCTTGATAAATTGCTTTTATTAAATTAGCTCCGTGTAAATCGCCTGATGCTTCTCCGGCTATGATATAATATTTCATGTGGTTGTATTTATTGCTTTTGTATGGTCACATGCAGTTCGATAATAGTCATTTCTTTGAGCTTGAAAAATTATAAAATGCCTGTTTAACATTAATAAAATTTGGATATAAGTATAATTAATGCACTAACTATAGTCGCAAATACGACACCTCTTGCTCTATAAATTTGATTTTTTTTAATAAAAATAAAGAATACAAATAAATTTAAAATAGCACCTAAAGCGATGATATTTCCTAATACATCTTGAGCTAGCGCATATTGAATAGTTTCTTCTAAATTATGCGTAGAAAATATATAAATATACAAATAACATCCTGCAATATTAGCAAGGAGTCCGATGATCAATCCAATAAATACTTCTTTTTTTAAAGTTCCCAATTGTTAATGTCTTTTATTGCGTGATATGCTGTTAAATCGTATTGTGTAGGGGTTACTGATACATAACCGTTTTCAAGCGCCCATTCATCTGTGTCTTCTCCTCTATCATTATTGATAAACTTGCCAGTAAGCCAATAATAATCCTTACCAAAAGGGTTGGTTCTTTTATCGAATTGCTCTTCCCAATGTCCATTCGCTTGCCGGCATATCTTTATTCCATTTATTTTGTTTTCTGAAAGCTTAGGAATATTGACATTTAAAACAACACCGTTAGGCATTCCGTTAGATAAACATTGTGAAACGATACTTTTAATAAATTTTTCAGAAGGTTTAAAATCTGCTTCTATTGAGTAATCCAATAAAGAAAATCCAATGGCTGCTATCCCTTGAGTTCCCGCTTCAACAGCTGCGCTCATAGTTCCGCTGTAAATTACATTTATGGAGGAATTACTACCATGATTAATGCCACTTACGCATAAATCTGGTTTTCGTTTTAAAATCTCATTAATTGCAATCTTTACACAATCAACAGGGGTTCCACTACAACTATATTCCTTTTGTGGATCCTCTTTAATTACTTTAATAGCTTCACAATAAAGTGTGTCGTTTATAGTAATGGCATGTCCCATTCCGCTTTGAGGAGCATCTGGTGCAACAACAACAACATCTCCAAAGGTATTCATGATTTTAATTAGGAAACGAATGCCTGGAGCATGTATTCCATCGTCATTTGTCACAAGTATTAGGGGCCTTTTAGAAGTCATGTTATGGTTTTAAAACAAAAGCTAAAATACATAATAATTTTTTCAGATTTAGTAAATTAACCTCTTATGTCTTTTAGAATTTGCTTTAACAAAAAATTAGTATCCAATCTAGCTAATTGGCACGATATTTTGTATAATTTAGTCGAGGATAAAAATAAGAGATATGAAAAAGAATTTTAAAGTTTTACTTCTTGTAGTTTTTGTAGCAGTTGCTTCATGTAGTTTTACTGCCAAGGAGTTTAACGATCCAGATAAAGATAAACTACTTGTAGATTTAATAACATTTGTATTACAGAAAGGACATTATAGCCCTAAAGCTATGGATGATGAGTTTTCAAAAAATATTTATAAAAACTTCATAGATGCTGTTGATCCACTAAAACGATATTTTTTAGCTTCAGATTTAGAAGAATTTAGTCAGTATGAGTTTGAGATTGATGATCAAATAAATACAAAAGATATTACATTTTATAATTTGGTGTATACACGTCTTTCAGAAAGAATTTTGGAAGTAGAAAATATATATCCTAAACTTTTAGAAAAACCTTTTGATTATACAATAGACGAATTAATAAATGTAGATTATGAAGACATAACCTATTCAAAAAATAAAAAAGAACTCAAAGATCGTTGGAGAAAACAATTAAAGTTTACAACCATATCTAATTATTACGATTTAATTAAGGAGAATAACGACTTAATTAAAAAGAATAAAGAAATTGAATTAAAAGAACCTAAAAGTTTATCTGAATTAGAAAAAGAAGCAAGAGAAAGTTCTAAAAAGTCATTGGATGAATATTTTGATTTTATAAATGAATTAGAGAGTAAAGATTATTTTGCTATTTTCCTAAATGTAATGGTAGAAGAATTTGATCCTCATACCAATTATTTTGCGCCAACAGATAGAGATCGTTTCGAGTTAGCGATGTCAGGAAAATTAGAAGGAATAGGAGCTAGGCTACAAAAGAAAAGTGATTATATAAAAATTATAGACGTAATTAGTGGAGGTCCAGCTTGGCGTGGTGAACATATAGAAGTAGGAGATTTAATAATGAAAGTAAGGCAAGAAGATGAAAAGGAAGCGGTAAGTGTGGTGGGAATGCGATTGGATGATGCTGTCAAATTAATAAAAGGACCAAAAGGGACAAAAGTTATACTTACTATAAAAAGAGTTGACGGTTCTATAGAAGATGAAACTATTATGAGAGATGTTGTAGAGCTTGAAGAAACCTATGCGAAATCTACTTTAATTAAAAAAGATGATAAGAAATTTGGATTAATAAACCTTCCTCAATTCTATTTCGATATGGAAAATTATAAAGAGCGAAATGCAGCAAGTGATGTTAGGAAAGAAATAGTTCGTTTGAAAAAAGAAGGAATGGATGGTCTAATAATTGACTTAAGAAGTAACGGGGGTGGATCACTTAGAACAGCTGTTGACATGGCCGGACTTTTTATCAAAGATGGACCAATAGTACAAGTAGGTTCTTCGGGTAATAAAAAAGAAGTTTTAAAAGATAAGGATGATGAAATTGTTTGGGATGGACCTCTAGTGATATTAGTAAACGAGCTTTCAGCTTCTGCTTCTGAAATATTAGCAGCTGCAATGCAAGATTATAAACGTGCTATTATTATTGGATCTAAACAAACTTACGGAAAAGGGACGGTTCAAAATTTATTAGATTTAAATCAATGGCTCCGTAAAAATGATATGGGTGATATGGGATCCTTAAAGTTAACTACCCAAAAGTTTTACCGTGTAAACGGTGGGTCTACCCAATTAGAAGGGGTTAAAAGTGATGTAGTGATGCCAGATCGTTATAGTTATATCGATATAGGAGAACGTGATTATGATAATCCCTTGCCTTATGATAAAATAGAAGCTGCAGATTATGAAGTTTGGAATGGGTATATCGATTATGAAAAAACTATTAAAAATAGTAACGAAAGAATGTTAAAAAGTGAGCAACTCCGATTGATTGATGAAAATGCAAAATGGATTAAAACCCGTCGAGATGATAGAACAGCAACTTTAAATTATGATGATTACAAAAGAGATTTAGAAAGTAGAATAGAAGATACTAAAAAGTTTGATCTAATAGATGAGTACGACAATAAATTAAGTTATGAATCTCTTCCTCATGAGATTAAATTAATGAAGCAAGATACTAGTCTTACTGAAAAAAGAAAGAGATGGCATAAAAGTTTAAGTAAAGATATTTATGTAGAAGAGGCAGTAAATGTACTAGAAGACCTTGAAATAAATACTATCAAAAGGACAAAAGTGGCTAATGTTAAAAACTAATATTTTATATATTAATGACTAAATTAGTCAAGTGAAAAATACAGCAACATCTTTAACAAAATTAACGCTCCAGAAGTTTAAAAAAAACAGTTGGGGCGTTTTTAGTTTTCTCTTTTTGTGTACTTGTATTTTAGTAGCTTTGTTCGCCTATGTATTAGCGCCAGATAACTCGAAAAATGCAAATCAAATGCATTTGTCTATTCAATCTAAGTCGCCAGGTTTTAAGGTAGAAATACTAACGATTCCTTATACCGCAACTGAAAATAATTCCATTTCAGAATTGTTTTTTGGAAAGAATAATACCGCTACCGAAATTCCTATTTCTAATTATACCGTAGTAAATAATTCATTACAAATTATTGAATACAATAATGAAGGAAATGAAGGTCTAAAAAAAGAATTTAATCTCTCTTTGTTTCCTAAAGCCACTAATATAAGTGAGGTTTCAGAATTATATATATCAGAAAAAAAATACTTATTAGGAACCGATAAATACGGCAGAGATCTTCTAAGTAGAATGCTTATTGGTATTCGTATTTCCCTAGCCATCGGTTTTGTTTCGGTTTTTATTTCTTTGATTATTGGAGTTACAATGGGAGCTATTGCCGGTTATTACGGAGGAAAAATAGATGCTGTAATTATGTGGTTGATTAATGTAACTTGGTCTATCCCTACATTACTCTTAGTTATAGCAATTACCTTAGCCTTAGGGAAAGGGTTCTGGCAGGTTTTTATCGCTGTAGGTCTCACTATGTGGGTAGAAGTTGCTCGAGTGGTTAGAGGACAAGTTATGGGCGTGAAACAAATGCAATATGTAAAAGCTGCAAAAGCACTAGGCTTTCATGATTTTAAAATCATATTAAAGCATATATTACCTAATAGTATGGCACCAGTAATTATTATTTCTGCAGCTAATTTTGCAGGAGCTATTTTAATTGAAAGTGGACTTAGTTTTTTGGGTATTGGTGCTCAGCCTCCAATGCCAAGTTGGGGAGGTATCATTAAGGACCATTATTCTTATATAATTTTAGGAAAACCCTATCTAGCAATAATTCCGGGACTTGCTATTATGAGTTTGGTTACTGTGTTTGTTTTGATAGGTAATGCTTTAAGAGATGCAATGGATGTAAAAACTAGATAAAAATATATATATGAATGGAAAACAGATTAATATTATTTTTCTATGATAGGTCTTAGCGATTAATATAATTGGAAGCATCTAATCTAATAAATATAAATAGTAGAATTGTAAATCCCCATAAACCAGAGCCACCATAACTAAAAAAAGGCAATGGTATCCCAATAGTCGGTAATAAGCCAGAGACCATTCCAATATTTATAAAAAAATGAAAAAACAATATAGAAGAAACACTATAACCATAGATTCGACTATATTGTGACTTTTGTCTTTCTGCTAAAATCAATAGCCTAATAATTAATGTTATAAAAAGAATAACAACACCAATACTTCCCAAAAACCCCCATTCTTCTCCGACAGTACTGAATATATAATCGGTATCCTGTTCTGGTACAAATTTTCCTTTTGTTTGTGTTCCTTGAAGCCATCCTTTACCTGTCCAGCCTCCACTACCTATCGCTATCTCACTTTGATTGGTGTTATATCCAATACTTTTAGTGTCAACTTCTTTACCCAATACAATATTAAACCGATCTCTATGACGCTGTTCTAAAACATTTTCAAAAATAAAATTTACAGAAATTGAAAAGCCTATACCAGCAAGTGCAATAAATCCATATTTAAAAATAGAATGCTTTTTTTTATAATTTTTAAAATAAATGATTGCTATAATTATCAATATACCTAAGGATACCCAAAAAGTTCCAAATGCTAAAGTTGCTACAAAAAGAGCTGCAATTATAAAACTTAATAGTAAATAGATAAAATGCAGTCCTTCTCTGTATAAAGGAAATATGAGGGCCACATAAACTAATGCGCTTCCAGGGTCAGGTTGAGGTATAATTATTAATGCTGGTAAAAAAACTATAATTAATGATTTAATTTGGTCCTTAAAAGATTTTAAATCAGTTTGTATATCACTTACATATTTAGCTAAAGCAAGAGCTGTTGCAGCTTTTGCAAATTCACTAGGTTGAATACTAAATCCTCTTAAAAAATACCAAGAAGTAGCTCCATTCACATTTTTACCTAAAAAAAATAAACCCACTAATGATATTAATGAAATTATATAAATAATACTCGAGAAACGTTCGTAGAATTTTGTTTCTACAGTCAAAATAAAAGGAATAAGTACTAAACTTAAACTAATCCATACCAATTGTTTTACATAGACCTGTGAGAAATCAAAAAAAGCAGTTGAGGTAGTACTATAAGATGCAGAATAAATATTCACCCAACCTATAACTACTAATGTTATATATATATAAATAGTTGGCCAATCAAATTTTGTTCCTTTTGATCCTAACATTAATAATTGATGTTAAATGTTTTTCCAGAATATGGTTTTTCATATTCTTCTAAAAGACTTCCGTTTAAAACGTATTCTTCCATGTCTTTTCGAGTAATTTCTCCCTTTAAATATTTTTCAATCATTAGTCCGGCAATTCTTCCTGCCCAGCGAGAACCCCAATATCCATTTTCAACGATAACAGCTATTGCAATTTTTGGATTGTCTTTAGGTGCAAATGCAATAAAAATTGAATGATCCGTAAGTTGTACTCTTTTGCCGTCAATTTTAGTAAAATTCTCGGCAGTTCCCGTTTTTCCGCATATTTCGATACCAGGAATTTGAATGTGCTTTGCAGTGCCTTCATTATATACATCAAACATTCCTTCAATAATAGGTTCGAAATGTTGAGCATCTATAGTGGTATTATACCTTTTGGTATATTTTGATGAAATAGTATCTATGTCACTTATTTTTTTTAGAATATGCGGTTTATAATACCAGCCTTTATTTGCAATAGCAGCTGTAAAATTAACCATTTGCATAGGAGTTAAAATGACTTCTCCTTGACCTATTGCATTTGATATAGTTGCTGTTGCATACCAATTATATTTAGGATATTGATACCACCTATTATAAAATTCTGAAGATGGAATTAACCCTTTTTTTCCTGGAGGTAAATCATATCCTATGTAATTACCTAATCCAAAACTTTCTAAATGTTTTTTCCAATTATCAATTCCTTCCTGTGGACTTGGATATTTTTCAATACTTCGCTTATAAATAGTGCAAAAATAACTGTTACAGGAATTAGCAATTCCTCCAATCATTGTTAATGGACTATCATGGGGATGACAGCCTAACATTTTCTTTCCACCATAATTATATCCATTATAGCATGATATTTTTTCGGAACTATTGATGACTCCCTCTTGCATTCCTATTAAAGCAGTTAAAGATTTAAAAGGCGAACCAGGAGGGTATTCTCCTTGTAAAACTCGATCAAATAAAGGTCTGGAAATAGTATCATACCATAGTTTCGTGAAATTTTTAGAACGTTCCCTACCAACTAATAATTTAGGATCGTAATTAGGTGCTGTTATCAATGCTAATATTTCTCCAGTAGCGGGTTCTAAAGCAACAATACCCCCTCTTTTGTTAATTAATAATCGCTCACCATATTCTTGTAGATCTTCATCAATTGTAAGTGTAATGTCTTTTCCATTAATAGGTATGGTATCGTAAATTCCTTCTTTATAGGGGCCTATTTTTCTATTAAATCTATCCATTTGAATATACTTGACGCCTTTTTTACCTCTTAAGACTTCTTCATATTCCATTTCTATTCCAGATTTGCCAATTAAATCACCCATTAGATAATAAGGGTTTTTTTTAATAATGCTTTGATTTACTTCAGCGATATAGCCAAAAACATTAGCTGAATTGGATACTTGATAATCTCTTAAAGCTCTTTTTTGAATATAAAAACCTTTGTATTTCCACATTTTTTCTGATAGATAAGCATATTCATCTTTTGTGAATTGTGGAACCACAACAGAAGGTAATCTTGGTGAGTAAATTATTGCTTTCTCTAAAATTCTATCATAATCTTCTTGGGTTATCTTTAATAAATCACAAAATTCTTGCTTCAAATTTGGATCTAGAGTTTCGATATTTTTTGGAATTACCATTACATCATAAGATGGCTGATTCGAAACTAATAATTTTCTATTTCTATCAAAAATAAATCCTCTTTGAGGAAAATCATATATTTTTTTTATTGCGTTATTCTGTGATGAAATTTGCGCAGAAGTGTCATAGACTTGGAGGTAAAAAAGTCTTGCTGAAATTAAAATTCCAGTACTAATAACAATAAGTAAAAACAGGTATTTTCTCACTTTGGTTTTTCGCTAAAAATGGTAATTGCACTTAATATAATAATGGTACTAAAAATACTTGAAAATACCGTTGACTTTAATAATAATAATAAGTGATCTGTATTAAAAGTTTCTAATGAAAATAATACAATATGATTAAAAAAGACCATCGATCCAACATAGATAAGTTGCTTCATGAAATCTGTATTACTTATTTTTATAGTATTGTATTCGTAGCTAATTCCAAATGAATATTTTAAAACCTGTGGTCGGATATAGGCTATAAAAACACAGGCAGCTGCGTGTATGCCTCCAGAATCTAAAAAAAAATCAATTGTTAAGCCTAGCATAAAACTTAAAAAAATTAATAAACTTTTATTACCTGTAAAAGGAAAAACTATTATAAATAAAATATAAATATATGGATTTACATAACCTAAAAAATTGATATGATTTAATAGTAATACTTGTGTTAATACTAACAATATGAATCGAATAATATTTTTTAAAATCTCGTTATTCAACATTTTATAATCCTTTTTCTAAGTTGATAATTTCTTGAGAATCTAAATTATCAATGATGTACACATGTTGTAAATTCGTCATATCATTAAATAATTGAATATTTAAATTCTGTGAGTTTTTATCTTCAGTTAATTCAAAATCGACCACAGCCCCGATTAAAATTCCTTCGGGAAATATGGTAGATTTTCCTCCTGTAACAATTGTGTCTCCTATTTTTACTGGAGCCAATCTAGGGATGTCAATTAATTGAATAACATTAGGATCTTGCGTGTTCCAAACTAAGGAACCAAAATGTTTTGCATTTTTTAATTTCGCATTTATCTGACTATTAGTGTTTAAAATTGACTGAATTGTTGCATATTTATTTGAAACATTGTCTATGATCCCAACAATTCCTTTAGAAGTAATAACTCCTAAATCTAATTGTATGCTATCTCTTTCACCTTTGTCTATAGTAAGTTTGTTTTTTGTTTTTGAAAATGAATTATTAATCACTTTTGCAGAAACGAAATAATATTTTGAAAGGATGGAATTGGTATCAATATTTTGATCCACTACTTTGCTCTTATAAGATTCTAATTGTATTCTAATCCTGGTATTTTCATCTATTAATACTTCATTTTCTTTTCTTAAATTAAAATAATTAGTAATTGAACTTTTAATAGTATAAATACCTCCAGTAACACTATTTGATGAATTAATAAAATTATTTTTATGGTAAGAATGAGATTGTATTGTTAGAAAAATTGAAATAGAGAATAAAACAATAAACAGCAGGAAATTTTTATTCCGAATTAAGAAAAATATAATCTGCTGCATAAGCGTTATTTATTTTAATTAAATATAATCAATTGATTATTATTTAATTAATACACTTTTAAATCTTGGTAAGTTTTTTAAACAGATACCAGTACCTCGAACTACTGCTCTTAAAGGGTCTTCTGCTATATAAACTGGTAAATCTGTTTTTTGGGACAAACGTTTATCCAGCCCCCTAAGCATAGATCCGCCACCTGCTAGATAAATACCGGTGTTATAAATATCTGCTGCTAATTCTGGTGGTGTTTTCGATAATGTTTCCATTACCGAATCTTCAATTCTTAAAATTGATTTATCTAATGCTTTTGCAATCTCTCTATAGGAAGTTTGAACTTGTTTAGGTTTTCCAGTTAATAAATCACGTCCTTGAACCGCTAAATCTTCTGGTGGTAAATCTAAATCTTCAGTTGCGGCACCAATTTGAATTTTAATATTTTCAGCAGTACGTTCACCAACATATAAGTTATGTTGAGTTCTCATGTAATAGATAATGTCATTGGTAAAAACATCACCAGCAATTTTAACAGATTTATCACAAACAATTCCACCAAGGGCAATAACTGCGATTTCAGTAGTTCCACCACCTATATCTACAATCATATTTCCTTTGGGCTGCATGATATCAACACCAATGCCAATAGCAGCAGCCATAGGTTCATGAATCAAATAAACCTCTTTTCCATTAACCCTTTCTGCGCTTTCTTTTACAGCACGCATTTCCACAGCAGTAATACCACTTGGAATACAAATAACCATTCTTAACGATGGTGTGATCCATTTCTTCTTAAGCGCTGGTATGTCTTTAATGAACATATTTATCATCTGTTCACTAGCGTCAAAATCAGCAATTACACCATCTTTTAAAGGCCTTACGGTTTCTATATTTTTATGGGTTTTACCTTGCATTAAATTTGCCTCTGTGCCTACCGCTATTATTTTTCTATTGCTGCGGTCCCTAGCAACAATAGAAGGAGCATCTACTACAACTTTATCGTTATGTATAATTAAAGTATTGGCAGTACCTAAATCTATTGCTATTTCTTCAGTTAAGAAGTCAAAAAATCCCATATGTTATGCTAGTGTGTTGAAATTAAACATGTGCTTTACAAATGTAATAAAAATTAATGCTTAAAATGTCGTATTCCACTAAATACCATTGCCATAGCATGGGTATTACAATAATCAATACTTAAACCATCTTTAATAGAGCCACCGGGTTGGATTACAGCAGTAATACCAGCTTTGTTTGCGATTTCTACACAATCTGGAAATGGAAAAAACGCATCACTTGCCATTACAGATCCCTTTAAATTAAAATTAAAAGAGGAAGCTTTATTAATCGCTTGTGTCAATGCATCAACTCTTGATGTTTGTCCTGTTCCGCTAGCGCATAATTGTTTGTCTTTTACCAAAACAATGGTATTAGATTTTGTGTTTTTACAAATTTTTGAAGCAAATAACATATCATTTAACTCGTTAGAATTTGGTTTATTGTTAGTTGCATATGTTAAATTTTGAAGACTGTCTGTTAAATTGTCTTTATCCTGCAGTAGAGTTCCATTTAAACAAGTTCTGACCGTGGTTTTTGGTAATTCAATATTTTTTTGAATTAAGAGAATTCTATTTTTTTTGTTTTTTAATACCTCTAAAGCATTTTTAGAAAAAGATGGGGCGATTACCACTTCACAAAATAATTTATGAATTTCTTCAGATGCAGCTTCATCAATCTCAACATTGCTAATTAAAACTCCTCCAAAAGCTGAAACGGGATCGCCTGCTAAAGCATCAACATAAGCTTGATGTACTGTTTCGCGTTGTGCAATTCCACAAGCATTGTTGTGTTTTAAAATTGCGAACGTAGGGGCTTCTCCGATAAACTCTGCCATTAAGTTAACCGCTGCATCTACATCTAATAAATTATTATAGCTTAATTCTTTTCCATGTAGTTTGTCAAATATTGAATCGAAATCTCCAAAGAAAAACCCTTTTTGATGGGGGTTTTCACCATACCGTAAAACCTTGCCATTTGGTTCGCTAATTTTTAAAGAAGAAATGAGTTGATCTTTATTGAAATAATTAAAAATTGCAGTATCGTAATGTGATGATATATTAAATGATTTGGCAGCAAATTGTTTTCTGTCTTTTAAAGAAACTTCACCATTATTTTCTGAAATTAGGTGTAATAATTCTTTGTAATCTTGCATTGATGAAACACAAAGTGTATCAGCGAAATTTTTTGCTGCAGCCCTAATTAATGAAATGCCACCAATATCAATTTTTTCAATTATACTGGCTTCATCAGCTCCTGAGGCAACTGTTTTTTCAAAAGGATATAAATCTACAATTACAAGATCCAATTGAGGAATGTTATATGCTTTCATTTCAGAAATATCACTTTCATTATCTTGTCTGTTTAGAATACCTCCAAAAATTTTTGGGTGCAATGTTTTAACTCTTCCACCCAAAATAGAAGGGTAATCGGTGATGTCTTCAACAGGAATTACATCGATTCCTAAATCGTTAATAAACTTTTGAGTCCCACCAGTTGAGTATATAGTTACTCCGAGATTGTTTAATTTTTTGACGATGGGCGCTAATCCTTCTTTGTGAAAAACAGAAATTAATGCAGAGGTGATTTTTTTATTGCTCATGAAAAATATAGATTTTAAATCTTTAAAACAGACATTTACAAAAGTACATAATTACCTCTTAAATTTGTAACATATGTTAATAGAAAACGTCCTATATTAGTGAAACTTTTTTGATTGTAAAAAACATTAAAATTTTGCTAAGAATTATGTTTTAAAACTTTCAATCTAAGAAAGTCCATATTAAATTTTAAAGATGCTTATATATCTGCGTGTATTAAAAGAAAGTTTCAATTTTGCAATCAGTGCACTTAAAAACAATAAGCTGCGTACATTTTTGTCTCTATTAGGAGTAACCATCGGTATTTTTTCAATTATAGCTGTTCTAGCCGCGGTAGATTCTCTTAAAAAGGAAATTGATGACAGTATTAGTTCTCTAGATAATAGTACCATTATTGTCATGCGTTTTTCTTTTGGACCCACTGATGTTCCTCGTTGGAAACGGCAACAATTTCCAGATGTAAGTTATGATGAATATCAGTATATAAGTAAGTATATGCCGGATACGGAGGCTGCTTCTTTTTCTTTAAATGTGCCGTCAACTTCTATAAAATTTGAAGAAAATTCAGTTTCCAATGTAGAAATTGGCGCTGTTACATATGAATATTATGATATTGAAGCGCTTCAAATTGCAGAGGGACGTTTTTTTAATGAATCTGAATCCAATAGTGGAACTCCTGTAATTATTCTTGGAGATGAAATAGCTAAAACCTTATTTCCTTCGACCTTAGCTCTTGGTAAAAAAGTGCGTTTGTATGGGCGAAAATTTGTGGTGATTGGAGTGCTAAAAAAAGAAGGTTCCGGCTTATTTGGTGGGTCAAAGGACACTGCGGTTTTCATTCCAGTAAATATGGCAAGAAAAATATTTGGAGATAATAATAAATCTACCTTTCCACAAATTATTGTAAAACCAGAAAGCGGAATTGATAACGCGGGATATATCGCTTCATTAAAACAAAAAATTAGAATGGCAAGAGGATTAAAACCCGATGAGATCGATAATTTCTTTATCAATCGCTTAGAGGGCTTTAAAGATGTCATTGATGGAATTACGGCTACCATGAATGGAATTGGTTGGATAATTAGCGGATTTTCTTTATTGGTAGGGGGTTTTGGTATTGCTAATATTATGTTTGTTAGTGTAAAGGAACGAACCAATTTGATAGGAATACAAAAGTCCTTAGGAGCAAAAAATAAGTTTATTCTATTTCAGTTTTTATTTGAAGCAGTTATACTTTCGGTAATAGGTGGATTAATTGGATTGATATTGGTTTTTATAGTATCGATTTTCGCATCTACATTTACTGGTGATTTTAATTTTGTATTATCTGCTTGGAACATGTTCATCGGAACTGCAATATCCGCCATTATTGGACTTGTCGCAGGTATTGTTCCAGCGATTTCAGCATCAAAACTAGATCCAGTTGAAGCGATAAGAACCGGAATGTAATACAGATTTAATTTGTTAAAAATTAAAAAATTGTAACCACTTGTTCGTTAATCCATTCTAAAAAACGTTCATCTTTTTTTGAAAAAGGATTAACGGAATTAGAATCAACATCTATTTGGCCTATATTAATTTCATCTTTAAATAAAGGAATTACAATTTCAGCTTTTACATGAATACTGCAGGCAATATAGTTATCCTGTGCTTTTACATCTTCCACTACAAAATTTTGATTAGAGACCGCTACTTGGCCACAAATACCTTTTCCAAAGGGGATAACCGTATGATTTGTTGGTTCGCCAGCAAAGGCTTTTAAATGCAAGGTTTTTTCTTTATGATTGGCAAAGTAAAATCCAACCCAATCATAATAATCAATATTTTTTTGAAGAACTTCACAAACTGCAACAAGGCGATTGTTGATTGTTAAATGATCATGATTTATAATTTTTTTAATTTTATCCTGAAGATTTTTATAGTGCATCAAAAAATATTGAAAAGCAAAGTTAATAAAAGAGTTGCTATTTTTTAAGATATATATTTAATACAAATATTTATATAGCGTTAATTTGGATGTTTTTTAAATTAGGAGGATTGTGAAATTATCTTCAATTTTACATGTTGTATTTTTTTCTTTTTTTTATTCAGCTTCTACAAATTTATTCGCACTGTATTATAGTATTTTTTTTAATTAAATTATTGATTGTGTTTGTTTTAAGTTCATTTTTTTTTACTTTTTTAAACTAAATTTAAGTTAAATAAGGACACTAAATTAGATTTTTTGAAGCTTAAGTTGTATTTTTGATGAGTATGCAAAAAATAATTTCAATAGTACTGACCATTTTAATTTTAGCGAGTAATACTGGAGTTACTTATGCAAAACATTTTTGTGGAGATTTTGAGGTTATTTCTACCATCACTTTAGGTGAAAAAAACCTTAGCTGCGGAATTAAAATGGATGTAAAAGGTTGTGATAACGAAACGCAAAAAGACCGCCATTGTTGTAAAAATAAATACGAAAATATAGATACTGACGATAATTATTCTTTATCATTATTTGATCTTCAAATAAATGTTCCTTTTATTGCAAGTTTCGTTCCTATATTTATATTTAAACAGTTTAGTGACCCTTCTCAAGGGCTACTTTTTTATGCAAATTATAAACCTCCACCTATAGGCAAGAATCTATCTGTCCTTTATCAGGTATTTACCATTTGATTTTTTCTTTTTTTAAATTTTATTGAAAGCAATACCTGTTTTCAATTTTCAATCTATTTATAAGAAAAAATTAGAAAATGAAATATCTATTATTTATACTATTATTAACACCATTCGTATCTATTTCTCAAAATAAAATAGAAGGTGTGCTATCAGAAAAAAATGGAAATAACGAGATCATTGGTTTAGCTGGAGCAAATGTCTTCTGGTTAAATTCTTCTTTGGGAACGATCACCGACTTAGATGGATCCTTTACGATTCCATATAAGAAGGAATATAAAAAACTTGTTTTTAGTTATGTAGGTTATAAAACTGATACACTACTAATTTCAAACACGAAACCGATAAAACATACCTTAACAGCAAAAGGGCAGTTAGATGAGGTGCTAATTAGTACTAGAAAAAAAGCATCTACAAGATCTTTTTTATCTGCTACTAATGTGATTAATGTAAGTAGTTCAGAATTGTTAAAAGCTGCTTGCTGTAATCTTTCTGAGAGTTTTGAAACCAATCCTTCCATCGATGTAAATTTTGCAGATGCAGTTACAGGAACTAGACAAATTAAAATGTTAGGTTTAACAAGCCCTTATATTTTAATAACTACCGAAAATATTCCTTCCATAAGAGGTGCTTCACAAGCTTACGGGTTGAGTTTTATTCCAGGTACTTGGGTATCAAGTATTCAAATTACCAAAGGAGCGGGAAGTGTTGTAAATGGTTTTGAAAGTATAGCTGGTCAAATTAATGCAGAGCTGCAAAAACCTTCAACTGACGATCGATTATTTGTCAATGCTTATGTAAATGGAAACGGACGAATAGAATTAAACACCCATTTAAATAGCAAAATTTCAGATAAATGGGATACTGGACTATATGTGCATGGAGATTTAAGAAATCAAAAATTTGATAAAAATCAAGATTCATTTTTAGACATGCCATTACAACAGCAACTAAACTTGATGAACCGTTGGCAATATATAAATAATGAAAAAGGCCTTGTAAGTTTTGTAAATATTAAGTTTTTAAATGATGAAAAACAAACAGGTCAAATAGATTTTGATCCTAAAATAGATAAGTTTACAACTAATTATTGGGGTAGTGAAATTGATACAAGGCGTTTTGACGCTTCCGCAAAATTTGGTTATGTAAATCCTGAAATCCCTTACCAAAGTATAGGAGTTCAAGCAGCATATAGCAATCACGTACAAGATTCTTACTTTGGATTTAACGTGTATAACATTACTCATAATAGTGTGTATGCCAATGCTATTTTTAATTCTATTATTGGTGATTCTAGAAACAAGTTTAAAACGGGTATTAGTGCAACCTATGATGACTATTATGAACTCGTTAATACCACTAAATATAAACGTATTGAAAACTCATTAGGAGCATTTTTTGAATATTCGTATGATAATTTAGGTGATTTAAATCTTACTGCTGGATTGCGAATTGATAGGCATAATTTACTGGGAACTTTTTTAACTCCAAGAATACACTTAAGATATACACCTTGGGACGATTCAGCCTTTAGAGTTTCTGCTGGAAGAGGTAAAAGAAGTGCTAATATCTTTACCGAAAATCAAAAAATGTTTGCATCTTCTAGAACTATTAATATTTTAGATACCAACGGAAGTATTTATGGTTTGGACCCCGAAATTGCTTGGAATTATGGAGTTTCATTCTCACAAAAATTTACTTTTTTTGGAAAAAAAGCTGAAGTTACTTTTGATTATTATCGAACCGATTTTGTAAATCAAATTGTAGTGGATTGGGAGAACCCACGGGAAGTGAATTTTTACAATTTAAAGGGAGAAAGTTATGCAAATAGTTTTCAAGCGGAATTAAGTATTAATATTGTTGAAGGCTTTGATGTTAGATCAGCTTATAAATATTATGATGTAAAAACCGATTATAGTTATAGTTATGGGAAATTAGACAATCCTTTAATTCCAAAAAATCGGGTTTTTACGAATATTTCGTATGAAACAAAAAGAAAAGAAAAGGCTTCACAATGGAAGTTTGATGCCACCTTTAATTGGTTAGGAGAACAACGTTTTTCTTCAACTTATGGAAATCCAATAGCTTATAAGTTACCTGAAAAAACTCCGAAAATAGCTACTTTAAATGCTCAAATCACAAAAGTATTTTCTAATTCTTTTGAGTTATATTTGGGTGGGGAAAATTTAACAAATGAAAAACAATCGGATCCAATATTGAATAGCGAAAATCCTTTTGAGGATACTTTTGATACCACATTTGTATATGGTCCGATTTTTGGAATTAGTATTTACGCAGGTTTACGTTATAAAATAAATTAAAAAAAATGAAAATGAAAAGAACAATTTTATTAGGGCTATTCTTTTTAATAGGAGCTACCCTTAGCGCACAAAATAAAAATACAAAAGCTATTATAGAAGTTGATGGAGTATGTTTAATGTGTAAAGATCGAATTGAAAAAGCTTCCATTAAAACAAAAGGAGTAAAATCTGCTGTTTGGAATGTAGAAACACATGAATTAAGTCTTATTTATGACGAACGTAAAACCGATTTAATTCAAATTCAAGAAGGAATTGCAGCAGTTGGTCATGACACAAAAGAGATCATAGCTACTGATGAAGCCTATGCTTCAGTACATCCTTGTTGTAAATATAGGAGTGATGAAATTATAGGGGGTCACGATAACTAGAAAAAATAATAAACAAAAAAACCTCTGAATTTCAGAGGTTTTTTTGATATTAATTGGTTTATTACATCATCCCTGGCATACCGCCTCCACCCATAGGAGGCATAGCAGGAGCATCTTCTTTAATGTCTACTAAAGCACATTCGGTAGTTAAAATCATACCAGCTACAGAAGCTGCGTTTTCTAAAGCAACACGAGTTACTTTTTTAGGATCGATAATTCCTGCTTTCAGCATGTCTACATATTTATCTGATTTCGCATCATAGCCAAAGTTATTTTTTCCTTCCACTACTTTATTGATAACAACAGATCCTTCTCCACCAGCGTTGTCAACTATTGTACGTAAAGGTGATTCAATAGCTTTTGCTACTATGTTGATTCCCGTTTGTTCATCAAGGCTATCGGCATTTAATTTTTCTAAAACTGATATCGCTCTAACTAGTGCGACACCACCTCCTGCTACAATTCCTTCTTCAACAGCAGCACGTGTTGCATTTAATGCGTCATCTACACGGTCTTTCTTTTCTTTCATCTCTACTTCAGAAGCTGCTCCTACATATAAAACAGCAACTCCGCCAGCTAATTTAGCAAGTCTCTCTTGAAGTTTTTCTTTATCATAATCACTTGTAGTAGTTTCAATTTGAGCTTTTATTTGGTTTACTCTAGCTTTGATATCATTCTTGTTTCCTGCACCTTTTACAATGGTCGTATTGTCTTTGTCAATAGTTACCGTTTCAGCTGTTCCTAACATCTCTAAAGTTGCATTTTCTAGAGTAAAACCTAACTCTTCTGAGATTACAGTTCCTCCAGTTAAAATTGCAATATCTTCTAACATTGCTTTACGTCTATCTCCAAATCCTGGAGCTTTAACAGCTGCTATTTTTAGAGAACCTCTTAGTTTATTAACAACTAAAGTTGCTAATGCTTCTCCATCAACATCTTCAGCAATAATTAATAATGATTTTCCTTGTTGTGCAACCGGTTCCAAAATAGGAAGTAAATCCTTCATTGTGGAAACTTTCTTATCATAAAGGAGAATCATTGGGCTCTCCATTTCAGTTTGCATTTTCTCGCTATCAGTTACAAAGTAAGGAGATAGGTAACCACGATCAAATTGCATTCCTTCCACAACATCCACATAGGTTTCAGTTCCTTTAGATTCTTCAACTGTAATGACTCCTTCTTTACCTACCTTTCCAAATGCTTCAGAAATTAAGTTACCGATTAATTCGTCGTTATTAGCAGATATAGAAGCAACTTGCTTAATCATGCCTGAAGAGTTACTTACTTTTTTAGCTTGCTTGTTTAGGTTTGCAGTAATTGCAGCAACTGCTTTATCGATTCCGGCCTTTAAGTCCATCGGATTTGCGCCAGCAGCAACATTTTTTAATCCTTCCTTAACGATAGCTTGTGCCAAAACTGTAGCGGTAGTAGTACCATCTCCAGCTAAATCATTGGTTTTTGAAGCAACTTCTTTTACCATTTGAGCTCCCATGTTTTCAAGAGCATCTTCTAACTCAATTTCTTTTGCTACCGTTACACCATCTTTGGTGATTTGAGGTCCACCAAATGATTTTCCTATTATTACATTACGTCCTCTAGGTCCTAAGGTTACTTTTACTGCATCTGCCAATGCATTAACACCACGTTTTATACTATCACGTGCTTCAATATCAAATTTTATATCTTTTGCCATTTTTAAAATCTTTTTGATTAAACTTTAATAATTGTAATTAAATAATTGCTAGAATATCTTCTTCTCGCATAATAAGGTAATCGCTACCTTCATGTTTTAATTCACTTCCTGAATATTTTCCATAAAGTACAAGGTCACCAATTTTCACAGTCATGTCGTGGTCTTTTTTTCCTTTTCCAACTGCAACAACTTTGCCTTGTTGTGGTTTTTCTTTTGCAGAATCTGGGATGTATAATCCTGAAGCAGTTTTTGTTTCCGCTTCTTGTGGTTCTACTAAAACTCTATCTGAAAGAGGTTGAATTTTTAATGCCATTATCAGTGTTTTTTTATTAATATTATATTTATAATTGTTTAAGCTAAAAGTATGCCACTTGAATATAAGTGACAAGTGTCCATAAAAAATGCCAGCTTGTCATAAGCTGGCATTTTTTAAATTTTATGAAAATTTATACTAGTTAGTGTCTTCAGTTGTTTCTTGTGGTGTAGCATTTGCTGGTGATAATGCGTTTTCTATAGCATTTTCATCAAAAGCTTTAGAACCAGCATTTCTAGCGTCTCCCATGATTGAAATATTGGAAAGTAAGATTAATGCTAATAATAAAGTAGCTAAAGTCCAAGTACTTTTATCTAAAAAATCTGTTGTTTTTTGAACTCCTCCTAATTGTTGTGTTCCACCACCTCCAAAAGAAGACGATAATCCACCTCCTTTAGGATTTTGTACCATAATTACTACTATTAATAAAAATGCGACAAAAATTATTAATCCTATGAATATTGTAAACGTGCTCATGAGTCTTTTATATTAATCTGTTTATTTATTGCTCGAATTTGGTCTGCAAAGAAACCACTTTTTTCGGGATATTTCAAACTTAAAATATGATATGCTTGTAATGCTTTTTTAAAGTTCTTTTGTTGCAAATAAACCTTCGCTAAAGTTTCAGTCATTAATGCTTCAGAAGTAAGTGAATATTGACCTGCAAGATTTTTTTGCACTTCATTGTTCGCATCACTTTTAGTAGAGTTTACCCCTTTTTTTAACTTGGGTTTGTCTTTAATAAACTTGTCAATTAAATCAAAATTCTGCTTATTTATTGAAGAATTTTCTTTAATTTCTTCTCGAACTATAGGTGTTGCCGAAGTTAATTTTAGCCATTCAGAAAAAGAATGTCCGTCTTCTTTTGTAAAGTCTAAAGGCTGATTTTCTACTAATTCAACTTTTTGTATTTCTTTAATGGAAGAATTAGCTTCACTCTTATTGGCTTTTACTAATTCATTAATATAACCTTCTTTTCTATGAAATAAATCTGGGTTTAGTATGGCTTCTGCTTTTTTTAATTCTCCTTTAATTTGGTTGTCAATTTCGATACTTACTTGATTCGATATATTCTCTGAAACAACCTCCATTTCAATAACAGATTCGTCATGTTGCTGAATGAGTTCCGATATTTTATTCTGGATAAAGTGATCAGAGGTGATGTATTCAAAAAGAATATTTCTATCTGCAGTATAAGCAGCAGTTAATTTTAAAGAGTCATTGTATAAATAGTTATTCGAATTTTTCAAGCCTTTTAATTGCAATGCTCTAGCAGATTGAAAATAAGGGTATTCTGCAATAAGATCAGACAATTCATCTTGATGCTCTTGGTTTATTTTTTCCGGATTTGCTAGAAGATATATATAGGTTTTTGTGTTCATAGTTCCCTTAAAAGGAGTCTTAATTATTAGCTACCAATTTGCTAATGAGGTATTGAATATATCTTGTGTTATTCTTTCAAAAATAACATTAATTGCTTCGTCTTTTTGTGATCCTACCAATTGCGAACTTCCTGGATAATCATAATAAAATCTAAATCGCTGATCAAAATCTTTTAATTCCTCTTTTGTATTGTAAAAACGAACATTAATAATAATTGTCAATCTATTTTGTGCTGCTGTAATTTCTGATGTAGCAGTAATAGGTGCAATATAATATTCTATAATTTCACCTTCAAAAATTAAATCTCCATTACTATTTACCAAATCTAAATTGGTTTGATTTAGTAAAAGATCCTGTAATTTTAAAGTAAAATCTCTTCCGATTCCTGGTTCTACAATGGGAGCATCATTTTTAAAATAATTTACTTGAAACGTTTTGGTGGTCGAATAATCTATATCGGCGCCTGTAAAAGAATAAGTACCACAACTATTAAAAGTGATAGAGACTAAAATTAAAGCAAAAATTATTTTTATTTTTTTCATCGGTTAAAATAAATACGATACTAATTTACAAATTATATTGTTTAATTTTTCGATAAAGTGTTCTTTCTGAAATCCCTAATTCTTCTGCTGCATCTTTTCTTTTTCCGTGGTATTTTTCAAGTGATTTTTTTATCAGTTCTAACTCCTTTTCTTGAATGGATAAATTTTCTTCCTCCTCAATATCTTCTGCATAAGCGTAGTTATTCGAAGAATCTGAATTTTGA
>MDSX01056009.1_pt1 | contig 23698 bp, 12 predicted proteins | sample 811141 | NCBI WGS metagenome assembly MDSX01 (sample SAMN05326642, study PRJNA326480) | marine metagenome | isolation source: seawater | place: Atlantic Ocean: South East | collected 2010
CCCGGCCCGTGCCCGGGGCCGCGTGCCGGGCCCCGTGCCGTGTGCCGGGCCCGTGCCGGGCCCCGTGCCGCGTGCCGGCCCGTGCCTAGCCACGTGCCCGGGGCCCGTGCCGAGTGCCGGGCCCGTGCCGGGCCGCGTGCCCGGAGAGCATTTACCGTTCCAGAACCCCCGTGCCCGCCGTTCCCAGCCCCCGTCCCGGGGCCGCACTGTCGTGGGGGAGGCGGGGGGTCCGTCACTTAGGCCTGGCTAAAAATTCTTGTCGCTAGTTAACTACTAGCACGCTCGCCCATTAGCGACACATCATGAAGTTCTCCCAGGCCGTCTCTAGCAGCCGACGCAAGTCGCGCAAGTCCCACTTCACGGCAGACTCGTCTTCGCGGTAAGACCTGAAATGTTTCCGACTCCCATCCCGAACTTCATAATCACCAGGCGCAAGATCATGTCAGCCTCTTTATCAAAGGAGCTGCAAGCGAAGTACAACGTCAGATCTATCCCCGTTCGTAAGGATGATGAGGTCATGGTCGTTCGCGGTATATACAAGAATCGCGAGGGCAAAGTTACGGCCTGTTACCGTCGGAAGTTCGTAATCCATGTTGAACGAATCACGCGGGACAAGGCAAATGGTGCCCAGGTGAATGTTGGCATTCAGCCTTCTAATTGCATCATCACGAAACTTAAGCTGGACAAAGATCGTAAGACGATTCTTGGACGCAAAGACCGATCGAAGGGCGGAGCTGTCGAGGGTGCGAATCTCGCCGGTGTTGACTAGTGTTCTTCAGAGCGCATGTTCAAGGCCGAACGCACGATGAACAAGTATACAACAAAATTCGATGCGCCGCAAAACAAATCGCACCGCCTTCGTCATTCAGGTTTCCCTTTAGTTATAGAGACCTGCGGCTTCCGTGGGGCAATTCCTGCGAGCGGAAGCCGGGTGGTCGGGAGCGCACGATGTGCTGGACATCAAAAACTCCTCCCAAGGCGCGCGCAGACATCAAAAAACACCGGGCCTGTGTTCACCGCCCCTTTGCCTTGGCGTGTTTAAGTTCTCTGGGATCGCCTTCTATGCGCACTTGGAAGGGGGCAGGGCTCAGCGGCGGGGCTCCAGTAGTCGGGTAGGCACTTAGGAATATGGCAGTGTGGGAAACAAAGCCAAGTGCTCCAACGACTACCTGGTGTTTAATCTTCAACTTAAAACGCCAGCAAAGTAAACATTACACAGCAACTTGAAGGTATGCTACACGCTTGGCGACCCGAACCAGCGACCCACACTCTCAAATTGCCTTTTAAATAATACGATTGGCACCTTCGGCGCAGCCATTAATCTCGAACAACGGCGGTTCAAGTTACGACCCCGCTTCACATCCGCCGCCGCGGCTCCCCTCGACTTAGATAGGGGGGCAAGGCAAGTTGTGCAACTTGCACACGCAGGGGCCTTCGTCATGTATCTCGCTAGGTCAGGTCTGTATATCCACGTGGGCTGACTGCGGAGTCAGGTCTCAATTCGCGGCGAGGCGAAGTAGACCCCACATTCCTACGCATGCCCTGTGATAATGGTAGTTTGCTTCACCCGGCAGGCCGCGATGCCTGGAGTGTAGGAAGAAAGCAGATCGGACAACTGGCGGTGGCCCAGCGACATTCGCATTTCTTAGCCCGGCGGGGATCAGCGACATTCAAGTTTTTGAGGCCGAAAGTCCGTGGCCGGTCTTTCATATGGACTGGGCGCGACACTCCAGCCAATCGACCCCCCAATCTCTCGTCAGGCCATTCCGAATGAACATGTTGGACTTGGAGTCCCGGAGACGGCGACAGCACTACCGACTGTATTCCGGAGTTTGAAGCCAGAAGAGGCTGGGAAAGGAGCCTTGTTGTTGGAACGATGCTTAACACTCTGCGTCAGAGTGCCATCTGTGATGAAAAAGTCCTGCAACATTGACGCTCGAGCGAGCAAGCTGCGGCGTATCGAACTTCCTTGGCGGCTTTCGGCACCCAGTTCACAAGTGCAGTTGCGATCGAGCTTCGACATATGACGTCCCCACTTGCACACAAATTGGCTCTTGCACCACCTCTGTAAAACTTGGGTCGCCTTTGTCCGCCGCAAAAGCTCATCTTGCCCAGGCGAGCCCGTGCCTACTTTGAAAGCATCCAGCATTATGGCAGCTTGTGACACACGTTCCCGGTACGCCTGAGCAAGACGAGCCAGTGTGTCCTTCTCACAAAAATCTGGTCGGTCAGTAATAGGCTGAAGGGTCAGGCTGGATGAGCGGATTGGCGTGCTTGTCGCTTCCAATGATGGTGGCAGCGCAAAGCGGGGTGGAGGGTGCAAATGTGCCACCACATCATTCACGCTTTTCGAGTGCGCGCGGTATTTTTTCTTGAGGTGTGCTTCAAGCGAACCCCGTTCATTCAGTGTGCGTTCTAGAACTACTTGCTCCCTGACTTGTGCATCAAGGCGTTGATCAACGCGCATGCGCATCAGAGATGGGACTTGCCGAAGAGCACGTTCTTTGGATTTCGCCAGTTGAATAGTTGCATGCATTGCGCTCTCCATTCGCCTTTTCTCGTCGAGCGAGCTTTTTGGAAGCTTCACGATGTGTAGAATGAAACCGAACTCCTTCTCAAGCATATCAGCTTGTGTGATCCCAATCGGCTGCGGGCTCTCTAGTACCTCTGTCTCCGACTCAGACTTCTCTCTCTCCAAGGATCTTGGACCGCGGGTGCCCGCAGAGAGGTCGGAATGGTTTATAGACCCAATCGTTTTTTCGAAGGCGCTCTTAGCTCCCGAGATATCAGTATGCGGCACACGCAGCTCGCAGCACTCTTTCTTTCTTGAGGACACGTAAAGTTCCTCTTGATGGAGTACGATTTCGTCTTCATGCATGACATAGGACCCGACTGTGGTGTGAGGATCTTTGCGATGAAGAATGGCCCATCGACCTCTTGCGCGAGCGCCAGCTGAACTTGCACTACCGCATGGCACAGCAACAAGACGGCCAACAGTCTCGCGAACACGACCACCTGCTGGCCGGGAAACTGAGCCATGGGCGAGCGTCTCAGCTGCACGTCGCGCTGTGCGCCGCTCTTTTGCAAAAGCAGAAGAGAATGCTCCCCAATCTGGGCCTGTGGGCTGCTCGCCGCTGACGGTACACACGCCACGACTTGCCTCGGCCATATCATGCACCAGGGTACTCCATCCAGCGCCAACATCGCGGGATAAAGCAGAGGTACCTAGTACCTCATAGCGTGAGCATTGGAGCCATATGCGATCGCCATACTTCACTGCTCCAACATCTCCCAGGTCCATCATGTTCCACAGTGTAAAAAGGCATGGCGGCGTAGGCCACATAATGCGTGCCTCAACACATCCACCATGACCGAGACCCAGATAGCCACCGTGGTTCGCCTGTAAGGCGATCGCAGACCCGTAATACACCACAGCGCCCTTCGTGTGGTTTGGTGACGGTGTTTGTGGACAATTTGGAGGGATGGTTGCTGCCACGAGACGCTTTGATGTTCCAAGTGTAGTCTCGTCTCTGGGCTCGAAGACCTTGTGATGGGTAGTCTCCAGACTCGGCACAGTCCGCTCTCCCGAGCGAAATGCGTCTGCTACCCCAAGGGCAAGGGCAGAGGCTGATGTCTTCAGTTCTGAAAGCGCCTCTTTGCGCAGTTGACGTTCCCGTACTTCCTTGTCTAAACGTTCTTCCATAAACTTATGTCGCCCCTGCCGCATTCTCTTTGCTATCTTGCGGATTGCCGGCGAAAAGAGCGCCTGCATTGTCCTATTTCGGCCCCCATCGCCCTCGTCGCAACCCTCCCGCCCGAAAATGGGCCCACCGTTGATGGCCTCTAACTCTGCGCGGCTCTCTTGGGCAGTGTCTAACAGTGGCTGTCCCCAACGTAGCTTCTGCAAGTGCTTCTCCGACGACTTGACGAGATGTTTGATGTCAAGCTCTGTCATCGCAAAGTTTGTGGTTCACAAATTATAATTCCTGGAGCTTGGATGGCCCTAGAGGGGGGGAGGGAAGGGGGGGCTGCCCGTCGCGAGCAGCATCAATTCACCTTCCGGTGATATATCTTCCTTCAAGGGGGCGTTATCCATTGGCAAAAAAATCATGCCCCTCTCATGTGTGGAGAGCCAACGTACAGCAGCGGTTCTCGAGGAAACAATCGAAAAGCTGACGTTTCTCGAAGCTATTACGCCCGATGTTCTTCAACATCGAGACGAGCTGTCAAAATTCGTCGGTGATGAAATATCACGGATTATAAGAGAACAGCGGCAACTAGAACAACGATACGAACTGCTGATTTCTCAGCGCGGTACCCTTAAAGGACTCGCCAATAAGGGTAAATATAAAGAAGTACAGAGTGAAATTCAGGGGGTTTCTCGAGCGCTCCGAGATTCCACCAAGAACTTGTGTAGAAATCTAAAGGACAACCCGAACATTTCAGGAAACTTATTGAAAATTCAGCGAGAGCGACAAGAGCTCATCAATATCTTGCAAACGACCGTGCGCGAGGTACGCTTCCTTTTTAGAAGAGTTAACTCTCTATCCTCCTGATTAGCTCGCTGATAACGGTTCGTTTACCACGTTAGTACAAAATGTGACCGAAGACAAAGCCGACCAGGATCGTTTACAAAGCATCGTTCTGCGCGAACGTGACGTCTCTGACACTGTCCGACAGTTGGACAAGGATCTCACACAGGAAAGGCTGGAGCATCAACGGCAGGTCGCCGAGCAAAAGTCCTCCATCATGCAGCTCAAGCAACAGCTTCAATCAATCAAGTCAAAGACAACAGTCGATGCAAAATACTTCAGAAAGGAGGCGCACGCTCGTACATGTTCGATTGCGCGAACTCATCGACAATCCGAGCGATCTCAGGAGATCAGGGTACAGGAGCTGGAGCAACGGCGCGAAATCGAGAGATCAGTTCATCATGCCACAGTCGAGTTCTTAAAAACAAAGCAAAGGCACCTCGCCAGTGATCTAGCTCACTGGGAGCGCAAATACCACGAGGACTATAGCAAATTGGAATCGGAATTTGAAAAGCTGGCACAAGAAAGGGTTGCAAATTTAGAAAGGCTGACATTCTTGAAGAAACGTCGTGACACTGAGCTTGAAAATGAACGCAGCGTCCGTGAGCGAGCCGAGCGGCAAGATGAATTGGATCGATCTCGCCTGGCGGAATCACACAAAAAACATGGCGCAGCGCTGATAATTCAAACAACCGTGCGGGCATTCCTACAAAGGAAGGCGGAGGATGATGCACGACGTGCAGCAGACAAGAAGAAGAAAAAGGGAGGCAAAAAGAAAAAGTAGACGACGACGCGTATCTCTTGACATTTTGGATATTTCAGCTGCGTAATCCCCGCATGATGGAAGCCCGTGCGTGCCCAGACCCACCCCAGCACAAAACCACCCCATCCCCACCCTCCACAACACATAGTACCATATCCCGCCGGCGGGAAATATGAAACGCCGCTTCAACTTGGGCTTCAACCTCAAACCTTGTCCTTCAAAAATGACCGGCGCCGCCTCGCTCCGGGTCGCCGGGGTCGCGTCCGAGCGCGGGGGATCGCTCGGGGTCGCGTGGATATCGCTGGGGATCGCTCCGGGTCGTGGCGGCAGCGAGATAGTAAACTCCGGGGCAGGGAGGCAGCCTGATGGGGCTGCCCTGCCGTCCGAGGGTGGACTATCGAGGCTATGCCAGTGCAGTGGCGGTACACCGGCGTCCCTGTTATCCTCACGGTACCTCAGCTGCCGTGCTACCTTACGGTAGCGCAGTCAACATATAGTAGCTGATTATAAAGGAGGGGAACGGGAATAAAAGTGTGCAAGAGAATGAAAGAAAGAAAGGAGAGGATACCGAATCCGCGTATCCTCGTACAAGAGATGCAAGTAAGCGACTAAGCTGGCATATATCCACTGCACTGTGAACCTCAAGCTAAGTACCAGTAAGAGAAGTATACCCTGAAGGGATAATTCCCGCTACAACTGGCACTGCAAGTGTTGCCAGTGCAATTTCGCACACTGGCCGGGTGCCGACCCTATGGGCGAGGAACGGCCTCCGAGTCTCGCGTGAGCAGCCAGTTTTACCCTAGTTATAGGACATGAGAGTATCCCTAGTTAGGCTCCTCTCTTCCTCCCCCTGTACTTTAGTTTCACACGGTTTATGCCAAGGAATTGCGGGGCTGCACTGCCCCCTGATGTGGACTTCAACGTCCGTTATTACCCTAGAGGGGTATCTCCCCCCAGGGAGGTTCTCTACATTTCGCGAGTACAAACTTTGAGAGTGAAGTCAACTAACAGCCAGCTTCCGTTCAATCAGCCTTAGTTGACCCGGGCACCCATCGCGAGCTTATAAAAACTCGAGATTTGCCCTACTGTTGAATCAACGAGCTGATGCGGATCACCCACATAAGGGGCAGCCGAGTGAGAGGTTTCGCGTTGTCTGTCAAAACTTCTGTGTCATTCCGACGACAGCAAATCAGAGCCAACAGCGGACTATATCGTCCTGAAATTCAGTTCGAGGCCTGTTAGTTGCAAGTCCAACCGCTCGCCGAGTGTTCTATTTCAGTTAAATGTAATGAGCTCCAAGTCAAATACGAGTGCCGAATTTCTCGGGATTAGGCCAGGAAACCCACGTTCACCTACTCTGCACGTCAATCAGAGTCCGAAGTAGGGTAGGAAAACGAGGGGCGCGCCGTAGGCCATGTCTGGCGGTATGACAATTTTTGCGCGTTCACCAATGCTCAGTTGAGAGACACCTGCATCAAGGCCTGGAATCACCTGCTCACCACCCAATTTGAACTTGAAGGGTTTCCCGCGATCCCTCGACGAATCGAACATTTCACCACTCGGAAGCTACGCTCGAGCCGATTATGATCTAGTAATCCGAGCTCTCGATAGACCAACTCACGTAGCCGCTGTAATGGACGGTAACGGTCTGACCCTTGCGTGGGTAGTTAACCCCGTCCCCAGCCTACTTGTCACCGTTCCCCACAAAAGTTAAATAGTTATTGCCCACCGCAAATATTTCAACGGTGATGTCCTTCTTGGCTGTCTTAAGCCCGCACATATGGCTCGCAAGCTTGATTAACGCGGCCGTCCTATATCAGGCTTAAGAGGCAATTGATATGTTCCGCGTTACAAGACTGAGGCGGGGACGAATAAGATCCAGACCTTAGCGTCACGACGGTCGCGATATGGTCTCGAGAAAAGTCGATGGCGAGAAGGCGCTCGCCAGTGTTGAACGTAGAGAGACAGAGAGGTTTCTACCCGCATCCTAGTTACCCACTGCGCTCCTACTGCGCATCCTGCTAGTTTCCCTTCCCTTGTAAGCGCGGTCCGTCGGCCTTCATTCTGGCACCCTTGATGGAACTGAGCTTAGCCCCCCTTCGAGGGAGGAGTTTGCCTTGCTTCCTTTAGCTTCAGCGCGCAAAACAAATATTGTAAACGGATTGTCCCACGTCCGTTGGACGTCCGTTGTGACCCCCGCGCGCGCGGTGGACGGAGGACCTCGATGAGAACCTCCCGCCGGGCGACCGCAAACAATGGTTAATATTTCTATGGCCGCGGCTAGCCCTATGGTTGTTTTGCACACTGTTCAACGGTTTAGCTTCCGGCTAGGGGAGATACGAAAGGCCAAGTGGACGGAAACCATATGATGATACTAAGTCGTTACCTGAAAATAGCGTAAGGGATAAGAGCGCGATTTCTCATGGACAGCGTAGCACATACAATTAGCAAAGATGAACTTGACAGTCGAATGTAAGACCACGCGAATCATAACCGTTACGTGGGACATCCAGGCGGTCAACAGTGCACAATTTGATTCACGTTGCCACGCTAGAACAAGAGAGGGCGAAGAAACATGAAAAGATCATGCAAGATTTTATTACTGAAGCACGATTTCAAGCTGCTTTGCTGCTCAAGGTATATGCAGACTCGAACGAATATTAATGAAAATGAATGCCAGGCCAACGCGAGTGAGCTCAAAGTAGCTATGCGAAAAATGCAAGCTGCAATCCTACGCGTCAAGAGCAGCACCTACAGCCGCGATGAGATTCACCGGCTCTTGCGACACCAACGTATTGAGATAAATTCAGAGACAGGTGCCGTCAAATTTGGATTCCCGTGCGAGAGCTTTCACACAAGGTACGAAGCTCAGCCCACCTGCGAAAGTTGACAGGATCAGCCCGACTTTAACGAGTGATGATAGCTTGGCAGAAGTGTCGTCGCACTCTAATCTTTCCCAAAAAATGGAGGCTCATATGGCTGACACGAAAGACAAGCACAGGTCTTTGGAGGATCGTTTAGCAATAGTTGAAGATAGGATTAGGCGCCTGGAATCAGTGCGATCTGGCTTGCATTCAGAAAAAACAATATTCCCCCCCGATGCCATGTGCACTTCGAAGCAGAATGTTCTGCGCCCGGTGCGCACAGTCGAAACAAATGGCGAGTCTCATAACTCCAGAGAACCCACTGAACCCCCTATCGCGATGGAGCTTAGCACCCCAATACTTGGACTGAAAGTGGTAAGAGAACCCGCCGTTGCTGCAAGCTCAGATGTGCGAGATATCTCCACGGACATCCACGGTATCGTCAAAACTGATCAACCTGCACGACGCTCAAAATTAGCTAGCTCGGCACGGCAAGCACAGAATGATCAACAGTATCATGATGAACCTCACCAACCCCACCCAGATACGCAAAAGCCCTCCCTGGAGCTGAATGATCAAACATTGAATATCGAATCCTCGAAGACCGAACAGTCAACTCTCAGAGAATTTGATTTGCATAGAATCTCAGGTAAGTACTTGCTCGCTTATACTGAAGGGAATCAAGTAGCCATGCACAGAGCAAGGATCTCGAACCATGTTGAAAGTCCAAGAGCAGCAGATGCAGTTGGATGGACTCCTCAATCAGCTGCGAAGCCTAGACGAAGCTATAAGTAACATCGCGGAAAAGCTCAGCAGCAGGAACAATGCCAACGCAATCGATCACTTCACTGAGGTTGACACGCGCCTGCAGTCTCTTGCTGAGCAGGTGATTCACTCGTCCGGTAAATCAAGGGGGCTTGGTTTATGTGCCTGCACCAGGTGGTCCAGCTTATTGGGGGCGAGCACGCTCGGGTGACGCAGACAGAACGCAAAGTGGCCGATCTGACAGACAGCTACTCACGAGTTGATCAAGAAAGCAAGGCTCTTCGGGAGCAACTTATGCGTCAGCAACAGCACACAAGCCTGCAAATCGAAGAGATATTCGATAGTATACAGGTGCGTGGATACTTCAAAATTTATATACTATTGGGGAGGATGCCCAACCCTAGCGACACAAGTCAACTGCGACAACAAGACACAGTAGCAAAGACGACCTCGAGACAGTTCACCAGGACATCAACCATCTTAGAAATACCTGCACAGACCAAGCGCAAAGCTTTCAGGTCGAAAGGCAGCTTTTGCTCGGAGAACTAAGGAGACATCAAGATCTTTATCGTGATATGTTGTGTGAGTACACCCTCCTCCTGCACGACAACTTCAAAGCAGCTCGGCAGTCTGACCGGAGGAATTCCGATTCCCTTAGCTTAGATTGTTGTGACAAATTTAACCACTCGCCATTATCACTTCCAATGCGTGGTGGGCGTCGTGCGATGACATCTGGGGCAATGCTGCTTGAAAATTTGAAATTAAAAGAGGAGAATTCTCGGTTGAAAAGCAAGCAACAGGCGTCGAGAACAGAAGGTGGCTTGCCATTGCGTGGCGGACGACAGGACACTTTCAAATTGCATGCAAAATAGGGCCTCATCAATTACTGTGCAGATCAGCGGCTTTCCGCAGGTTACTCAGGAAACATATCCTCTAGAGCTAGAGAGAGCCTGTGCTCCTGTGCTCACAGCCGACGTTTTGGGAGCCCCATGGGGCCGATACCACCACGCCCCCGTCCATTCTGCTGCGAAGAAAGCCAACCTTACTGGGGCCAGGTTTGTGCACGGCGAGTTGGTGGTCCCACCGGCAGGTGGAGCCCTGGCGTCCCGAGCGGCGTCCCGGGGCGCGCCCCAAAACCGCCTAGGCGTGTCCCGCTGACTCGGGTCCCCCGGTCGCCCGGTGGCGTGGGGGCGTGGGAGTTTCTCGGCGCGGCGGGGTGCGGCGGTGCAGTTGAGGCCACGGGTACACTTGAGTCCGGTCGGTCCCCGGATCCCCTCGCCGGCCCACGACAATGTCCGGCTCCGCTCAGCAGTTTGCGATGAGCGGAGGAGGTCGTCTCTAGGTGGGGTCGAGATCATAGTAAGATGAACTTAGTCCGGGGCAGAGGCGACGCAGCCCCCCCTCGCGCTCATTCTAATCACAAGCTCAATTTCGAGCAAACCGCGCGACGACTTATCGCAACAAATATTGCGGATGCCCTTCGATGCGCCACAGACATCCGTGAACGAATTGTGAGTAACATGGTTATCGCCTTTTAAAACATATTATTTTTTCATAGGAAATCGTCCACACATCTGAATACGCCAACTTCTTGCGCTACCTGTTTCCTGCTTTCCGAAACGTCCTCTTGCACAGCTCCTCTGCTACGTCGGCACGTGCCGATGAAACAGGAACGCGGTTTCGCCACGTCATCCTCGAAATTTTGAATAGGCTGCCAAACAATGAGGTGCTGAGACCTTACGCACCAGAATTATTGCGGGTGGCTACAGAAACATTGTCGCGTGATAGTGAAGAAAATGCACTTACGTGCCTACGTATAATTTTTGATCTTCACAAGAACTTTCGCCCTGCTCTTGAAGGCGAAGTCCAATCTTTCCTTGACCTCGTGCAACGAATTTATCGGCTTCTACCAACATCGATAAATAAGGCATTCGCTTTTTCACTGCAACCAGCTCACCTTTCAAAACCGAAAAGTACTTCACGACGTATCCAAATCGCCTACTCATGTCCTCATCCAAGCCCTTTAGGTATAACTTCCGAAGTCATTTCAATTTCAAATCAACTGCCCGGAACATCAGTGCTGCATGGAAAAAACCCTGTCATGGCCTGTGATGCCTATTTGAATCCCACGTTGCGCATTCCTAGTTCGAAGCTCGCCTCTTCACCGGGACTTATGCCGGAGGGGATCGTATCAACAGGTTCAGCACGCACATCCACAATACAGTCTGTACTTCAAGGTTTGGACTCTTTCAAGGTATTGACAGAATGTCCATTGATTGTGATGTTGCTGTTTCAACTTTACCCGAAGTACATTCAAGACAATATTCCACTACTGACACCTTTGATGATGGGCGGTCTTGCCCTGCGCGCACCCTTGGCTGCTTATAAATTACAGCGCGAGCGATACCGAGAATTTGTCGCATGTCAAGTCAAGACTTTGTCATTTTTAACTTATCTGCTGCGTGGATTTTCAGAATTGATGAAACCATACGAAGAAGCAATCTCCAAGGCCGTGATCGCGCTGATGATTGCATGTCCCGGAGACGCAGTTGCAACTCGAAAGGAATTGCTTGTGGCAACTCGACACATACTCGCTACTGAATTTCGTCGAGGGTTCTACCGTCACGTTGACACTCTTCTCGATGAAAAGGTGCTCATCGGGCTTGGTCGGCCCAGTCGTGATGCCCTACGCCCCCTTGCATTTTCAACACTTGCAGACTTAGTTCATCATGTTCGTGCAGAACTAAACCTTTCCCAACTGTCTCGCGTGGTGTTGCTATTCTCGAGAAATTTGCATGACCCGCGACTCCCCTTGAATGTGCAGACGACATCTGTTCGATTACTACTCAATCTAGTTGATTTTGTTTTTCACAACAGAGATGCAGATATTAGCAAAGGGCAACGCCTGCTCGTCCATATTCTTCAAACATTGGTGTCTAAATTTGACACTTTGCGCTTTCTCATTCATAAGATCGGTTGCGACAATAGCTCGCTGGATACCTGTTGCGATTCAAATTGTCGGCCTGGTCGTCATAAAACAGTGGAGGGCTCCACAGATAAGCCTGGATCAAGGCACCAAAATCTTTATCTTGGTTGCAGTAGCGTCGTCCTACCTGCAAAACTAGAATCTATGGCTGATGTGAAACCACTCATCCAGATGTTGATTCGCGGCCTGAAGACTGTGATGTGGTGCATATCCCATTATCAGCAAAGTCAGAGATCTGGCGAAGTGCCAAAAAAAATCAACATAACGCCTGAGGATAGACAACCCCGAAGTGTGGCAATAGAAAGTCGCCCTCGCCCGACAGCACGAAAGCAGCCACATGTGCTCTCCCAAAATGAAGCTGAGTACATCAGTCTGTTTTTCTACTGGGGGTTGTTATGTTGTCGCGCGATCTCAAGTAGTTGCCAACTGCAGGAATTCGAGTTGAAGGAGGTCCTAGATAATTTTGCCGGCGCCTTCACCGTTCTTGATAGCTTCAATTTTCGGTCGACAGTGGGTCAACACATTCCCATGCTCTTTGATGCCATGCTTGGATCATCAGCACTCCTGGCTATCGCACAGACGCTCCTTGCCAATTCAAATGTATCTGCTACATTCGCTGACATTCTTGTCGGTTTCTTAGTGAGGAAACTCAGCAATCTCTCTAGTTTTCAATTTCCGCATGAGAATCCTTCGCCTCGACTAGTGCCCTCCAAAATCTCCGATAACGGAACATATCCCACGTCAACCACCAAAATCGCTCCCTGTTTTGGAGCATCAACGCTCTTACGCCTGCTTCGGATCATCCTTGGCTCTGTGGCGCTCTTCCCTAAGAATGAAGTGGTGCTCCGTGGCCAATTACGTAAACTGATCATCGCATGTTTGCAGCATGCTGCTGCCACAAATAATCCCATTGCTTATTTTTTCCTTCTACGTTCAATCTTTAGATCTGTTTCCAGCTGCGTTTCTTCAAGAGGCGTGCACTCGGAGTTGGGTGATATTGCTCCATCCATTTTAAAAGTTCTATTTCAGCTACGTCTCCGTACTAAGGGAGCGTCTACGGCCCATTTCATTCTTACAGAACTTTGTATGACTGTGCCAATGTCTCTCGCTGCTCAAGTACCATTTATTCCACGCCTTCTACCTTTATTGGTAGAAGCCCTGCAGGCAATATCTGGCGACCTTCCGTCACTGGCACTTAGGACGCTCGAGTACTTTCTCGACCATTTGGGATCATCACGCACATGCTCCCTGCTGGCAGGGCAGCCTCGATTGCAGTATATGATGCTCATCGGTGTTTGTAGTCATCTCAAGCCGGCCCCATACACACTTGGTACCATCGCTCTTCGCATACTAGGCAAGCTTGGCGGGCGAAATCGACACTTCCTTGCATTGATTGGTGATTCACTGCCCGATTTGTCACAACGCCGCGAAGTTCATATCGAGACAAATGCCAGCTTAACGCATAATTCTAAGACGAATCATGTCAAACATAACCTTGCAATATTTTCACCAATTTCATCCCTGAGACTCTTGATGAAATGGCGCGCAGTCCCCTGCTCTACGCATTCAGTAAATATTCAAGATGCGTACTCGGTTGGTAGTTGGTTTGCACTAGATATTGATAATTACCTGACCGATGCATGCGAGCTTTTTAACTCGCTCGTCAGGCTGAATTTCCTGGAACATAATTCCGTGCAAAGCTCTTTCCAAAGTTATCCACCTCTTTTGCTTCGCTATCAAAAAATGTGCTTCCGTCTACTTGCGAGCGGTCTATGCTCCTTGTTTGACCTTCCAGCAGAAGCAAAAATACCCAAGTACGAGTGCAATAAGCCGCAGAGAAAACAACAAGTAGATTTCTACAACTGCAAAGTGATGGAGGCACGAGTGTGTGATTTTGCGAACATCCGACTGTGCCAACTGCTGTACTCAGTCGTCTGCGCGGCAGCTCACCGAATGCTAGAAGCAGAGGCGACTCCCTTGCTCCGAGCCTTCGCTTTTTTGTTTGCCATGCTCACTCACTATACCCCTACATCTTCCACCGAGTTTCTCTCGCGTAGAAATCAGGACTGCGAGGAGCAGCTAGGTAAGGTCAAACTCCAGCATGCACACGGCAAAAAGCACTTCCAAGCACCTGGAGATGGTAAATTGTCCATCCATTCGTTCACCTCAACTCTACTTGAAGCTATAACAGATAGTTGTTCTTTGGTTGCAAGTACCGCACTAGGATCCCTGAAGTTTCACCTAGGGTGCATTTATTCGCTTGAGCTGCGATCGTTACCAGCACCGAGATCGATTCTAATCACTGATCTCATCACAAGAATATGTCTGTCGCTATCTGAATGGGAAATTAAGTCTCGTAGAAGTGTTTGCCAAACATTATATGAACTACTTGCAACATTTGGTCATGCTTGGGCACGTCCAAATAAAGACGTACTAGCTGCCGCCCTTATAAGTGCTCTCGATGACGAAGCCGACATCACCCTTCTCACCCATGGTGGTATCATTCAAACTCTGCATGCGCTCTTACAAATTTCGCACAGCACGATGGATGAAACACGCCTGGTGAACGTGTTTGTACGTGAACTATCAAACAAAGCGGCTGCTGCCCGTCTAGGCGCTCAAAGTGGTCTTATTGAGCTGAACAGGCAAGCTAAATTGCCCGAGCTTTCATCGCAAATACTGAAGCCAATAGCTGCTAGTTCAGCGCATATCCTTGCTAAATGTCACCTGGGTTTGAGTGCCCCAATTGACTGTACCATAGGAGCCCTTGATGCCTTGAGTTTCATGTTATCTTTACACCCCCCAGCAATTTTACCAAATCCAGGACTACATAGCAATTTACTGAACATACTCGAAAAAGAACGCCACTGTCTTCCAGCTCATTATGCTTTCTGGTCTCTACAGCCAAACTGTTACCTCGGGTGGATGTCGAAGTCGGCTACGTTTTCTTTCGTGCTAAATCATTCCATACTGTGCCTCGGGAAATCATCAGCCTGTAGCCGGACCGATTATCTGCGTGCAATGGCCCTGAGGGCTCTGCATGCCTCAATTCGAGCTGCCAAGTCGGTTGCGATGACTGCAGTGAGTAAAGTGCCCAGTGAACACGCACGTGCCAAATTCAACGAAGTGCTATTAAGCTCTCTACCGTTAAACCATTTGCGCAAAACTTTGGATTTGGCACTAGAGTCAGCTAGAATTGACGATGCCTATATCTTGAATCTCACGTCCACCTCCTTGCTTTGTGAAGTCCTAGCACTGAGACAGCTTCCTCTAATGAACGCTTGTAGTGCATACGTGCGCCAATCGCTTGATGCCGTGAATCAAGGTAGTGCCACTCTACAGTTCTTGAGCAGCTTCGAACGAATGATCTCGCTACCAGTACTTGACGAAATTCAGTCCCTTGAAATTGCTCGGTGTCTATTGAATCACCTTCAAGAGTTTTGTAACCCGGACGGGCTCAAGGGAATGCGCTCCTGGATAGCCAACCCACCCTTGGAGCTCGCAGCAAAACTGCTGCACCTTATTTCAAGACTCCTTACTTGCGGTCACGAGAGCACTGAATGCGTATCAACTTTCCTCAAGTCAGTCGTTTGCACCGTGCTTCAGCTAGAGGCAGTCTTATCGAAGTATTTTGATCAAGACGTTCAGGGAATCAAAACTCCAGTTAACACAATGCACCTATTATCTCCTCTCTCTGCTGCCAACTTCGGCCTAATCAGGCTTGGACCATCACCCTTCAGATTTGCTTTGGCTCAATTCCTATCGTGTCACGCAACGGCGGCAACTCATTATTTCTTCAACCTTACCAACATAGTCAATCCCGAACACATTTCTCTATTGAGCTTTGTTGTCTCTGTCCGAGAAGCAGCTGAACTTCGCATGCGCGTGATGAGCTCTGATGGGATTGAACTTCTGTTGAATGCAGCATTCCGAAGACCTATCAGTTCCATCACGCAAAGGTCTCGTGTACACGAGCGCATGAAACACTCACATCCTGCAATTCTGTTTACTTGGCAAGACAAACATCAGCTGATACCTGACCTGGAAGCATTAAATTCTCGACCTGCAGCAAAGCTAGCTAATCGGAGCTCGTTCACAGATGGTTCTTCCTTACCGAGGCTTAGTTTTCAGGAAAGAGTTGAAAAGAAGGATCAACCCGTGGGCCTCACTTCAGTGCACGTTCGGCCAGTAGATTCTTCAGTTTCAGTTAGAGAAAGCTCCGTGGAGGTAGATCAGCGCTTGCCCGCAAGTATTCTTAACGCTGATACAGCTCACGATCAGATGGCCAAGTCAAAGTCAAAAGAAGCGCAGTTCTATGGGCTGAAGCTTATTATGGCTTTGTATCATCTAGATATCCACCTCTTCAGCCGCCATAAGCTTGCAGGACATTGTATTATCATGCTCTGGCGTGCACACATGCTGAGAGCGGATGAGCGCGCCACCAATTCAGAACTAACTTCTCAAATGCAAGACGAACTAATCTTACGCTGTCACAAAGAAACTTTTTTGATGATTCAGGGCATGATAGGCTACTGCCGCTCATATCAAGAGGATGTACATGTGTTATTCGACATGCTTTCTGTCTTCATGATGCAAAGCCCAGTGGACTTCACCTTCTTGAAAGATTTCTATCGTGAGGAGGTAGCCGTGATCTGGGAACCTCGCAACAAACAAAAATTAATGCTATTGTTTCTGCGTGCTCTTGTTGATTATCACGTTGCGATGGACTTGAAAGTCGTAGCCTTACGTCTGGTTGTTACACCCATGCTTATTACAACATTTACAGGTGCCCGGAAGCTTGACACCCCGCAGACTATAATGGAAGCGGGACTGGAAAGCACGCGTGTCGTGGATTCAGATATGTTGGCACTATTTATGCGTTCTGCGCTTGACACTGCTAATCGACAAACACGACATTACAGTGAAGCTCTTCGTGTGGAGCTGTTAAAGTTGACCACCGTTTTGATTGAACACCTTGGACAAGAGCTCGTCGAACATCGCAAGGACTTAATCAAATTCGCTTGGAATCATCTCAAGTCTGACGACTCGCTTTCGAAGCAATGGGCCTACGTCAACGTTTGTCGGTTTGTTGCAACATACGAAACACCCCCAAAGATCATATTACAGGTATATCCCTGGGTAAGTCTATGAACTCATAATCATATGTCAATCGCGTAGGTCTACGTTGCACTTTTGCGAACATTCCAGCCCGAGGCACGTGAACTAGTCAAGGTTGCTCTAGACATCCTTATACCTGCCTTACCAAAACGCTTGCCGATGGCCGACTTCATCAAAGCCATCAAATGGACCAAAAAGATAATGTACGAAGAAGGACACGCGCTCGCTCAACTGGTCCACATGTGGCAGCTAGTGGTACGCCACCCAACATTATTCTATCCATATCGCTCGCAGTTCATGCCGCAGATGGTGAATTCGTTGAATCGTTTAGGACTACCCCCAAACTGTCCCGTCGAAAACAGGCAACTTGCAGTCGCACTTGCTGATCTAATATTGAACTGGGAGTCTCAGCGGCTAGACGATAGCAAGCCACGCAACGCCCCCAGCACAGTTGGTTCACAGCTGCTGCCTGAAAAAAAGCCTGTTTCCCCTGGTCATTCAACCCGTCCGGTACCGGTACTATCAGAAGACGAATTTCATCTAACCATGACTATGATTGAGATGGTTGCGAACTTTCTTGTTCGGCTGGCCCTCTTCGCATCAGACAACAAGGAGCCAGCCGTGCAACGCTTAGCACCAAGATGCCTTTTCTTGTTCAAAACAACTATAGAAGCTTGGCCCAATGTGCACATTCGCTTTTCCTACTTCGAAAAACTGATTGCAACGTCCAATACTCGCTTAGACCTTGGTGCTAATGACTCACCATATTCGCCAACCCTCCTGGCAACATGCTTGGATGTCATTCACATCACGCTTGGTGTTGGTTCGCAACCGAATACCTTTTTCATCGACAATCTGGTAAAAGCACAGCAGCTTATATGTCCATGCTTTGACATGCCAAATATCGAAATACAATCAAAGCTCCGTGAGGTGGTTGCTAGAATAGCGGAATTATATCCACCGGGGCACTCCAGTTCTACCATAATGTTCTTCTATCATCAAATCAAGTGTGTTGTCGAATCCCGCCTCACTGCGGTGGTGGATATTTGTTGTTCATCATCCAGGCAGGGAGCTAATGCGAGCTATTTTCACAAGGCTCCCAATGCTATGCCTCTGGTCAAAGTGATAGCTTCTATCTGCAGGCATACGCCCTCCTATATTTTGAATCATGGATACAGCCTTTTAAAATTAGCCCAAATTTTCTTGCGACACCACTTAAACTCAATACAAAAATGTGGTGCGTTGGAACCGCCCACCTGCTACGCTACCCCCGTAATGTCGGTACTTGCACGCGCTATCAAATCGAGGCTCAGCCTTAGTGAAACCGAGCAAGTTCAAGGTGAAACTGTTCAGGGGGGTAGCGCAATTACTGCGTTGTGTACCTGCATCTTGCTTCTAGCTCAGGCGGTCACGGACAACATCATAGTTGGGATTCGGCGTGAGCTTGTTGTGCTAGTGTTTGTATGTTTGGATCGTAGTCCTTCCATAGAGCTACTGCTTTGTGTCTCGAAGCTGGCTAGCATCTGGCTCACAAATGTTAATTCACCCCTTACCAAGCGCGAAAAAATTGCTTTCATAGAGCATGTCGCGGACATTGACTATCTGACCGAATCTGCCCTGCAACCACTCTTTACACGCTTTCTTAAGGTTGTAAAAGCATGCGTGTCGAAGCAAGATGACGACAAGCGTCGAACGTCAGGCTCTGATTGGTGTGATGAGAAGAATATTCGCTGCAAGAATTTAGTTACGACTGGCCTGCTCGCTCTGCATCCAGGTGCACGTGCAGAGTTTCGTGGAATATACGGACAAGGCATCACAAACACAAACACCATGTGTCACCATCTTGTGCATATGTTACAGTCTGACTGGTCTCCGCTCTCCAACAGATTTTGGGTAGTCATTGTCATTGAGTTCATGCTTGATGGCATTGACACTGCTGGACCAATTAAGCTACCGTCAGACACAATGACTCTTCCAAATCTGCCTTCCAAGGAGCCAGGCGAAATTTCTCCGTCCACTGGCTGCGCTGACGCAAGGCTCCAGCAGCAATACAGGACAGCATGTAGTTATATATCGGAACGACGAGAAACACTACAACAATTTATTGAGCCTCTCAAAGAACTAATTCACGCGCACTTAAGACTAGCCGAGCGGGTCTGGGAAGACCTTCTACCCCAAGTATGTCACGTCGTTGAAGGCGACCAGAGACATACGTGGGAAGTTGCGCTGACAGATGCCATCTTCAACCAAGTTACAGCAGTGTATCACCAACCCAGGCTCAAGGTACCGTCTTTACTCCTGGGTGACGAGAGGAGTGTCGAGCTTATCAACATGGCACACTATTACGAGACTAATCACAATTTCTCTGTGGCTCGCTTTTCACCTGCATCATCTGGTGCGCACAGCTGTTTTCTCTTCGACTCAATGGAAACCATCATCCCACCACCAAATGTGCCACGAACACTGCTTCGCGCTTGTTATGATCTGCTACCAAAGTGTCTCGCTACCAGCAAGAACAACTCAAAGCCTCTCGGATTATTAAGAGCGGCTGCCTCCAAGTACAATTGCCGCCATGAAGCCCTGTACATGATGGAAGAAGCTGTTATAGCACAACAAAATTTCTCAAGTTGTTCTTCATCGCATAACCCAAGAATATCAGGCGCGCTGATGTTCTCTGAATTAATGGAAGCTGATCTTCGTGCAAGAGCTATAAACGACAGTTGTACACATCCCATGTCATCGGTTGCGTTTGCGTTACGCTGCTATGGCTTCATACCCCAGGCTCAAGAAGTATTCTTCAAAAATATGATCGAAAGTCTCTCGCATGAGGCTCAACATGAGGTATGGCTGGAGACGAGTACCTCGGGTTTTTCATTTGAAGCTGACGTTTGGTGTGATGAATGGTTGGCCTGTGCCCGTGATATGTCCCAATGGGCACTTTTGGTAGATCTACTGAAACAACCTAGCGCCCGATCTCCGGTCTCCACAATACTGCAAACGCCAGGCCTGCTACTTGAAGCCGCCTGGAAAATTTACAAATGGAACGATGTCCGACAGGAATTGAGTGCGGGATCCCAACACTCGGGTCACAATGGACACGCGTTAAAGGTTACAGGTCCCAAAACAAAGTTACTCGAAACTCGACTTGCGATTGTTGATGGCCGCTACAGTGATGTAGAGCAATTGTGCAGTGAATGTATACAGTTGGCATTGAACTCATGGTGTAATCTGCCCAGACCGCGTTTAGGGCTTGCTACTCATGACCCATTACTACATCTCTTTCACGAGCTTATTGAAGTGCATGAGAGTGGTCAGCTCCTCAACGAAGCAATACAGCACTCTCGTGCTCTCACCTACCCAGATCTGCGCACAGTCGCGCACACTTGGAGAGATCGATTGCCAAATGAGTGGGATAGCATTTCAGACTGGGATGATGTCATGCGATGGCGGGCACACGTCTTCCAATCAGTACAAAAAGCATTTGTATCCTGGGGTACCGCTGATCATATATCAGAGCTCCACGACGCACCTTGGACGGTTGCCATGTTGACACGCGTAGCTCGCAAGCAGGGGCTTGTGCAGGCGATCCAGACAATCAAGCACGCCTCCGATGCAAATGGAACGTGCAATGACTTACGAATGAATGTATCCGATGCGTTTAGTAAATTGCGAGAGCGCATCCTGGCTTATGACACAAAAGACGGTTTGGTCAAGTGTAATAATGCGGGACATGAGGCGCGTACCCGTGCCCAGGCTGGGCTATATCTCATAAAAAATACTGCGATCGACCTGTTCAATACAGAACAGCGCTCTGAACTCCTCAGACTGAAGGCACTCTATCAAGGCGTCCTTGGACAGTATCGGGACGCCCACAGCACATTTTCTGCTGCAACAAACGCGTGTAACACATACGGCCGAGCATGGTACTCTTGGGGTGCATTGTGCGATGCGAATTCCGCTATTGAAGTGTCTTCAAATTCATTCAGACATTTGGTTCAGAACTCGTTCACATGCTACCTTGCGGCTGTTGAATGTGGCTATGCACATGCCTTCGTGAGTGGGATGGCTCGCATTTTGTGTTTGCTTCGACTCGATGGGCAACATCTTGACCTTGCGGAGAAATTCCATGCTCGAATACATAATATACCCATTACTGCATGGGTTCCATGGATTCCACAGCTATTAGTGATGCTTGATGTAAATCACATACAGCATGTTATCTGTTCACTCACTGCGTGTCTACCCCAGGCAGTATACTATTCTCTGCAGCCACAGCTTCTGCCGAACATTAATCGTGCATCCGAGCTATCAAGACTGCATGCTCATCAGGTCATAACTCATTTCCGTTTCAGCAGTGCAAAACTTGCCGCGGAAATGGATATTTTGAGCGGAGAAATTATTCTTGGCGTACGACCTAGTCCAACTGAGGAGCTCTTGCATCTCCTTTTCGTGATTCTGACTCAATGCCATAATACTTCCATTGAGGTGGAGTGCGAAGGACCGTGTGAAGTGTACCAGCTTCTGCACAAGGTTAGCGTGAGATATACTCATCAGCTTCAATATGATGTAATTGATAACCATGATATGTGGGGCAAGGTGCCGGCATCCGAACATGTTGCTTCAAAACTTGTAGAGCGTAATGCGATTCGAACCTCTGCAAATCATGCCGATCTGGCAAGTCCTCAATCGCTGACCGGGCGCCTTCAAAGTTGGAGTCGTGTCCTCGCAAGTCATTTAAATAGGGTTCTAACGTACAAGAATCCATATTCTATTTGTTCTACGTTATCCAAACTGCAATATGAGCAGGAAGATCCTGAGTGCTGCCAGTCTAGGCTTGCTGTAGCTCAGTTTCTAGAAATCCCTGGACAATATACAAACTCTTTTGGCACTCTTCGGCCTGAGTTGCATTTGCCATTACTCAAGTTTGAAGCTCATGCCAACATCAGAATCCGGCGCGGCAGAGTCATGCGGCGCCTAAGATTCGTCGCTGACGAGGGCCGCGTGCAAGCATTTGTATCTTCGGTGAAATCAAAAAACCATGCATTTGTCAACGAACGCGTATGCCAATTTTTTGGTATAGTTGATGTTGCACTCACGCAGTGTAGCGAAGCACAGCGGCGTCGTCTTAGGGTTTCACCGATGGGGTTGGTTAGATTTGCTTCAAACATACAGCTCACTGAAGATAGATGGTCTTGGACGAACCTCCACGAAGTCAATGAATCACGACTATCAATACTCGGCAAAACCCGAGATTCACTCGCTTCTCCAGGAGGAATGAGAGTTGAGCCGTTGGTCTCCAAGCTGCGTTCTCTTGATCGATCACTGCATGAAGCTGAAGATAGCGCGCGAAAGGCTTTATACAATAGAATTTGTAGCAATAATGTCGATGCAGACACGTTTTGTAAGCATGTGTCAGCCAGTCTGGAGGGTATAGAGGCAGTATGGACTTACCGGAGGACATTTGCTACGCAGCTTGCAGTTCCATCAATTTTGGGATTCATCCTTGCAGTTGGAAATCGTGCGGCCCACACCGCCATATTTTGTCAATACAGCGGACGTGTTTGTGCAGCAGATTTCCACCCATGTATTTCCTCTGCCTCGAGCTATCCAGAGCCGCATTTAAGCGAGATGCCATTTCGACTAACTCGCAACATTGAACGTGTGTTGCAGCCATTTCTCTTCAACGGAGTCTTCAAATCGTCATTAGGGTCCATATCATTTGCCTTGCAACACACCTTGGAACCTGGAGGGTTTCTCGAACCCTACGTCTATCTGTACCTTGGTGATGAACGAACCGATGTCAGCAGCCAAAATGTTCCTGCCCAATCGCATGTTCTGAAGAAGACGATACAAATAATCAAGAGTCGCATACAAAGCTCAGCTCCACCTCGGGATATTTCGAGCAGCGTTGTGCATGTTGAAAGTGGATTATCTAAACTCGTTGAACAGGCTCTGTCCCCGGATAATATAGCCACAATGCTACCACAGTGGCAGCCTTGGCTTTGACAACTTGCAGCCAGATGCTGGTTGGTGATTTGCAGCCACAACTTGGGGATGCTCCACCACCTGACATGGCTCTTGCTCCTTGTCCCGCACGTTGAAATCATCCTAGTTGATCTGGACTGTTGGGTAGAAACCCGCGGACAATGATGCTTCGTAGCAGAGCGAATACTCCAGCAAGGAACCAGGCTCGGGTCGATCTCGAGCGAATCCTGGTCGCCTGCAGTTAATCGACTGTCTTTGAGCGCCATCGGAAAATCCCCAAGGGGGCATCGAGGTGGACAACGAGCGGGTTCGCCTTGCCCGGCCCGCGGGAATTCGGCGCGTTCTAGTTTAGGGCCCCTCCCGGTGGAACTCAGCTCGCGACCGCCCCCTGCGCGCGCTTAAGTGCCCCATGCCAGCGCCGGGCCTGGGAAACCCAACGAAGCTGAGTTTGCGACTTGCCCCCCTCCTTAGTCGCCCTTAAGAGCCCTGGGTCTGGCGCCATCTCTGCCCAGGGAGCCCGTAGGGTCCGTGGGGCGGCGGCGGGTGCGAAGCGGGGCCGGGTGCGAACGCGGGAAACTCGACGCGTCCTAGTTTGGGCCCCGCCCTGGACACGGGAAACCCAACGAAGCTGAGTTTGCGGCTTGCCCCCCTCCTTAGTCGCCCTTAAGAGCCCCGGGTCTGGCGC